>MDSV01039347.1_pt1 | contig 33716 bp, 32 predicted proteins | sample 810851 | NCBI WGS metagenome assembly MDSV01 (sample SAMN05326640, study PRJNA326480) | marine metagenome | isolation source: seawater | place: Atlantic Ocean: North East | collected 2012 | reverse complement strand
GTCGGGCTCGACGTCATCGCCGCCGAGAACCGTGCCCGACACGCCTACGCGTACCCCGAGGACGAAGCAGAGCGCGCGCACGAGCGCCTCTGGACCGGTGGGGAGTATCAGTGGCGCCGAGACGGCTCGCCTCACCTGTTCAACCCTGAGACGGTCTTCCGCCTTCAGCACTCGACCCGCACGCGCCGGTACGACGTGTTCCGCGAGTACACCAAGCTCGTAGATGACCAGGCGAGCGAACTGAAGACCCTCCGCGGACTCTTCCGTCTGCGCACCGGTGTGCGCCGTCCCGTGCCGATCGACGAAGTCGAGCCGGTGTCGGCGATCGTGAAGCGGTTCTCAACCGGCGCGATGAGCTACGGCTCCATCTCGAAGGAAGCGCACGAGACACTCGCTATCGCGATGAACCGGATCGGCGGCAAGTCCAACACCGGTGAGGGCGGCGAGGATGTCGACCGTCTCCTCGACCCCGAACGCCGCAGCGCCATCAAGCAGGTGGCATCGGGGCGCTTCGGTGTCACGAGCCTGTATCTGACGGAAGCCGACGACATCCAGATCAAGCTGGCACAGGGGGCGAAGCCGGGCGAGGGTGGGCAGCTGCCCCCGACCAAGGTCTACCCGTGGGTGGCGCGCACCCGGCATGCCACCGCCGGTGTCGGCCTCATCTCGCCGCCGCCGCACCATGACATCTATTCGATCGAGGACCTCAAGCAGCTGATCTTCGATCTCAAGCGTGCCAACCCGCAGGCCCGCGTGCACGTCAAGCTGGTGAGCCAGTCGGGCATCGGTGCGGTAGCAGCGGGTACGGCAAAAGCGCTGGCCGACGTCATCCTGGTATCCGGACACGACGGCGGCACCGGTGCCAGCCCGTTGAACTCGCTCAAGCACGCAGGCACGCCGTGGGAGCTGGGCCTCGCCGAAACGCAGCAGACCCTGATGCTCAACGGCATGCGCGATCGTGTGGTCGTGCAGGTCGACGGCCAGATCAAGACAGGACGAGACGTGATCATCGGCGCACTGCTCGGCGCCGAGGAGTTCGGATTCGCCACCGCTCCGCTGGTCGTTTCCGGATGCATCATGATGCGTGTCTGTCATCTCGACACCTGTCCGGTCGGTGTCGCCACGCAGAACCCCGTCCTGCGGTCGCGGTTCACCGGCAAGCCGGAGTTCGTCGAGACCTTCATGGAGTTCATCGCTCAGGAGGTGCGCGAGTACCTGGCAGAGCTCGGGTTCCGCTCGCTCGACGAGGCGATCGGTCATCATGAACTGCTTGACACCAACCGTGCGATCGCGCACTGGAAGGCAAGCGGAATGGACCTGACACCCGTGCTGGAGGGTCCCGCGTTCTCCGACGACGAGCCGCGCCGCAACCTGCGTCCGCAGGATCATGAGCTCGACGAGCACTTCGACGTCCCGATCATCGAGCGGGCGCAGGATGTGATCGCGCACGGCGGCCAGATCACGATCGACCTGCCCGTGCGCAATACGGCCCGCGCGGTCGGTACGTTGCTCGGCCACCACGTGACGAAAGCTCAGGGCCAGAACGGTCTGCCTGCAGGTTCCATCACGATCAACCTCACCGGTTCGGCCGGGCAGTCCTTCGGTGCGTTCATGCCCGCAGGGATCACGCTGCGGTTGACGGGAGACTCGAACGACTACGTCGGCAAGGGGCTCTCCGGCGGTCAGATCGTCATCCGGCCTCCCGAGGATGCTGCCTTCGATGCGTCGCAGAACGTCATCGCCGGCAACGTGATCGGCTACGGCGCAACGCAGGGAACCCTGTTCCTGCGCGGCATCGTGGGCGAACGGTTCTTTGTCCGCAACTCGGGGGCGACCGCTGTCGTCGAAGGGGTCGGTGACCACGCGCTCGAGTACATGACCGGTGGTCTCGCCGTCATCCTGGGACCGACGGGCCGGAACCTCGGTGCCGGCATGTCGGGAGGAACCGCGTACATCTACCGGCTCGACGCCGACCTCGTCAACCGGGAGGCGCTGGCCACCGGTGAGCTCGAACTCGGACCGCTGGGTTCCGGGGATGCCGAGATGCTGCGCGATCTGCTCGCGCAGCACGTCGAACAGACCGGATCCGCGCTTGCCGCAGACTTCCTCGCGCGCTTCGACGAGGAGGTCGCCAACTTCGTCCGCGTCGTTCCTCGGGACTACGCCGCCGTGCTGCGTACACGGCAGGAGGCTGTCGACGAGGGCCTCGACCCCGACGGCGACGTTGTTTGGACCCGCATCCTGGAGGTGACCGGTGGCTGATCCCAAGGGCTTTTTGAAGGTGACCGAGCGGGAGCTGCCCGCACGCCGTCCGGTGCCTGTTCGCATCATGGACTGGAAAGAGGTCTACGAACCGGGCGACAGCGCTGTGCTGCGCCGGCAGGCGGGACGCTGCATGGACTGCGGCATCCCCTTCTGCCACCAGGGATGCCCGCTGGGAAACCTCATCCCCGAATGGAACGACCTCACGTGGCGTGGCGAGGGGCGTGCGGCGATCGACCGTCTGCACGCCACGAACAACTTCCCGGAGTTCACGGGTCGGCTCTGCCCCGCGCCGTGCGAGAGCGCGTGTGTGCTGGGGATCAACCAGCCGGCGGTGACGATCAAGCAGGTCGAGGTCTCGATCATCGATCAGGCCTTTGCGAGCGGGTGGGTCGAGCCCAAGCCGCCGGGCCGCCTGACGGGGAAGACCGTCGCAGTGGTCGGTTCAGGCCCAGCGGGCCTCGCCGCCGCGCAGCAGCTCACGCGGGCTGGTCACACCGTCGCTGTCTACGAGCGGGATGACCGTATCGGCGGCCTGCTGCGCTACGGCATCCCGGACTTCAAGATGGAAAAGCGCCACCTGGAGTCGCGTCTTCGTCAGATGCAGGATGAAGGAACCCGGTTCCGTGCCGGCGTGAACATCGGCACCGACATCACCTGGGATGCCCTGCGTGCCCGGTACGACGCTGTCGTCGTCGCAACCGGCGCAACAGTTCCGCGGGACCTTCCGATCCCAGGACGCGATCTCGCCGGCGTCCATTTCGCGATGGAGTACCTCGTCGAGTCGAACCACGCTGTCGCCGGGGATGCCGTAGCCAACCAGATCACGGCGGAGGGCAAGCACGTGATCGTGATCGGTGGCGGCGACACCGGTGCGGACTGCATTGGAACGGCACACCGCCAGGGCGCGCTGAGCGTCACGAACCTCGCGATCGGTCGCCGCCCTCCCGAGGCGCGCCCTGAAGCGCAGCCATGGCCGATGGCCCCCACCCTGTTCGAAGTGCAGTCAGCCCACGAGGAAGGCGGGGAGCGGATGTACCTCGCGTCCACCGTCGAGTTCCTCGGTAACGACGCAGGCGAGGTGCAGTACCTGCGGGTAGCTGAGACCGAGTTCGTGGACGGCCGACGCATCCCGAAGAGCGGCACCGAACGCGAGATCCCCGCAGATCTCGTGCTCATCGCCATGGGCTTCACCGGCCCCGAGCGACTTCTTCTGGAAGACCAGCTCGGCACCAGATTCACCGATCGCGGCAACGTTGCCCGTGAGGACGATTACCAGACGACGCATCCGGGGGTGTTCGTTGCCGGTGACGCCGGGCGCGGCCAGTCCCTCATCGTCTGGGCGATCGCCGAAGGACGCGCGGCCGCTGCAGCGGTGGACCGGTATCTGATGGGCGACACGGAGCTTCCGTCTCCTGTTAACCCGACGGATGTCGCCATCGGTATGGCGCACGCGTAGGCTGGGCCCGGCCCCTGCCTATACCCGCAGGCCTTCTGCCTGCATCACGCAAACAACGGAGCATACTCGGATGAGACGCGCGAAGATCGTCGCAACCTTGGGCCCGGCAACCTCGACATACGAGATGGTTCGCGCCATCATCGATGCCGGTGTTGACGTGGCCCGCTTCAACCTCTCCCACGGCGACTACTCGGTTCACGAGAACAATTTCGCCAATGTCCGCAAGGCTGCCGACGACGCACAGCGCGCCGTCGCGGTTCTCGTCGACCTGCAGGGACCAAAGATTCGCCTAGGCAAGTTCGAGAACGGACCCCACGACCTCGCGGTCGGCGACATCTTCAAGATCACGACCGAGGACATCCTCGGCACGAAAGAGATCGTCTCAACGACGTTCAAGGGTCTTCCTGCCGACGTGAAGCCGGGAGACTTCCTCCTCATCGACGACGGCAAGGTTCGCGTCAAGGTCGTCGAGACCGACGGCACGGTCGTCACGACCGAAGTCATCGTCGGCGGCCCGGTGTCCAACAACAAGGGCATCAACCTTCCCGGGGTCGCGGTCAACGTTCCCGCCCTCTCCGACAAAGACGAGGCTGACCTCCGCTGGGGTCTGCGCACCGGCGCCGACCTGATCGCCCTGTCGTTCGTCCGGGATGCCAAGGACGTCCAGCGTGTTCACGTGATCATGGCCGAGGAGGGCCGCCGGGTTCCGGTTATCGCCAAGATCGAGAAGCCGCAGGCCGTCGACAACCTCGAGGAGATCATCGACGCCTTCGACGGCATCATGGTCGCCCGTGGCGACCTCGGCGTGGAGCTTCCGCTGGAGGCCGTACCGATTGTGCAGAAGCGCGCAGTCGAGCTGTGCCGCGCGATGGCCAAGCCGGTCATCGTCGCCACGCAGATGCTCGAGTCGATGATCAACAACCCGGTTCCCACGCGCGCTGAAACGAGCGATGTCGCCAACGCGGTCCTCGATGGAGCCGACGCGGTGATGCTTTCGGGCGAGACCAGCGTGGGGGAGTACCCCGTGGTCGTCGTACAGACCATGGCTCGCATCATCGAGTCGACCGAAGAGCACGGCCTTGAGCGCATCGCACCTATCCACACCAAACCGCGCACCCAGGGTGGCATCATCACGCTCGCCGCCAACGAAGTTGCCGACTTCGTGGAGGCCAAGTTCCTGTGCGTGTTCACGGAGTCGGGCAACTCAGCCCGCCGCCTGTCGCGGCTGCGACCGAAGATCCCCATGCTAGCCTTCGCCCCAGACCCGGCGATCCGCCGTCGTATGGCGGTCACCTGGGGCATCCAGTCGACCCTCGTCGAACACGTGTCACACACCGACCGGATGTTCCTGCAGGTGGATGACTATCTGCTTGCGAACGACCTGGCCAAGGTCGGAGACAAGGTTGTCGTGATCTCGGGTTCGCCTCCCGGAATCGAAGGCACGACCAACGACATCCGCATTCACAATGTGGGGGATGCGGTGCACGGCAAAGCGCCCGCGTACCAGAACGCGGGCTGACACTCGCTTCGCACGACACGGTCGCGCTCGGCACTATGCTGAGCGCGACCGTTTCGCATTCGGAGGTAGCCGTGCTCGGCATCTGGGACATTTTCTAGTTCGCGCTCGTGATGTTCTACATCGCCGCCTACATCTACGTCGTGGCGCTGATCATCATCGATCTCTTCCGCGACCACACTCTGGCAGGCGGCTGGAAGGCGCTGTGGATCATCTTCCTGGTGCTCGTGCCGTTCCTGACGGCTCTGGTCTACGTGATCGCGCGAGGACGCGGGATGGCCGCTCGCGCGAGCATCCGTCGCGGGGTGGTTCCCGAGACCGACGAGTATCGTCCCGCCGCTGCCGCGAACCCGACTGCCGAGATCGAGCGCGCCAAAGCGCTCCTGGATGCCGGCACAATCTCGCAGGGCGAATTCGACGCGCTCAAGAGCAAGGCACTCGGGAACCAGTTCTTCGGCGCCTGAGCCGCGCCCATCGTGCGCTCTTCCCAAGCCGCACGATCGAGACATGAGAAGAGCCGCACCCCTGGCGGGTCGCGGCTCTTCTCACGTGCCGGTGGTGGGAGTCGAACCCACACGCCCTTTCGGGCAACCGATTTTGAGTCGGTCGCGTCTGCCATTCCGCCACACCGGCCTGGCACGTCCGCATTGACCATACCGTAGGATTCAAAGGTGACAGAGCAAGAGCAGGCCGCTACGTCCGCCGCCCGGACCCCCCGTCGTGTCGTCGTCGCCGAAGATGAGTCCCTCATCCGGCTCGACATCGTCGAAATCCTTCGCGACAACGGCTTCGATGTCGTAGGCGAAGCCGGCGACGGCGAGAGCGCGGTTCAGCTGGCCACGGAGCTACGCCCAGACCTTGTCATCATGGACGTCAAGATGCCACAGCTCGACGGCATCTCAGCCGCCGAGAAGCTCAACAAGAACAACATCGCTCCGGTCGTGCTCCTGACGGCGTTCAGCCAGAAGGAACTCGTCGAGCGAGCCAGCGAAGCTGGTGCCCTCGCGTATGTCGTGAAGCCCTTCACCCCGAACGACCTCCTTCCCGCGATCGAAATCGCTCTTGCCCGCCACGAGCAGATCCTCACGCTCGAGGCAGAAGTTGCCGACATGGTCGAGCGGTTCGAGACGCGCAAGCTCGTGGATCGGGCCAAGGGCCTGCTGAACGAGAAGATGGGCCTCTCCGAGCCTGAGGCATTCCGGTGGATTCAGAAGGCCTCGATGGACCGCCGCCTCACCATGCAAGACGTCGCGAAGGCGATCATCGAGCAGCTGGCGCCGAAGAAGGCCTGACACCCCGGCCCGCTCAGCCCGGGCATTCGCTCACGCGCAGAGTCGACGAGCGCGCGACGCTGGTTCACGCCTCAGGGCGCGTGAGTTCCTCGGGGAGCGGCACATCCTTGATGAGGTTCGTGATCCGAATTGTGGAGCAACGACGGCCCTCATCGTCGGACACCACGATCTCGTGAACGGTCATGCTGCGGCCCAGATGCACGGGCGTGCACACGCCGGTCACGAGACCCGAGCGCGCGGACCGCGTGTGCGTTGCGTTGATGTCGACCCCGACCGCGAGGCGTCCGGGGCCCGCCCAGAGGTTCGCGGACATCGATCCCAGCGATTCGCCGAGAACGACGTACGCGCCACCATGCATGAGGCCGACAGGCTGCGTGTTGCCCTCCACGGGCATCGTCGCAACGGAACGCTCCACGGTGAACTCGACGAACTGCATGCCCATTTTTTGGGCGAGAGTCCCCATGCCGCGCTGCGCCGCCCACTCCATACCGTTGACATTAGCCGGATGCTGCGTGCTCATGACCACCCTCGGGAGAAGTGCTGTCGGAAGCCGTGGGTAGGCTGACAGAGTGACGGACTCCTCGAAGCCTACCCTCCTGGTCGTCGACGGCCATTCGCTGGCCTTTCGGGCGTTTTTCGCCCTCCCCGTCGAGAACTTCACAACCAAAGACGGGCAGCACACCAACGGGATCTACGGTTTCCTGTCGATGTTCGTAAACCTGCTGAAAGCCGAAAAGCCCACGCACGTCGCCGTCGCCTTCGACACCTCGCGCCAGTCGTTCCGTACCCGTGAGTATGCGGAATACAAGGCCAATCGCGCCGAGACGCCCAAGGAGTTCCAGGGGCAGATCCCTCTGCTGCAGGACTGCCTGCGTGCCATGAACATCACGGTGCTCCAGCAAGAAGACATCGAAGCCGACGACATCCTCGCCACGCTCGCCACCCGCGGCGCCGAGGCCGGCTACACCGTGCTGGTCTGCTCAGGCGACCGCGACACGATCCAGCTCGTTGATGAGCGCATCACACTCCTCTACCCGAGCGTGCAGGGAGTGTCCCAGCTCAAGCGGTACGACCCCGAAGCCGTGCGCGAGCGTTACGGCGTCTCCCCTGAGCAATACCCTGACATCGCGGCTCTGGTCGGCGAGACCAGCGACAACCTTCCCGGCGTCCCGAAGGTGGGGGAGAAGACCGCGGTGAAGTGGCTCACCCAGTTCGGCACCCTCGACGAGCTGCTCGAGAACGCCGACCGTGTCACGGGAGTGGTGGGCAACAACCTGCGGGAGCACCTCGATGACGTCAAGCGCAACCGGGCGCTGAATCGGTTGTTGCGCGACGTCGAACTGCCGGTCGGCCCCGACGAGCTCGCTGTCACCGGCATGGACGCACAGGGCATTCGCGACATCTTCGCGCGCTTGGAGTTTCGTACCCTGCTGCCCCGAGTCTTCGATGCTTTGGGTGGCGAGGAACCCGCGGATTCGGCGCCGGCGGTGCAACTCCCCGCAGCCACAGAGGTGGACGCTGACGCTGTGGCTGCTTGGCTGGCAGGGGGCGAGGGCGAGGTCGCGGTCACCGTCGTTCCCGGCGCAGGTGCCGCGAGTTCCGCATCCCTCCCCGCCCGCCTCGGGTTCGCGCGCGAAAGCGACGTCGTCGAGACGAGCTGGACGAGCGAGTCCGCAGCGCGCCTCTCGGCATGGTTCTCGTCCGATAGCCCGAAGGTGTTCGCCGACGCCAAGCCGCAGATCAAGATGTTGCGCCGGGCGGGCATCACCGTGGGGGGAGTCGCGTTCGACACTGCGCTGGCCGGGTGGCTTCTTCGTCCGAGCTTCCCCGACAAAACACTCGGAGATCTCGTCGACCGATACCTGGGAGAAAAGCTCCCCGAGGCCGATCCGACGCAGCTGATTCCCGAGACCGAAGGGGCCACTCCCGGACAGCTGTCATGGTTCACGCTGCGAGTCGCAGACGCGCTGCGGGCTGAACTGCCGGACGACCTCGCCGGCGTGCTCCGCGAGATCGAGCTTCCGACGCTCGACGCACTCGTCGACATGGAGCTGGACGGGGTGGCGGTCTCGCACGAGACGCTCGCCGGGTTCTCGGCAGAACTCGGCACCCGCGCCGACGCGATTGCCGCCGAGGCGTTCGAGACGATCGGTCGCGAGGTGAACCTGGGTTCCCCGAAGCAGCTCCAAGAGGTGCTGTTCGAAGAACTCGGGCTCCCCAAGACGCGCAAGACCAAGACCGGGTATTCGACGGATGCCGCGGTCCTGGCCGATCTGCAAGAGACCAATCCGCATCCGTTCCTCGGTCTGCTTCTCCAACATCGCGAAGCGACGAAGCTCCGGCAGATCATCGAGTCGCTGGATGCCGCGATCGGCGCCGACGGTCGCATTCACACCACCTACGTGCAGACGGGAAGCCAGACGGGGCGCCTCTCGAGCACCGACCCCAACCTGCAGAACATTCCGATTCGGACCGAGGACAGTCGACGCATCCGTTCGGCCTTCGTCGTCGGTGACGGCTACGACACCCTCCTGACCGCTGACTACTCGCAGATCGAAATGCGCATCATGGCGCACCTGTCGGAGGACCCCGGGCTTATCGAGGCCTTCAACTCCGGTGAGGACCTGCACCGCTTCGTGGGCGCGCGCGTGTTCGGTGTGGACCCCGGCGATGTCACTCCACAGATGCGGACGAAGGTCAAGGCCATGTCGTACGGCCTCGTCTACGGCCTTTCAGCCTTCGGGCTGTCCAAGCAGCTTCGCATCGAACAGGCCGAGGCCAAACAGCTCATGATGGAGTACTTCGCGCGATTCGGTGCGGTGCGCGACTACCTCCGAGCGTCCGTCGAGAAGGCGCGGATCGACGGGTACACCGAGACGATTTTCGGCCGTCGTCGCCCCTTCCCTGACCTCACCAGCCCCAACCGGGTTCTGCGCGAGAACGCCGAGCGCGCTGCGCTCAATGCTCCCATCCAGGGCAGCGCTGCCGACATCATGAAGATCGCGCTGTTCCGCATCCACCAGGACCTCCGCGACAGCGATCTACGTTCGCGGGTGCTGCTGCAGATCCACGACGAACTCGTGGTCGAGGTCGCGCCGGGGGAGTGGGACCGGGCTGAAGAGATCGTCAGGCAGAGAATGGCTGACGCGGCGACACTCTCCGTACCGCTGGATGTCGAAGTCGGCCGCGGCGGCGACTGGAATCTTGCCGGGCACTGACCGCCTGTTCTGGCTAGGCTCGAACGCATGACTGAAGCTCCTCGATCTGCCACGCCCATCGACGCGATCGCAGATGCGTGGGTCGACACGCTCGCGGAGCGTGTCCCCACTCTCGCCACCTACATCGGTCGCTCTGAGCACAATGCACGCTACGGCGACTACTCGCCCGCCGGCGCTGACGCACTCGCCGTCGAAGCCCGCAAGACGCTTGCCGCGCTTCGCGCCGAAGAGCCTGTTGACGACATCGACAGAGTCACGAAAGCAGACCTCACCCGCGAGCTGGAACTCGACCTTGAGCTCCACGACGCCCAGTGGCATCTTCGCGACCTGAACGTGATCGCCTCGCCGCCGCAGGACATCCGCGCGGTCTTCGATCTCATGCCCACCGACACCGCCGACGAATGGTCGGTCATCGCGACGCGACTGGGAGCGGTGCCAGAGGCGGTGCGCGGCTACGTCGAAACGCTCCGCGCCGGCGTGTCGGCAGGGGTTGTCCCTGCACAGCGGCAGGTGCGCGAGGTCGTGACGCAGATCGGCCGGTACACGAGTGACCGTGGCTTCTTCGCGGAGTTCGCCGCTGAGGCAGCGCCCTCCGACGGGCAGCTTCCGGCATCCCTCGCGCGCGAATTGTCCGACGCAGCCGGTGCTGCCCGCGTGGCGTACGAGGAGCTCGCCGACGTGCTTGCCGGCGAGGTTGCGCCGGTCGCTCCGGAACAGGATGGCGTCGGCCGGGACCTGTACGCGCTGCATTCACGGCGCTTCCTCGGCGCGACCATCGACCTCGACGAAACCTACGAGTGGGGGATCGAAGAGCTCGCGCGCATGGTAGCCGAGCAGGAAGAGATCGCCGACGAGATCCTCACCGGAGCCAGCGTCGAAGAGGCTGTCGCGTTTCTCGAGAAGGATGCTGCGCGAAAACTCCACGGGACGGAAGCGCTGCAGAGATGGATGCAGCAGACGAGCGATCATGCCGTGGCGGAGCTCGGGGAGACGCACTTCGACATTCCCGAGCCGATCCGCACGCTCGAGTGCATGATCGCGCCCACCAAGGAGGGCGGGATCTATTACACCGGCCCGACCGACGACTTCTCACGCCCCGGGCGCATGTGGTGGTCAGTGCCCGAGGGTGTCGAGGAGTTCGACACGTGGCGGGAGCTGACGACCGTTTACCACGAGGGCGTTCCCGGTCACCACCTGCAGATCGCGCAGGCCGTCTACAACCGGGCACAGCTCAACTCGTGGCGGCGTCTGCTGGCCGGCACCTCGGGCCACGCCGAGGGGTGGGCGCTCTACGCCGAGAGACTCATGGAGCAGCTCGGCTACCTAGATGACCCCGCCGACCGGCTCGGCATGCTCGATGGCCAGCGGATGCGCGCGGCGCGCGTCGTGTTGGACATCGGTGTGCACCTCGGCAAGCCCCGCTTGGACGGCGACGGCGTGTGGGACCACGACTACGCTCTCGCCTTCATGCGCCGCAACGTGAACATGTCGGATGAGTTCATTCAGTTCGAGGTGAACCGCTACCTGGGCTGGCCGGGCCAAGCACCGTCCTACAAGGTCGGCCAGCGAATCTGGGAGCAACTGCGCGACACGGTTGCCGAGCAGCAGGGTGATGCTTTCGACATCAAGGCCTTCCACAAGCGCGCGCTCGACATCGGTGGCGTCGGGCTCGATACGCTGCGTGCGGCGTTGCTGACCTGAGGATCGGAATAGGGACCGGAATCGTATGGTTCTATGCAAGTGCATGGAAAGGATGCCGTCATGATTCAGTTCGGTCTCGATACCTTCGGTGATGTCACTGTTGATGAGAGCGGAGCGCCCCTCTCGGATGCACAGACGCTGCGAAATCTCGTCGAGCAGGCTGTCCTGGCCGACGAGCTCGGCATCTCGTTCATCGGGGTGGGGGAGCACCACCGCCCCGATTTTGCAGTGTCGAGCCCCGAGATGGTGCTCGCGGCCATCGCTGGCCGAACCCGCGACATCCATCTCGGCACTGCCGTGACCGTTCTGTCTTCAGACGATCCGGTGCGGGTCTACGAGCGGTTCGCGACCCTGGATGCCATCTCGAACGGGCGTGCCGAGGTGGTACTGGGCCGGGGTTCCTTCATCGAGTCTTTCCCCCTGTTCGGGTACGACCTGAAGGATTATGAGGCCCTCTTCGAGGAGAAGCTCGAACTGTTTTCTCTCTTGCGCCAGGAGCGCCCGGTCACGTGGTCGGGCACGACCCGCGCCGCGCTCACGAACGCGGACGTCTACCCGAAGACCGAGGGCTCCGGCCTCACGACCTGGGTTGGTGTCGGCGGATCACCGGAGTCCGTCGTCCGGACAGCGCGGTACGGCTTCGGCCTCATGCTCGCGATCATCGGCGGGCCGGCTGAGCGCTTCGCACCCTACGTCGAGCTCTTCCACCGGTCGCTGGCCTCCTTTGGGCACGATCGCAGGCCCGTCGGTGTCCACTCGCCGGGTCATATCGCCGATACCGATGAGCAGGCGTGGGAACAGGCCTACCCCGCGTTCGAAGCGATGAATAACCGCATCGGAGCCGAACGTGGGTGGCCGCCCTATAGCCGCATGCGGTTTCAGCACGATGTCGGAGCCGGGGGAGCGGTCTATTCCGGATCTCCCGATCGGGTGGCACGCAAGATCGCCGACACTGTCTTGGCGCTCGGCATTGACCGGTTCGATCTGAAGTACTCGAACGGCACACTCGGGCACGACAAGCTGATGCGCTCGATCGAGCTGTACGGCACGAAGGTCATCCCGATGGCGCGCGAAATGATCGCAGAAGGCGCGGAGACACAGCGCGACGAAGCGACCGTAGGCTAGGGGAGTGCACGAGATCCGCTATGTCGCCATCGGTGACTCCTTTTCCGAAGGCGTCGGCGACGAGCTGCCTGATGGCACTGTGCGCGGATGGGCGGACCTCACCGCTCTCGGCTGGGCGAACGCGCTCGGCGCTCCGATTTCGTACGCGAACCTTGCTATCCGCGGCAAGCTTGCGTGGCCGATCGTCGAAGAGCAACTGGAGCCGGCGCTGGCTCTTCGACCGACGCACCTCTCGTTCAACGGCGGCGGCAACGACATGCTGCGGCCCCGCACGACGATCGCGAGCATCGCGGATGCTTTCAGCACCGTGCTGCGCCGGTGTGATGAGGAAGGGGTTCGCCTGGTTTTGCTCTCGGGCGCCAACCCGTCGGCTCAGCTGCCCTTCCGCTCGCTCATCCAACGCCGGGGAGACGATCTCTCGCGCGCGGTCGTGGCCCGAATCGCCGACCGTCCGGATGTCGTCCGTGCCCTCAACTGGCCGGATCGCGAGTTGTCGCATCCATCGTTCTGGTCTGCGGACCGCCTCCATATGAACTCTCGCGGGCATCACCGGGTGGCTGCACGCCTCCTCGGTGCCCTGGGTCATCCAGCACCAGGGGAGTGGTGGTCGATGCCCGCGCAGTCCACTGCCGACGCCGTTCGAGGATTGGCGTACTATCGCGCGCACGTTGGTCCGTGGGTTCGTCGACGGCTGACGGGCACGTCATCGGGTGATGGCCGGGTACCGAAGTTCGGGGATTGGGTGACGATCGAGCCCGAAGCGGCGTGAGCTGGTCTATCGTGGGGCACAAGGGGGTGGCGATGATGACGTTCTGGAACCGGCTGACTCGCCTCTTTGTCCGTAAGCCCGTCTCGTTCTCCGAGGCGAAAGAGGGTCGCGAAGCGCAGGAAGCTGTTGAGCGAGCGCGTGCCGCGGCTCAGCATCAGTTCCAAGACAGAACCGTGCGCAACAGCGGCTGGTTCATGTGACTCCGCCCGGATGCGGCCATATGCCACATCCGGAATCTAGTGTCAAGGCGCTTTCGACCGTGCGGTGCGTCCACCAAGGTGTTGGGTGTGGCTTCTGCCGCACTGACGAAAGGGACGCTCCATGAGTATTGGTACCGGCATCGTGCTGTTCGTGATCGGCGCGATCTTGGCTTTCGCCGTGAACGTCGAGGTCGAGTGGATCAACCTTGACCTCGTCGGCTACATCCTGATGGGCGCCGGTGTTCTCGTGTTCCTGTTCGGGATCATTCTGTTGGCGCGGCGGCGCCAGACCGAAACTGTGACTCGGTCGAGCGTCGATCCCGCAACGCAGGAGCGCGTGGATCGCCGCAGCACGAGCACGACCGACGACGGCGCGGGCCTCTGATCCTGGGGAGCTGCGCGACAGGCTCCTAGAGGGTTAGCGCCCGATCAGCTCCGCAGGGTGCGTCAGTCGCCACCAATCAGCGGGAGGGTCAATTGACTCGGTCACGATGAGGTCAGCGCGCTCCGTGTGAGGACCGGCGGTCCAGGCGATCTGACCCACGACGTCGCCCGTCGCGAACTCCGTCGGGTCAGCCATGGTGACCTCCACGGAAATCGGTGTGTCGGACCAGGTGAAGAATCGACGTCGCGCGAGATCACGACCTCGGTGGTTCCACCCCACGGTGCCGGGCGTCCTCCTGGCGCTGCGGAACGGCCCGGCCTATCCGTCAGACCTCGCTGTGACGCTCGGTGTGTCGCGACAGGTGATGTCGAATCAGCTCGCATGTCTGCGCGGCTGCGGACTCGTAGAGGCGGTTTCCGAGGGTCGGCGAGCGTCATACCGCCTGACAGAAGAGCACCTCACCTCGGCGTTGGGGGAGCTTCTGCACGTCACCCTGGCCGTCGAGCCTGACTGCTGCACAGGGGAGGGGTGCACCTGCGCATGACGATCGCGTCTCTCTCAGAGCAGCGGCGCGACACACTTCATCGACGCGTGCGCTGGATCGTGGCAGCCACCATCGGTTACAACGCGATCGAAGCGACCGTAGCGATCGCCGCAGGCCACGACGCGTCATCCGGCGCGCTCATCGCGTTCGGGTTGGACTCGATCATCGAAGTCCTGTCCGCAGCAGCGGTCGCGTGGCAATTCACCCGCCGCGATCCGGAGCGGTGGGAGGCCGGAACGCTGCGAGTCATCGCCGTGGCGTTCTTCGCGCTGGCTGCCTACGTCATCACCACGTCGACGCTCGCACTCATTGTGCGCGCCGAGCCAAACGACAGTCCGCTGGGTATTGCGATTACCGCGTTGAGCGTCATCATCATGCCGTTCCTCTCACTGTTCGAACGGCGAGCCGGTCGCGAGCTCGGCTCCGCGACGGCGGTAGCCGATTCCAAGCAGACGCTCATCTGTACGTATGTGTCGGCTGCGGTTTTGGGCGGGCTCATCCTGAACAGCACACTGGGCTGGTGGTGGGCTGACGCGATAGCCGGACTGGTGATCGCAGCGTTCGCCGTGCGAGAGGGAGTCGAGGCCTGGCGAGGCGATTCCTGTGCAACCTCGGTGGGCATGCTCATGGATTCGGATTCAGAGCACGAGCACGCCTGAGCCGCGGCGGTTTCTCACCGTCGGGGAGCGGGTATCGGATGTCCGGCTGCGACAGGAGCACGCGGTTCTCTCCTGATGGTGAAGTCAGTTACTCGTTCTTCCAGAACTCTCTGACTTGTCCGCCTGGATTGGCGGTTTGGCGTCGTTAATGCAACTATCTGCGTATGAATGCAGATAACAAGTGTGGGCTGTCGCCGGATAGTCAGTACGTTGAGCTCGCCGTCGAGGTGTTCTCGATGCTCGCGGATGCCACTCGCATTCGGATCATCCTCGCGTTGCGCGATGAGGAGCTGTCGGTCAACCATCTCGCGGACATCGTCGACAAGTCTCCGGCGGCCGTTTCGCAGCACCTCGCGAAGCTGCGCCTGGCTCGAATCGTGGCGACTCGGCAGGAGGGCACTCGGGTGTTCTATCGGCTCGCGAATGAGCACGCTCGTCAGCTGGTCGCCGACGCCATCTTCCAGGCCGAGCACGCGCTCGATCAGAACCCGGCGCACCATCGCGCTGCGATGCCGGCCGCTGCGCCGGTGAGGAGCATCACTGGTGCTTGAGGTTCTCCGGAGCCCGTCGTACGCGAAGCTCTTCTGCGCTCAGGGCGTCGCTCTCCTTGGCACGGGGCTACTGACGATTGCGCTCGGGTTGCTCGCGTTCGACATCGCCGGTGGTGACGCCGGCGTCGTTCTCGGCACAGCGCTCACGATCAAGATGCTGGCGTACGTCGGCGTCGCCCCGGTCGTCGCTGCGCTCACTGGTCACCTGCCGCGCAAGCTCGTCCTCATCGCAGCTGATGTGCTTCGTGCTGCGGTCGCGATCAGTCTCCCGTTCGTTACCGAAGCGTGGCAGATCTTCATCCTCATCTTCGTCTTGCAGGCCGCGTCAGCGACGTTCACGCCCGCCTTCCAGGCGGTGATTCCGGAAGTGCTCCCTGACGAGGGGCAGTACACGCGGGCCTTGTCCCTGTCACGTCTCGCGTACGACCTCGAAGCGTTGGTGAGTCCGATGCTCGCTGCGGCGCTGCTGACGGTCATCACCTACAACAACCTTTTCGTCGGCACCTTCCTCGGCTTCATCGGGTCCGCGGCGCTCGTGATCGCGACCAAGTTCCCGAAGATCGCCCCTGCCGAACCGGCTCCCTTCTTCGAACGGCTGACCAGCGGGGTGCGCGTGTTCTGGCGGACGCCGGAGTTGCGGAGCCTGCTCGCGATGAACCTCGTCGTGGCGACCTCGACGGCGATGGTCATCGTGAACACCGTGGTGCTCGTGCAGGGGCTCCTCGGGCGGCCCCAGACCGATGTCGCGCTCCTCTTGGCCGCCTACGGCGCCGGGTCCATGGTCGTGGCGCTCGGGCTGCCGAAGGTGCTCGACCGGATCCGTGATCTCAAGGTCATGCTCGCCGGCGCTATTGCGCTTCCGGTTGGGTTGGTCGCGGCGGCCATCTTCATCGGGATGCCTGCGTCGACTGGAACGTGGGGCGCGCTCATCGCGACGTGGTTCTACCTCGGCGCGGCGACCTCGTTGCTGCTCACACCGTCGGCTCGACTGCTTCGGCGGGCATCCGACGTGGGGACTCGCCCGGCGGTGTTCGCTGCGCAGTTCTCGCTGTCGCATGCGTGCTTCATCATCACGTACCCCTTGGCGGGCACGCTCGGTGCTCTGCTCGGTCTCCCGGCTGTGGCCCTCGTCCTCGCCGCAATCGGCACCGCTGCCGCGGCCCTTGCCTGGCTTGGTGCTCGCCGGGCCTCCTCACCGGCAGGCAGCGAGCTCGCTCAGTCGGGCGCCTAGGTCTCAGCTGGGGTCAAGGTCGATGGGCGTGCTGTTTCGCGTCGACGTACCGCGCCATGTGGGATCCGGATCGCTCGGCATGCTGAGCGAGGGTCTTCGGCGAATACCCGAGCAAATCGGAAAGCGACGCTACGTCGATGAGTGCGGTGAGCTGTTTCAAGGTCGTGTTCCGGGTGCGCTGCGGGTCGATACCCAGCGTGTTGAGCCGCTGCTGCAGGGTGGGAACTGACAGGTGCCGGCCGGCACGGTAACCCGGGAACAGCCAGTCGGTGCCGGTGTTCGTGGTCATTCCGTCGCGGTCCTCGAGCTGTCGCCAGAACATGGGCGCGAGAGGTTCGGGGATCTCGCTCACGTTCACACCGAGCCGGATGAACATGCCGTCCGGGCGTAGCTCGAGCTGATCCGCTGTGAGTCTGACGATGCGGGTGAGCGGTGTCGCCCAAAGGAGGTGGATGAGTGCGGCGACTCTGGTGCTGAGCGCGACTTGTTCGAACTCGACCGCGTTGCGGATCGCTTGGATGCGCTGCGCCTGCGTGAGTGTGGGCAGGGTGATCGCCTTGCGCGGCGGGACGTAGAGCTTCCGTGATCCGCCACGACCGCGCGCGAACCAGCCGATGAAGTGCTTGATTTGGAAACGTGTCGTGACCGCACCATCCAGGTAGGCGTCGATGTCTTCCTGGTGGAATGTGGCGACGGTTCGCTCCCGGGCCTGTTCGACCCAGATGAGGAACTTGCCAGCCTCAGTGATCTGCTGTCGTGCGTTCCGGCAGGCGATGTCCATGTTCGCGACGCCGACGCGCTCACGTAGCCGGTTCAGGTGATGCCACCGGGCGTACTGCTCGATGATCGACGCCACGTCAGGATGGGGCTGCAGCTCACGTAGGCGGGCGTCGACCCAGCCTTCGAAGATCGCCAGGTGCCGATCCGCGGGGGCGACCATGAGGCGGTTGTGGATGAGGATTTCACGAAGGTGCTCCACCGAATGCCCGCGCGGCAATGCGTTGAACGCCTCCGGGGTGAGGTCGAGTTCTCTGTCGCCGATCTTCCTGAGCAACTCGTGGGCCTTCTCGCCTCGCATCCAGGTGTAGATGCTCTCAGGCCGTGTTGACTCGACGAACACTTGGATCAGTTGTTTGATGCGTAGATCTGGGGGAGTGGTGGGCTTGAGGAGCTCGGTCAGGTCGGCCTCGATGACGCAGCGGGCACATTGGCCGTTGCGGAACCGCTCGGCTTCGACGCCGCACCTGCCGCAGGTCATGGTGGTCGTGATGCCGGCGCAGTCTCGGCAGATCGGCTTGGCGTGCTCGTCGCGGCCCGGGAGCAGGCGGTCGTCGCCGCAGCCCGCGCACACCCCGTACGTGTGGGCCGCTTCCCTGAAGCAGATGCCGCAGATCGCTCCATCCGGCCAGCGGACGCGAATCTTGGCGCTCATGCGCCCGCACCGGTCGCAGTGCTTCTCGCCCTCGGATCGTGGTCGCCCGCGTGGCTCCGGCGGTGTGAGCGAGTTCAACGTAGCCGGCCGGACGCGGCCGTACTCGCGGGGTCTAGCCATCGTCTCGGGTGACGCGGGCGCGGACGGGCCGGTAGTTGCGCAGGTCGGGAACGCCTGGATCGCCGTTCGCGACGCGCTTCTGGCGGATGGTGCGGGCGTCTGCCGCGGTGAAGGTCACTAGATCGTTCACCTCGCAATGCAGGATGTCGCACAGCGCCACGAGAACCTTGAACGCGATCCGTTCCGGGTCCTGTGCCACCAAGCGGTAGACCTGCGAGGCCGACAATGTGATTCCTCGCTCGCGAAGCGGTTCGACGAGCTGGGTGCTGCTGGTGATGTGCTGTCTGGCCATCAGCTCGCGGATTCGCCACTGGTACTCGATCTCGCGTCTCATGATGCGCCCCGATTCTTCTTGCGGTTGGGTGGGAGCGGCGGCCGCGGCGGAAGCCTGAGCTTTCGCTTCGGCAAGGCGACCGCGGTGCCGGTCGCCTCGAGCATCTCCCGGTGCACTCGGGCGAGCTCGGCGATCTGGAAATCGGCCGCCGGGAGGGTGTAGATCGACGTTGTCGCAGCGTGCTCGTGTCCGAGCTGCATCTGGATGAACTTGATGTCGTACCGATAGGACGTGAGCAGATGCGTCGCATACGAACGGCGCAGCGAGTGGAAATCGAGTCCCGGAGGAAAGCCAAGCTCGTCGACGCAATCGCTGATCCGTTGCCAGAGGTGGTTCGCCGACACCACGCTGCCTGTGTTGGTGGGAAACAGATCAGTGAGCGGTTCGCCGTAGCGGGGGAGGACGTTGTTCGTCCAGTCCTCGGCGACCTCGGCGGCCCACTGCCACACCGTCAGCACGTTTCGCGGCTTGAACACCTGGCCGGCCTTCGCCTTCCCGAATCGCACGTGCAGGTTGCCGAAGTCGCCGAAGTAGGGTGTGCGAGCGTTCGCGGAGAAGTCAACGATCTGCAGCCGCCGGACCTCGGTGACGCGGAGCCCCCACCCGTACGCGATCTTGCAGGCCGCGGCGTCTCTGAGCACCGTCAGGGCGCCGCTGCGCCCGGACTCGAGCACGCGCACGTACTCCACGTCGAGGAGGTCGAAGAGCTGCTGGAGCTCGTCCTCAGTGAATGCCCGCTTCTCGGGTTTGGCCTCGTTGGTCTGTGAGTGCGTGATCCGGTTGAATTCGTTGACGACCTGCGAGAAAACCTGGCCGAACATCTGAGCCGAGCGCACGCCCCAGTCGTACGCCGGGCTCGTCGCGAAGTCGCAGAATGCCTCGATCATGCCCTGATACGCGCGCAGCGTGGACTGTGCCAACCCTCGAACCGAACGAAGATGATCGAACCAGTCGGTCGCGTCGCCCACGTTCCACTCCCAGGGGAACTTGCCCGCCGAGTCACACAGGCGGAACACCACCGAACGACTCGTGCGCACGTAGCCTGCCTTGATGCCGCGCGAGCGCAACGACGCCGCCCACGCGTCAAGAACCTCTTCGAGGAAGACGTCAGGGTCTGGAGCAGCCCCGGGAACAGGCAGGAATGAAAGCGTCCCGCCGCCATCAGAACCCACCATCGGACACCACCGCCTCGCCTGCAAATATTGCAGGATTCCTGCAGAAATCGCAATGGGTGGATCCGGAAAACCAGATCAGAGGGTAAATCCAAAGGGATCGTCAGCAGTTGAATTCCGACCGGCGTTGCTGGATGCGTGAGGCGCCCGAGAACGGAGTAATTCCTGGTCAAGCGCGATTAATGCAAGCGGGGAAGGGGATTAGCCGGTTCTCCAGATCCTGCAATTCCTGCAAGTTCTGGATTTACGAGCTGACATAATGTGCATTATCGGATACTGCTCTCGGGATCGACTGTACGGGGCCGTCCGTCGTCGTGAACGCCGTCTGGTTAGGCATCGACGGATGCGGCGACGAAACCTGACGTGGACAATCGGTGGCAGCGCACTCATCCTCTCCGGAGTGCTTGTCATGATGCGCGAGATCGCGCTGGGTTCCTCACTGACTCCCGCGCTTGCTGTGATCGCCGAACTCACGTGGAGCGTTGGCGTGACAGTGTTCGCAGTGGGACGCACGCGATACGAAAGCGTCGTAGCGCGCAGGCCGTTGGGCCTCGTCGCGATCCTGATCCTCGCCTGGTGGCAGGTCGCCGCCCGCATCGTCTTCGACGCGCTGACGCCGAGCGGCGGCTTCGCTACTCCAGATTCGGTTCCGCCGACGTACGTCGTCTTCGGCTACCTCCATCTGCTGATGCCGCTCGCCGCCGGCATCATCGCAACCGTCCAGATCGCGCGGACCCGCATCGTTCCGTCTCCGTGGCGGTGGGCGCCGCTCTGGGTGCTCGGTCTGAGCGTCCTTGTGGGCGTCATCACCCAGGCCATGTTCGCGACCCTCGCACTCCCGCAGCAGGCGCTGGCCGACGTCGCGACACTCCTCGGCGCACTATCGAACCTTGCCAGCACGATCGGACTCGGTGTTCTCGCACTCGTCCTCAGCGAGCGCGGCCGCGCCTCAAGTGTCCAGATCTTTCGTTCCGGTCAGTCCTGACGCGGCCGCGTGACTGGTGCTCGCGAACGGCGGCGGTAGCGTGGAACGATGCGAGCTCCGGACCTTTCGTGCTGAACGCCGCCACCGGGTTCGCGGTTATCGGCCTCGCGATCGCCGTCGGATACGTGATCGGCCGGATCAACCTCCTCGGCCCGCAAGCCGGCCCGGTTCTGGGACGACTGGTGTTTTTCGTCCTTTCCCCCGTGCTGCTGTTTGTGGTCCTCTCCGAAGCCGATATCGCAACCCTGTTTTCGGCACTTCTCCCGGTCTCGGCGATCACGGCGATCATCGTCATCGGCCTCTACGCAACGATCTCCCGCCTGTTGTGGCGACGGCCCGTGGGAGACACGCTCATCGGCGCGCTCGCGGCCGGTCAGGTGAACTCCAACAACATCGGGATCCCCCTGTCGCTCTATCTCCTGGGATCGGCCGCGTTCCCGGCACCCGTCATCTTGTTCCAACTGCTCGTCCTCGTACCGATCTCGATGGCGATCCTCGAAAGCGTCACCGCGCAGACTCGGAACTTCGGAAAGATCGCGCTACGCACTGTGACGAACCCGGTCGTGATCGGATCGGTGGCCGGAACGATCGTGGCGGCGACGGGGCTTCGGCTCCCGTCACTCGTCACGGAGCCTTTACACTTCCTCGCCGCAGCATGCGTCCCGGTGCTCCTTCTGAGCTACGGGATGTCTCTCCATGGCCAGCGGGTTCTCGCCGCCGGCGGTCACCGCCGCGAGGTGATCCTGGCTACCGCGTTCAAGCTGATACTGATGCCGGTGCTGGCCTGGGTGCTTGCGAGCATCGTGTTCAGATTGCCGGCGCCCGAAACGCTCACCGTGGTCGTCCTGGCGAGCCTCCCGACCGCACAGAATGTCTTCAACTTCGCTCAGCGCTTCGGCGTCGCGGAAACCGTCGCGCGTGACACTGTCTTCCTCACAACAATCGGGTGCATCCCGGTGCTGATCGGCGCGCTCGTCCTTTTCGGGTGATCTCGGGCCGACATGCCCCTCCCACTCCCCCGAAGTCCGGCCGGAAGAACGCTACGCTGAGAACGCAAGCTCTCAGCTAACTCCCAGAAAGGGAACGCCATGTCAACCGAAAGCTCCGTCGCCAAGGAGGCCATCAACGGCGTCCGCACGGCGCTCGGCATCGCCGGTGTCCTCTCGCTCATCGTCGGAATCCTGATCCTCGTCTGGCCAGGCCGCACGGCCATGGTCGTGACCGCGATCATCGCCATCTACGCCATCGTCGGCGGACTGGTCTACGGCGGCCTCGGCATTTTCTCGAAGTCGATGGGTGGATGGTCTCGCGTTGGCCACATCATCCTCGGCGTCGTGTTCATCGCCGCTGGTATCTTCGCCTTCTTCAACCTCGCAGCCACCACCGGCTGGTTCGCCGTCTTCCTCGGCATCCTGGTCGGCATCATGTGGATCATCGAAGGTGTCGTCTCCCTGACCACGCTGGGTGACGCAGCATCCAAGGGCTGGACGATCTTCTTCGCGATCATCAGCATCGTCGCCGGTGTCGTGCTGCTGTTCTCGCCGCTGTTGGGCGCGGTCGTGCTCTGGTGGCTGCTCGGGATCTCTCTCGTCGTGCTCGGCATCATCCAGATCGTGCGCGCGTTCACGTTCGGTAAGAAGAGCGTCTGACAAGACACATCACAGAAGAAGGCTCCGGGGGATTTCCCGGGGCCTTCTGCTGTGAATGGATGCAGTGCGGACTACTCCCCCACAAAAGAGCTCGTGTCGCCGACGAGCCGCGTGTTGTCCGCGGGGATCGGGTCCACAGCGGCCTGTGCGACCTCGGCAGCGAACTCCGAAACGTTGTAGAGCTTGCCGGCTGATTCGCGACGCGACGCGATAGCTCCGGGGTTCGCACGCTCCAGCAACGTTGCGGTGATGGTTCCTTCGATCATGTCGCCGGAGACGACGACGAACCCGATGCCGCGTTCGAGGAGCGCGGGCACCCGCTCGCGAAGCGCATCCTCGCCGGCACGCTTGGACAGCGCGACCGGCTCATATTCGGGCATGGTCGGGGTCGTTCGGATGAAGTGCGCCTGGTGGCTGGTCACGAAGACCACCCGTGCGTCGCCCCGAAGAAGCGGCACTGCCGTCTCAAGCACGCTGACCTGAGCGTCTCGGTTCAGCAGCAGGGCGTAATCTTCCGCCATTCCTGATTCCATGCCACCGGATGCGTTCAGGACGAGGATGTCCAGGCCTCCGAAGGCCTCCTCGACGGCAGCGAACATTGCCGCGACCGACTCTGGATCGGTGAGGTCCGCTCCCACGACGAGAGCGTCGACACCCAGCTCCCGCACCTCAGCGGCAAGCTTCTCAGCGCGGGGAGCCTTGTTGCGGAAGTTGATGACGACGTTGGCCCCCGCGGCTGCGAGATAGCGGACGGTGTCGGCACCGATTCCGCGCGACGAGCCGGTCACCAGTGCGGTCTTGCCGCGCAGGGTTCCGGGGGCGATCGGGGTGGAAATGTCGGTCACTGTTGCTCCTGTTGCACGGTGGCGCATCGGCCGCGGGCGGCACCGGAATGGCGCGCGTACCGACCCTACCAACCGGTCCGCTGCGCGCCCTGCGTTGATAGGGTCAGTCCAAGAGGAAGGAGACTCGGATGTTGCCCGATCTCACGCAGTATCTGTGGATCCTCTGGCTCGCTCTGGCAGTCCTGTTCGTGATCATCGAACTGCTCACCCTTGAGTTCACATTCCTCATGCTCGCCGCCGGAACTCTCATCGGGGGCCTGGGAACGAATTTGCTGGGCGGCCCGTGGTGGCTGCAAATCGGCCTCGCCGCGATCGCATCAGCGCTTCTCCTGTTCACGATTCGCCCACTCCTGCTGCGGGCGCTGCATCGAAGTTCGCCCGTCGTCCTCACGAACGTCGATGCACTCGTCGGGATGCCGGCGCGCGTGACCCGCGCGTTCGTGCAGGGTGCGGGTGAGGTGAAGCTCGACAACGGCGAGACGTGGACGGCACGACTGAGCGCGGGCGTCACGGATGCCGAGGCGAGCGTTGGACAGACCGTCAGCGTCATTGCAGTGCGAGGCGCCGCCGTCGAAGTAGCTCCGGAGCCCCGGCCATCGACAGAAAGGACCGTGGAACATGATTGACATCGGCGCGTTCGCGGGACAGATCTTTGTCATCGTCCTGCTGCTTGTCATTGCGATCTTCGTGGTCGTGGTGATCTTCCGATCGATCCGGATCATTCCGCAGGCCACAGCCGGCGTCGTGGAGCGCCTCGGCCGCTATCACAAGACCCTCTCCCCCGGCTTGAACCTCCTCGTCCCGTTCATCGACCGCGTTCGGCCGTTGATCGACATGCGCGAGCAGGTCGTCTCGTTCCCCCCGCAGCCGGTCATCACGGAAGACAACCTCGTCGTCTCGATCGACACGGTCGTCTACTTCCAGGTGACTGACGCCCGTGCGGCCACTTACGAGATCGCGAACTATCTGGGCGCAGTCGAGCAGCTCACGACGACGACGTTGCGAAACGTCGTCGGTGGCTTGAACCTCGAGGAGGCACTGACCAGTCGCGACGAAATCAACACGAAGCTGCGGGTCGTTCTGGACGAAGCGACGGGCAAGTGGGGAATCCGAGTGTCGCGGGTGGAGTTGAAGGCCATCGATCCCCCGGTGTCCATCCAGGACTCCATGGAGAAGCAGATGCGCGCCGAGCGAGACCGTCGTGCGGCGATCCTCACCGCAGAGGGCACGAAGCAGTCGGCCATCCTGCAGGCTGAGGGCGCACGTCAGGCCGAGATCCTGCGCGCCGAGGGCGAAAAGCAGGGCCAGATCCTGCGTGCGCAGGGTGAAGCTGAGGCGATTGCCACGGTGTTCAACGCCATCCACGAGGGCAATCCGGATGACAAGCTGCTCGCCTACCAGTACCTGCAGACGCTTCCGAAGATCAGCGACAGCGCGTCGAGCAAGCTCTGGATCATTCCGAGCGAGTTCACCGAGGCACTCAAGGGTGTGTCCGGTGCGTTCGGGGCGCGGGAGGCCGCAAAGTCTGCACCTGACGAGCAGGCGTGACCCACCCGTACTTCGTCGACGCGCCATACCCGCGCGTCCTTGCGCACCGGGGGCTGACGGTTGACGAAGCGATTGCGGAGAACTCCTACGCATCGGTTGCCGCGGCGAAGCGCGCTGGCGCGACCTACGTCGAGTCCGACTGTCATCTCACCCGGGACGGCGAGGTCGTGCTGTTCCATGACGCGGATCTTCGTCGGGTGACGGGCGATCCTCGACGTGTCGTTGACGTCGAGCTTTCAGAGTTGACTGACTTGATGGCAGATCGCGGCGGACTGATCACGTTGCGCACCGCGCTCGAGGACTTCCCGACCGTGAGGTTCAACCTCGACGTGAAGGCGCCCGGCGCTGCTGACGCCGTCGGCATGCTCGTGGCCGGTCATGGTGAGCGCGTGCTCCTGACGAGTTTTGCGGACACCCGCCGCCGCGCAGCCGTAGCATCCGCAGCTCGTCACGCACCCACCGGCGCGGTGGCACCTGCAACATCGGCGGGTCGCGAGACCATCGCCCGGCTGCTCTGGGGCCTCGTCGCGCGGTCGCCGCGGCTGGTCGCATCCTCGCTCGCGGGCATCGACGCACTGCAGGTCCCGGAGCGTCAGGGACCGGTGCGGGTGGTGACGCCACGGCTGCTTGAAGCCGCTCACCGTCACGGGGTCGAAGTCCACGTATGGACAGTGAACGATCCCGCAGACATGAGCCGGCTTGTCGGCATGGGCGTCGACGGCATCGTCACAGATCGCGTAGACGTCGCGCTCACGACTCTCGGACCCGCGCTGGGCCACCCCTGATTCGGCGGCGCTGACGGCGCCGCACCCCAGGTCGGCGTTGCGCCTATTCCTCCCCCGCTGAAGATCGGCTGAGAATGCTCTCATCTGCGGGTCGGCATGGATGATCTGCCCAGCTGAGAGCGTTATACCTGAACAGCGACGAGAGGACCACACAATGGCAGACCGCAGCCTCCGCGGCATGCGACTCGGCGCCTCCAGCCTACAGAGCGAGGACGGCGTCGTATTTCATGAGCGGGCACAATTCACCTACTCCTGCACGTCTTGTGGACGTGACACCACCATGACCTTCGCGGCAGACGCCGAGGTCCCCGAGACCTGGGAATGCCGCACCTGCGGCGCCGAGGCTTTGCTGCGGGTCGACGGCGAGACCGTCACCGTCGACCACGGCGACGTCAAAGCCCCCCGCTCGCACTGGGACATGCTTCTCGAGCGTCGCACGATCCCGGAGCTCGAGGAGCTGCTCGAAGAGCGCCTCGCCTTCGTTCGCTCACGCCGAGGCGCCGGCGACGACGTCACGGTCGACAAGCTCAGCGCCTGACAGACTCCCACCGCGACGGCTTACGAAGCGGTGCAACAAACGGGACCGGTCCGATCACGGATCGGTCCCGTTTCATGTCCGGCGGCGGCTCGCGACGACTCCGCTGGCGATCAGACCGGCAATGCTAAGAATCGCGATCGCCATGCCCAGTGAGCCGCCGATCACGATGCTCGGGGTCAGGCCGGTCCGCAGCGGAACATCGGTGAGCATCGCTCCGGCCTCATCGGCGGGAAGAGAATCGATCGTCGCACCGTCGGGGCCGATCACCTGGCTCGTGCCGACTGTCGAGATGTTCACGACCGAACGACCGGTCTCGATAGCGCGCGTGCGCGCGAAAGCGAGTTGCTGCAGGTTCTCGTCGGTGTTGCGGAAGTCGGCGTTGTTGGTCTGGAACATGTAGACCTCGGCGCCGTCTCGCGCGCCTTCATGGATGACGTCGTCATAGATCACGTCGAAACAGATAGCGAGCCCCACCCCGGTGCCATCGATATCGACGTACGGCGGATTGGATCCTGGTGTGTACTCCCGGCCGATGAGCCCGATCAGATCGGGAACGATCATCTCGTAGAACCACCGGTCGGGCACGTACTCGCCGAAGGGAACCGGGTGAGTCTTGTCGTGATACTGCACGGCGCCCTCCCCCGCTTCCCACAGCATCGAGGTGTTGTAGGTCAGGTCGCCCCGCGTTGTTGCGGCGTTGACAAGAAGCGGAGCATCCGCCGCCTCCGACAGTCCGTCCAGAACCGCCGCAGTCGTCGCGTTGGTCATCGGATCCGAGTCGATCCCGCCTTCGGGCCACAGCAGCACATCCATGTCCTGACCGATCAGGTCAGTGGATGCCGACAGCTGCGCGTTCAGGATGTCGTTTCGCTGTCGCGCGTCAAAGTATCCGGAGGGACCGTTGCCCTGCACACTTCCCACGGTCATCGTGCCCGCCGGGGTGGTCGGGAACTGCGGCGTGACGAGCAGGGCGATCCCCAGCCCTGCGACCGGCAGCGCCGTGCGCACATCCGACCACTGGCGCAGTCGCAGCCACTCGATGGTCCCGGCGGTGAAGGCGACCATCAGGAACGACAGGCCCGTCACGCCGATCCACGAGGTCAGGTGTGAAAGGGGGCTCTCGGATTGACTCATCCCGATCCGCGCCCACGGGAACCCTGTGTAGGGCCAGGATCCGGTCACGAGTTCCCGCAGTGTCCACAGCCCGGCTATCAGCAGCGGTGTCAGGACGAGCTGAGCCCACCGACCGGGGGCTGCTCTCGGCATCCACCGGTATGCCAACGCGATGAGCACGGAGCCGAGCGCGACGTAGATGGTGGCCGCGACCGCCAGGGCGAACCACGGGATGACGCCGAGGTAGCGGTTCAGCCACACGATGTGGACGAGATAGAACGTGATCCCGAAGATGAACCCGACCAGCAGCGCGCCCCAGGCGCTGCGCCCAATGAGCGCCACAAGCGAGAGTCCGACACCGACGAAAGCCAACGGCCACCAGCCCACCGACGGGTACGCCAGATCGAGGATGAGCCCGGCAGCAACTGCCACCAATACCGCAGCCCACAAGGGCAACAGCGCACGGACACCGGTGGTACGGCTCTGCGTGGCGCTCGACGGTTCGGGCATGAGGACCAGCCTACATTCGGACGGCTATGGTGCGGCTGAAGGTTCGGCGATCACACCGACGAGTACGCCACGATCCCGCGACGAACACCATCGAGCGCCCGCCGCGCGACCGTGGCAAGGCTGGGTTCGGCCACAAGCGACATCTGGTCGAGAAGGTCGATCGTCTGCTTGGCCCACCGGACGAAGTCGCCGGCGGCAAGGTCTGCCTCGCGAAGCACGCGATCCAGCGGCATCCCCTTTGCCCACGAGTGCATCGCGAGCGCGAGTCCCGCTGCCGGCGGCTCCGACCCGGGCAGCCGCGAGTCGCGTTCGAGATCGTCCAGGCGTTGCCAGAGGTCGAGGGTCTGCGCGAGAGCCTCGCGGAACGCGCCGCGGGGAAGCGCCCGCTCCCCCGGTTCGTCCCGGCGCGGCTCGTAGACCAGAGCACAGGCCAGGGCGGCCAACGACGGCGCGTCCAGCGAGTCCCACAGGCCCAGGCGCAGTGACTCGGCCACGAGCAAGTCACGCTCTCCGTAGATCCGGCGCATTGTGCGACCAGCGGCCGTGAGCGTCGCCGCTCCGTCTGCATCCACGCGCACGTAATCAAGAGAGGCCAGAACATCCACGATGCGGTCAAAGACCCGCGCGACGGTTCCCGTGCGCGCGTCGATCTGGCCACGGAGTCGTTCGACGGTGCGGTTCAGCTTCCAGTACCGCTCTGCCCAGCGGGCGTGATGCTCACGGTCGGGGCACTGGTGGCACGGATGCCGCTGCATGCGCCTCCGCAGCTCACTGATCTCGCGCTGGCGCTTGTCGCGCGTCTGGCGCGAAGCATTGGCGTCCTTGCGATTCAGCTTCTCGAGATCACTCAGCTCGCGACGGATGCCGGAGTATTCGGCGAAGTCGCCCTTGTCGCAGCTCATCGCCTTGGCGTAGCCCGCGAGCGACTCTTCGGCATCCTTCACCTGCCGGGCAAGGCCGACGACAGCGCGGTCGGCCTGGAACTGGGCGAACGAGGACTCCAGGATCTCGCGCGCCCGTGCTCTGCCGAACTGGTCGATGAGGTTGACCGCCATGTTGTAGGTCGGCCGGAAGCTGGAGTTCAGCGGATACGTGCGGCGGGATGCCAGTGCTGCCACGGCCTGCGGGTCGAGTCCTTCGGTCCACTGGACGACGGCGTGGCCTTCGACATCGATCCCCCGGCGTCCAGCTCGACCGGTCAGCTGTGTGTACTCGCCCGAGGTGATCGCGACCCGCGCTTCGCCGTTGAACTTCTCGAGCTTCTCGAGCACGACAGTTCTCGCCGGCATGTTGATCCCCAGCGCGAGGGTCTCGGTGGCGAACACGACCTTCACGAGCTTGCGCTGGAAGAGCTCTTCGACGACCTCTTTGAACGCCGGCAGAAGACCCGCATGATGCGCAGCGACTCCCCGCTCAAGGTTCTCGCGCCATTCCCAGAATCCGAGGACAGCCAGATCCTCCTCGAGCAGGGTTCGGGTGCGCTCCTCGACGATCGCCCGGATCTCCGCCCGCTCCTCGGGTGTCGTGAAGCGGGCTCCGGACCGGCGAACCTGCTGCACCGCGGCATCGCAGCCGGCGCGGCTGAAGATGAAGAAGATGGCGGGGAGCAGATTCGATCGCGCGAGGAGTTCGATCACCTCGGGGCGATCGAGCCGTTCGATCCGTTGTGCATTCGCCGATCTCACCGGCCGCTGACCGCCCTTGTGGGGGCGGCGATGCTGGCCGTCACGGCCGCGACTTCCTGACATTGCGGCACTGCGGCCAGCCTGAGCGCGCCGATTGTTCTCGTAGGTCGGGCCCTTGAACGAGCGAATGCGCATGAGCTCTTGGTTCACCTGCGCCGTCGCGATGCCGGCGCGATCGTCGAACAGCGGCAGAAGGTCGCCGCGCACCAGAACATGCTGTTCGAGCGGAACCGGTCGCGTCTCAGACACGATGACGTCAGTGTCTCCGCGCACGGTGTCGAGCCAATCACCGAACTCTTCGGCGTTCGAGACCGTCGCCGACAGCGAAACGAGACGCACCGCCGGCGGCAGATGGATGATGACCTCCTCCCACACTGCACCGCGGAACCTGTCGGCGAGGTAATGGACTTCGTCCATGACGACATAGCGCAGGTCGCGGAGCGCCGGTGAGCCCGCGTACAGCATGTTGCGCAACACCTCGGTCGTCATCACGACGACGCGAGCATTTCCGTTGATGTTGGTGTCTCCGGTGAGAAGCCCCACATCATCGGGCCCATAGACATCGACGAGTTCGCGGAACTTCTGGTTCGACAGCGCCTTCATCGGCGTCGTGTAGAACGCCTTGTCGGAGGGCTCCCGCATCGCCAGATGAATCGCGAACTCGCCGACAATGGTCTTTCCCGCCCCCGTGGGCGCAGCGACGAGCACGCTTCGCCCCGACTCGAGCGCGTGGCATCCGGCGATCTGAAACGGATCGAGATCGAAACGCTGATCGTCGGCGAACGCCGCCGTGACCGGATACGCACGGGCTGCTTCGGCCCGCGCAAATCGCTCCGCTGGGCTTGGAGCACTCACCCCGTCGCCTCAGGCGGCAGCAGGGCTGCGTCGCGCTTGGATTTGCGTCGGTCGAACAGTAGCGACACACCGGCTGCCGCGAAGAAGAGCACGACGAGGATGCCTGCCAACATCAGCATTGACACGGCGTCAGCTGCGGGTGTTGCAACCGCCGCGAAGAGGGTAGCCACCAGCACTGCAACCCGCCACCCTTTGAGAATGCCGCGGCCCGAGATCACCCCCGCGACGTTCAAAGCAACGAGGAAGACGGGTAGGACGAAAGAAACCCCGACCACAAGGAGGAACTTGAAGACGAAGTCGTAGTAGTACGTTGCGTCGTAGAACAGGGAAGTCTGGTCTGGAGCAAAGGTCGCCATGATCTCGACGACGTGCGGGAGCACGAGCCACCCCACGGTAGTCCCCGCGAAGAACAGCGGAACAGCTGCCCCGACGAACCCCGCCGTGTAGCCGACTTCTTTCCTTGTGAGTCCCGGCATGATGAAAGCCCAGATCTGCCACAGCCAGACCGGTGCAGAGATCAGAAGTCCGGTCGCGAAAGCGATTCGGATGCGGAGATCGAACGGACCGGTGATCGTCGTGAACATCACCTCGACCTTGTCGGTCTCGCCACGCATGGCCGCCACATCTGCGATCGGAATCGTAATCAGCCGGATGATCGGATCGGTGATGATGAACGCGACCACCATGCCGACGACGAGCGCGAGGGCAGCGATCATGAGCCGCTTGCGCAACTCGATCAGATGTTGCCCGAGAGACATCCTCCGGTCACGGCGCGGCCGGTCGGGCTCTCCTACCTCCGGCAGGGAACTGGTCGCCACGCGGCCGGGTCAGGCTGTGGAATCTCGGCCGCTGGATGACGCGGCCTGCGACGAGCCAGCAGAACCCGTCGAGGACGAGTCAGCGGCTTCGGACGCTGCGACGTCGGGCTTCGCGGCATCCTTGGAGTCGTCGTCCTTCATGGCCTTCATCTCGCCCTTGAAGACACGGGCGGACTGGCCGAGGCTCTTTGCCAGCGCGGGCAGCTTCGCCGCGCCGAACAGCAACAGGATCACCGCGAGAATGATCAGCAGGTGCGGCCACCCGAATGCGTTCCCCATGGGGTCTCCTCACGATTGCGGTGCCTGAAGTCTACCCCGGCGCCACTCACGGGCGCCGGAACCTGGACTGAGAACCGTCCATATCCCTGTTTTGGTCTTCTTATGTCTGCCCGGGGTACTGGGCGAGGCCCGCCTCAGCCCACTCCCGCGCCGCTTCGCGGGCGCCTGTCGGCGCGAGAATCCGCACGTCTCCCCCGCGACGTGCTGCAAGTCGTCGCAGGCTCAGCACATCAGCCACCCGCATCCGTGCGGTGCTCACCCCCGCCGTGGTAGTGACGGTCGCTCGATCGAGGTAGTCACCCACGAGTGGGGCGACGGATGCCGGGAACTCGAAGGTCACGTTCACGTCGCCCGCTGCATCGTCGCCGGTGTCGGCGAACCAGCCGGGTACGGTTTCTTGCCCGTGCGTGATCGGGATGTCGGTCAGGGCGAGATCGCTCACGCGGTCAAGGTGGAAGGTCCGCATCGCCTCTCGCAGATGGCACCAGCCCTGGAGATACCACTGCCCTTGGGCTATCAGAACCTTGACGGGATCGACCGTGCGTGTCGTCGGTGACCCTTCGGGAGTCTTGTAGGTGAAGCTCACAGCGACCCGACGACCGAGAGCGTCGGCTACGAGACGGCGAACCGCATCGACCGGCTCCGATGCAACGACGACGGCAGCAGGTGCGCGAGACGCGCCGCGCGCGAGTTTCGCGAGCAGCCCGGTATACAACTGCGAATCCCCCACGCCGGGGATCGTGGCCGCAAGCTGCAGTCCCGCCAGCAGAGCAGCAGCTTCGCGGGCGGTCAGTCGAGGCGCCCGCTCGAGACCCACGGAGTTCGTGATCGCGATGAGGTCCCGCTCGTCCAGCAGGTCCCAGTCGATGTCGAAGAGCTCGTTCGCCATCTGCCAATAGCCGGAGTCTCCGGGCAGCCCGATGACGGTAAGGCCGCGCACCATGGTGCGCATCTGCTCCGCGGTGACGTCGAACTCGTCTGCAGCCTCGGCCACTGACACCTCGCCCTTGGAGATGAGGTATGGCACCAACTGCAGGAGCAGTGCTGCGCGGTCGGTCGCGATCGACGAGCCGCTCATCCGTTCCCTCCGCTGTGCGCATCCCGAGTAGAGCGAAGCCGCCGAATGACCTCTGCTTTGACGTCATCCGGTTCGACGACACGGACTTCCGGACCGTACGATGCCAGCTCGTCGGCGAAGACGTGAAGATCCACGTACGGCACCCACCAGCCTTGCGCCGCAGGTTCCGCGCGACGCGAGAGGCGCAACCACGCCTCGGTCCCGGGGTCGATCTCCACCAGTGCCCTCTGCCGCTGTGCGAGCTCGCGCAGCCCGTCGAGCGCGCGGGCACCCGCACCCTCGCGCAGCGCGGGGTCTCCGACGGTTCGACTGATCACGACGTCATCGACGATGCGCGTGAGAAGGAAGGTGCGAGGCGCGTCCAGGTCGAGATCCAGACCGTATACGTGCCACCGAGCCTCGAACTCGACGAGCGCGAGCGGCTGCAGCCGCCGCACTCGCGGCGCAGCGCTTCCGGGCCGCATATATCGGAAGCTCACGATTCGCGAGTCCTCGATCGCCCGCTGCAGGGGCGCAAACGACGGTTCGCGCAGACTGATCCGCGGCGAGTATCCGAGGATCGGATCCTCGACCGGAATGCCGAGCGCGCGAATCTTGCGTAGGCCGCTGCGCGCATCCGCCGACAGAGAGCTTTCGCTCCACACGCCTCCGGCCAGGTTCAGCAGAGCGAGCTCGGCCGGCGTGAACTCGATATCGGCAGGCAGCTCGTACTCGGCGGTCGGTACGCGGTAGCGAGCCTCGCGAAGATCGTCGGGATCGGCACGGTCACCGATCGTCTCGATCGGGACACCGAGTCCACGAAGGCTCTCTTTATCGCGCTCGAACATCTTCTCGAGCGCGTCCTTCGACGTGCCGGCTTCCGACTGCTCGCGGTAGCCCGACACCGACGACAGGATCGTGTCCTTCGTGATGCCCTGTTCGGTGGCCATCAGGGCAACCACGAGGTTCACCAACCGCTCCTCGGGCGGAATGCGCACAGGGGTCTTCGAGGGCACGCCCTCATCCTAGGTGCGCGATGCGCGGCATCCCCTCTTGCCGAGGGTGATTTCGGCTACGAG
>MDSV01077369.1_pt1 | contig 33720 bp, 32 predicted proteins | sample 810851 | NCBI WGS metagenome assembly MDSV01 (sample SAMN05326640, study PRJNA326480) | marine metagenome | isolation source: seawater | place: Atlantic Ocean: North East | collected 2012 | reverse complement strand
AGTAAAAGTAAAAAGGCGCTGATTTAACCGTATTGCAAGCGCATAATAAATGTAGCTAAAAAGGGGATGCCCAGTTTAGCTGGGCTTTTTTTTTGGATGAATAGTAAATTAGATAATATAAAGAAATTTGATGTCTCAAAACCACTAAAATTAGATTGTGGAAAAACTATAAATAATTTCCCACTTGCTTATGAGACCTACGGAAAATTGAATGCAAATAAAGATAATGCAGTTTTAGTTTTTCACGCTTTAACGGGAGATCAATTTGTAGCGGGTACAAATCCAATAACCAATAAAGAAGGTTGGTGGGTGACTGCAGTTGGTCCTGGTAAAGCAATAGATACAGACAAATATTTTGTAATTTGTGCTAATGTAATAGGTGGTTGCATGGGATCCTTAGGACCAAGAAATGTCAACCCAGAAACTAATCAACCCTATGGATTAGATTTTCCAGTCATAACAATTAAAGACATGGTCAGAGCACAAGAATCATTGCTTGATCATCTGGGAATTAAAAAACTTTTATGTGCAACGGGTGGTTCTATGGGAGGTATGCAGCTGCTACAATTTTGTGCAACTTTCCCTGATAAAACTTTTTCTGCTATTCCAATAGCTTGTAGTTCAAGTCATAGCGCACAAAATATTGCTTTAAATGAATTAGCTCGTCAAGCTATTATGGCGGATCCAGTTTGGGATAATGGAAAATACGTTTTAAAAAACGTTCAGCCAAAAAATGGATTGGCTGTTGCTAGGATGGTAGGACATATAAGTTATTTATCAGAAAAAGGTATGCAAGAAAAATTTGGAAGAAAGTTACAGGAAAGAGCAGATTATGAATTTAGCTTTAATGCAGATTTTCAGGTAGAGAGTTATTTGCGTCATCAAGGTTATGCTTTTGTTGAAAGATTTGATGCTAATTCTGTACTTTATATAACGAGAGCAATGGATTATTTTGATCTTTCGAAACAATTTAAAGGCGGACTAATCGAGGCTTTTAAAAATCAACAAACAAAATATTTAGTAATATCCTTTTCCTCTGATTGGCTTTACACAACTAGAGATAATAAAGATATAGTTATAGCGCTAAACGCTTCTGGAGCAGATGTTTCTTATTCAGAAATAATTACAGACAAAGGCCATGACTCTTTCTTACTTGAAGAACCGGAATTTTTAAAAACTTTGAAAGGATTCATTGACTCGATGTATGAAAAATTTAAAGATGAAAAAAGAATTTAAAGTTATTGCAGACCTGTTGTCAAACAACTCTAGAGTTCTTGATGTGGGATGTGGAGATGGGTCATTAATGAGCTTTCTTAGAAATGAAAAAAATATTGAAGTAAGAGGGCTTGAACTTAGTCAAGATAATGTACAACAATGTATACGTAAAGGACTGCCTGTAATTCAAGGTAATGCTGAGACTGAACTGCATCAATTCCCTAACCAATCTTTTGACTATGTAGTTCTAAGTCAAACACTTCAGGCTTTTTTTGAACCAGAGAAAGTGCTTAAAGATCTTTTAAGAATTGGAAAATCTGTAATTATTTCGATTCCAAATTTTGGATATTGGAAAGTGCGAACAAAACTTTTATTTTTTGGTAAAATGCCAGTAACAAGAACTCTTCCAAATACATGGTATAATACACCCAATTTACATATGTGCACTATAAAAGATTTATTTAATTTTTGTGATGAAAAGAAAATTAATATCAAAAAAGTTGTTGGGGTAAATGAAGACAAAACCTCATTAATAAAAAGAAAAAATTTAGAAATTAAAAATCTTTTTTCAAAATTAGGTATTTTTTTAATAGGTTAAAATGAAAATAGAAATTATATCCTGCTTAAGCGACAATTATAGTTATTTAATTCATGATAAAGAAACAAATACAGTTGCAATAGTAGATCCATCAGAATTTGATGCATGCGATAAAATTATTAATAAATTTAAAAAATTAGATTTTATTTTAAACACCCATCATCATGCTGATCATATCGGTGGAAATTTAGAACTTAAAAAAAAATATAACGCAAAAATTTTAGGTTTTGGACTAGATAAAGTGCGTATCCCTGGAATAGACGTTTCATTAAACGAGGGCCAAAAATATAAAATTGGAAATTTAGAATTCGAAGTAATTTTCGTCCCTGGACATACTAAAGGTCATGTAGCCTTTTTCTTTAGGAAGGAAAAAATTATTTTTACAGGGGATACTTTATTTTCAATGGGATGCGGTAGAGTATTTGAAGGTACTCATAAAGAAATGTTTACTTCTTTAAGTAAAATAAAAAAACTACCTCCGGAAACTAAGATATATTGTGGACATGAATATACAAAATCTAATTTAGATTTCTGCTTAAAATATGACTCAAAGAATATTTCATTAAAAGAAAAAAAAATTCAAATTACTAGAAAATTAAATAGTAAGCTACCCACTATCCCAACAACAATTGAAGAGGAAGTTAAAACTAATATCTTTTTGAGGTGTAACGATCCAGCAATCAAACATGTATTACAGCTAAAAGATTCAACCGATGTTGAAGTTTTTTCAAAATTACGAGATTTAAAGGACTCTTTTTAGACTCAATGATCTTGACTTGTTAGCACTTAGGGCTATATTGCGTGAAAACTAAAAATAAAGATTTTATGTCATTTGCAATAATTGAAACAGGTGGAAAACAGTATAAAGTTTCTGCAAGTAAAATTTTAGAAATCGAAAAACTTGATGCAAAGGTGGGTGAAACTATCAAATTTAAAAACGTTTTACTTTTGAATGATAACAAAAATACTGAGGTTGGAAGTCCAAGTGTAGATGGAGCTACTGTTGAAGCTAAGCTTTTAGAAGTAGTTAAAGATAGAACTGTTCTTGTGTTTCATAAAAGAAGAAGGAAGCATTCTAGGAAAAAAAATGGACATAGACAACGTCACTCTAAAGTACAAATAATAAAAATATTAGCTAAAGGCGGAAAAATTATTGATGAAGCTAAAATAGTTGAAAAAAATAAGACTGTAAAATCAGAAAAAAAAGTTGTAAAAAAAGCGACAAAAAAATAGGAAGTTAAATGGCAACAAAAAAAGCAGGTGGATCATCCAAAAACGGCCGAGATAGTAAAGGTAGAAGACTCGGAGTTAAAAGATACGGAGATCAACTAGTGATACCTGGAAATATAATTGTTAGACAAAGAGGAACAAAAATTCATCCTGGTGATAACGTAGGTATGGGCAAAGATCACTCGATTTTCTCTTTAATCAAAGGAAAAGTAAAATTTAAAAAATCTAAATTAAACAGAACTTTTGTTTCTGTAATCCCCAATTAAATATATATAAATAGCTCAAGTTATTTATACTAACCAATAATGAAATTTTTAGATCAAGCTAAGATATATATTAAAGCGGGCAATGGTGGTTCAGGATCAGCTAGCTTCCGTAGGGAAAAATTTGTTGAATTTGGTGGTCCAGACGGCGGGGATGGAGGTAATGGTGGATCTATAATTCTTGAGTCAGATAGAAATTTAAATACTCTTATTGATTTTAGATATGCTCAACATTTTAAAGCTCAACATGGCAAACCTGGTAGTAAAAGAAATAGAACTGGTGGTAATGGTGAAGATTTGATTCTTAAAGTTCCAATTGGCACTCAAATTTACGAAGAAGACAACAATACTCTAATTTATGATTTTACTAAGAATAAAGAGAGATATATTGTAGCTTCTGGTGGAAAAGGAGGTTTAGGAAATGTTAGATTTAAAAGTTCGACTAACAGAGCTCCGAGAAAAAAAACCTCCGGGAAACATGGTGAAGAATTTTGGATTTGGTTACAATTAAAAGTAATAGCTGATATTGGTATAATTGGAAAACCTAATGCAGGAAAATCTAGTTTGTTAGCAGCTTTAACTAGAGCAAAACCAAAGATAGCTAACTATCCATTTACTACTATTAATCCAAACTTAGGTGTTACTTATTATGATAGAAAAGAAGTTACGTTAGCCGATATACCTGGCCTGGTTGAGGGAGCTCATAAGGGAATAGGTCTAGGTGATAAGTTTTTACGTCATATCGAGAGATGTAAGGTATTATTGCATTTAATTGATTTAAGTGAGGATAGTCTTGAAAGATCTTATAAACAAATAATTAAAGAACTTTTGTCTTATGATAAAAAGTTAAAAGAAAAGAAAGAAATTATTTTTTTTAATAAGTCCGACTTGTTTAATAATGAGGATATTATCGAAAAATTAGAAACTTTTAAAAAGAAGGTTAAAACTAAATATGAGGTTATTTCAGTATTTTCTAAAAAAGACATACAAAAAATAAAAAAAATCTTAATAAAATATGTTAATTGATAATTCAAAAAAAATAGTAATAAAATTGGGCTCAACAACAGTAGTTGACAAAAACGGAAAGTTTAAAAAACAATGGGTTACATCCTTAATTAAGGATATTAAAACCTATGGGTCAGGAAAAAATTTTGTAATCGTCTCATCTGGGGCTATTGCCCTAGGACAAAAATATTTAAAGATTAAGAAAAAAAAAATTAAGTTAGAAATGAGCCAGGCCATTGCTGCAGTAGGTCAAATACATTTGGCAGGAGAATTTCAAAAACTTTTCGACAAATTTAAAGTTAAATCTGGACAAATTCTAATAAGTCCAGATGACACCGAACAAAGAAGAAGAGCTTTAAATGTGAGAAACACTTTTGAAAATCTTTTTAAATTAAAGGCTATACCAATTGTAAATGAAAATGACACTACTGCTACTACAGAAATAAAATATGGTGATAACGATAGGCTAGCTGCAAGAGTAGCTCAAATAATAGGCGCTGATACTTTAATCATTTTATCAGATGTAGATGGTTTATATGATAAAACAAAAAATGTAGTAAAAATTGTTAATAAGATTGATGAAAAAATATATTCATTAGTTGAAACAAAAAGAAATACTTACGGATCAGGTGGGATTTCTACAAAATTAGATGCAGCAAAAATTTGTATGAACTCTGGGTGTCATATGTTTATAGCTAATGGCAAAAGAGAGAATCCTCTTAAAAGAATGTTAAAAAATAAAATATTTACTCACTTTACTCCAAAAATTTCAAGCCTAGATGCAAGAAAGAAATGGATTATAAGTTCTTTGAACTCTTCAGGAAGAATTTGTGTAGATGGAGGAGCTGCTAATGCACTACTAAATGGTAAGAGCTTACTAGCAGCTGGAGTGATCAAAGTAATAGGTTCTTTTGAAAAAGGTGAAAATATACTTATAGTTGACCAAAATGAAAATCATCTAGCGCGTGGGCTAGCCTCGTTTAATTCTATTGAAATTGATAAAATTAAAGGAAAACAAAGTAGAGAAATAGAAAAAATTTTAGGGTATTTAGGTAAATCTGAAATTATACATAAAGATGATATGGTAAAATTGTAAATGAATTATTTAGAAAATATAGGCAAAAACGCCAGAAAAGCCTTCGAAGAACTTAAAATAGTTAAGCACAACAAGGTAAAAAAAGTTATAGATGACTATGGTAAAGAGCTTTTTGGTAACAGCAATTTAATTATTAAAGAAAATTTAAAAGATGTAAAAAATGTAAAACGTAAAAATCTTGTTGATAGACTAATCTTAAATAAAAAAAGAATTGAAGGAATAAGGCATTCAATAAATGAAATAGCAAAGTTTAAAAATCCAGTAGGAAGAATTTTAGAGGACTGGACTAGGCCCAACAAATTAAGAATAAAAAAAATTTCAACTCCTATAGGCGTTGTTGGAGTAATTTATGAAAGCCGCCCAAATGTAACTGCTGATGTTGCCTCTCTGTGTTTAAAATCTGGAAATTGCTCCATATTAAGAGGAGGATCTGAAGCATTTAATTCAAATAAGTTGTTAGCTAACCTTTTCAGAAATGTTCTACAAAAAAATAGAATTAATAAGAATTGCGTTCAATTTATAGAAAAAAAAGACAGAAAAATTGTAGACAATTTATTATCAAAAATGAGTAAGTATATTGATGTAATTGTTCCTAGAGGCGGAAAAGGATTAGTTGCAAAAGTACAAAAGTTTTCAAAAATTCATGTAATAGGTCACTTAGAGGGGCTTTGTCATATTTATGTTGATAAGACTGCTAATTTAAAGATGGCACAAAAAATTATTGTGAACGCAAAAATGAGAAGGACAAGTATTTGTGGGGCAGTTGAAACATTATTAATTGATGAAAAAGCTTTAAAAACACATGCAATAAAAATTATTAAATCTCTAATGAATAACGGCTGTGAAGTAAGAGTTGATAATAAAATTAATAAACTTTTTAAAAAAAAATTAAAACTTGCGACTGAGAAGGATTGGAAAACTGAATATTTAGATACAATTATATCTATTAAAACTGTAAAAAATGTACACGAAGGTGTAAGGCATATTTTGAATTATGGTACTATGCACACAGATAGTATTATTACTAATAGCTCAAAAAATGCAAAAATTTTCCTTGACGGAGTAAATAGTTCAATTGCTATGCATAACGTTTCAACCCAATTTGCTGATGGTGGAGAATTTGGTTTTGGTGGTGAAATAGGAATATCTACAAATAAACTTCCTCCAAGAGGGCCTGTTGGAATAAATCAATTAACATCTTATAAATATGTTGTTACTGGTAAAGGAATAATAAGACCATAATTAATGGTAAAGCTTCAAACTGCAAAAATTGGAATTTTAGGTGGAAGTTTCGACCCTGCTCATAAAGGTCATGTCGAAATTTCAAAGATTGCTATACAAAAAGTAAGGTTGGAAAAGATTTACTGGATAATTACAAAAAAAAATCCATTTAAAAAAAAACCTTTTTTTTCTTTAAAGCAACGCATAGGTTATTCAAGAAAAATACTAAAAAACGTAAAAAAAGTACAAATATTATATTTAGAAGATATGATTAAATCTTCTAGATCAATAGACATAATAAAATATTTTTTTAATAAGAAAAAAATTAAAAACCTGTATTTTATTGTAGGATCGGATATTTTGATTGATCTACACAAATGGAAAAGCTGGAAAAAAATAGTAAAATTAACAAAATTAATTGTTTTTTCTCGTAAAGGATATGATAAAAAGAGTAAAGATTCTATTGTGGTAAAATACTTAAAAAAAAATAAAATCACATTTATAAAAAATAAGCCTATTCAAATTTCGTCTACATTTCTAAGAAATAAAATAAGTAAAATTATTAAATGAAAATTTCAGAGATTAAAAATTATATTGAAAAAATTTTAGATAACAACAAAGCTCAAAATATAACATCTATAAACCTTAAAAATAAATCATATATAGCCGACTATATGATTATTGCTTCAGGTACTTCCTCAAGACATCTTCAGGCTCTATCAGAAATTTTAGTCACAGAGCTAAAAAAAATTGGATTAAATAATTGCAAGATTGAGGGTAAGGATAGCAATGACTGGAAATTGGTTGATACTCAAGATGTAATAGTTCATATTTTTCACCCAGAAAAAAGAGAATTTTATGATTTGGAAAATATGTGGTCCGAAGAAATTCCAAAAGAAAAGGCTTTAATATGAAAAAAAAAATATTTGTAACTTTACTAATTTTTATTTGTTCAACATCCGTGGCTTTCTCTAAAAATGATCTTTATGAAAAAATTGATCTATTCGGTGAAGTGTTAGAAAATATTCAGAAAGAATATGTGGACGAAATAAATCAAGCAGAAGTGATGGACTCTGCCATAAATGGAGTACTTCAATCTCTTGATCCTTATTCAGCTTATATGAGTCCTGAACTCTTTAAAGAAATGCAAACTGATACTAAAGGTGAATTTGGTGGTTTGGGAATAGAAATAGGCATGGAAGCAGGTGTTGTTAAAGTAATATCTCCAATTGATGATACGCCTGCTGCTAAAGCTGGTATCAAAGCTGGGGATTACATAGTCAAAATTGGCGGTGAGCAAGTTCAAGGTAAATCTTTATTAGAGGCAGTTAAACTGATGCGCGGTCCTGTCGGAACATCAATAGATCTGACTGTAAGGAGAAAAAATGTAAAAAAACCTCTAGAGTTTAAAATTGTCCGTAAAATAATTGAGGTTCGTTCTGTAAATTCTAAAATAATTGGAAAAGAAAAAAATTTAGGCTACATAAGATTGAAATCTTTTAACGAGAATAGTGATGAACAATTTTTAAAATCGGTAAAAAATTTTGAAAAGAAATCTAAAATTAAAGGATACGTTCTTGACCTAAGAAATAATCCTGGAGGTTTGTTAACACAGGCAATTAATATCACTGACTTTTTTTTAAATGACGGTGAGATAGTTTCAACAAAAGGAAGAAAAATCTCTGAAACAAGAAAGTTTTTTGCAAGACAGGGAGATGAAATTAAAGGTAAACCAATTGTAGTTTTAATAAATAATGGATCCGCTTCAGCATCAGAAATTTTTGCCGGAGCTTTAAAAGACCATAAAAGGGCAATAATTTTAGGTGAAAACTCTTATGGCAAAGGTTCCGTTCAGTCTATAATACCTTTAAAAAACGGAGGTGGTATGAGGTTAACTATTTCAAAATATTATCTTCCTTCTGGCAAATCAATATCCGAAGTAGGTGTTACACCAGACATTCTTGTTGAGGAAGAAGGTGAAGATTTCTTAATAAATTCAAATAACGATAATCAATTAAATTACGCTATAAAACTTTTTAATTCTTAATATGGATAAAACTAAACTACCTATGCGTAAAGGTGTGGGTGTTATAATGTTAAATGGAAAAAATAAAGTTTTCGTTGGTAAAAGAAAAGACAATCCAATAGACAAATGGCAGATGCCGCAAGGTGGTGTTGATAAAGGAGAAAGCTATCTCTCAGCAATGCAAAGAGAGCTTTTAGAGGAAACAAGTATTAAAAATATTGAAATTTTGGAAGAAATTGAGAGATTTTTTGAATATGAGCTTCCAAAAAATCTAGTTGGGATTATTTGGAAAGGAAAGTTTAGAGGTCAAAGACAAAAATGGTTCATTACTAAATTTACTGGTAACGAGAAAGAAATTAATTTAAAAACTAAAAACCAAGAATTTATTGAGTGGAAATGGATTTCACCAGAAAAACTACCAGACGTAATTGTAGAATTTAAAAAAGAAATGTATATTGAATTATTGAAGTATATAAAAAAATTTATTAATTAATTTTTTTTAATGAATCTATTTTATAAGACAATAAATATTTTTCTTTATCTGTAATTTTATTGCCTTTAATTTTTTTTTCAGTCTCATCTATAATAGATTCTATTAAACTCTTTTTCATTTCTGATAGATTTTTTGCTGTCGAAGTCAAAATTAAAAGTTCATTATTAGCAAATTCAACTGTTCCATCTTCAACAAAAAATTCTTTATCTGTTTCATCTTTTATTCTGATAAATCCAGGTCTTAAAAAAGTTATCAGTGGAATATGATCTTTTAGAATACCCATTTCACCTTCATATGAGGGAATAACAACTTCAAAAGTGTTTGTTTTAATTATTGATTTATCTGGAGATATTATTTCAACTGAAAATTTTTCGGACATTATTTACTGTCTTTTGCAAGTTTTCCTGCTTTTTCAACAACTTCTTCTATACTTCCTACCATATAAAATGCTGCTTCGGGTAAGTGATCGTATTCTCCTTTACAAATTGCATCAAATCCTTTTATTGTTGAGTCTAAATCTACTAATTTTCCTGGAGACCCTGTAAATACTTCAGCAACAAAGAAAGGTTGGGATAAAAATCTTTGTATCTTTCTTGCTCTAGCAACTGTTAATTTGTCTTCCTCTGAAAGTTCGTCCATCCCTAAGATTGCAATAATATCTTGCAGAGATTTATATGCCTGTAATATCCTTTGTACGTCCCTTGCTACTCTATAATGCTCTTCGCCAACTATTCTGGGATCAAGTATTCTCGATGTAGAGTCAAGAGGATCTACGGCGGGATAAATTCCTATCTCTGCAATTTGTCTTGATAGCACTGTAGTAGCATCTAAGTGTGAAAATGAAGTAGCTGGTGCAGGATCTGTTAGATCATCAGCTGGTACATATATTGCTTGTACAGACGTAATCGATCCTTTGTCGGTTGATGTAATTCTTTCCTGTAAATTACCCATATCAGTAGCTAATGTGGGTTGATAGCCAACAGCAGATGGTATTCTTCCTAGCAAAGCTGAAACCTCGGAACCAGCTTGAGTAAATCTAAAAATATTATCAACAAAGAAAAGAACGTCCTGACCTTCTTTATCTCTAAAATATTCTGCAACAGTTAGTCCCGTCAAAGCTACTCGAGCTCTAGCTCCTGGAGGCTCATTCATTTGCCCATAAACTAATGCGGCCTTTGAGCCCTTACCGTCTGTCTTAATAACTCCTGACTCTATCATTTCATGATAGAGATCATTCCCTTCTCTTGTTCTTTCACCAACACCGGCAAATACAGAAAAGCCTCCGTGAGCTTTTGCGATGTTATTGATTAATTCCATAATGGTAACTGTTTTTCCAACACCAGCACCTCCAAATAATCCTATTTTTCCCCCTTTAGCATATGGCGCCAACAAATCTATAACTTTAATTCCCGTTACTAATTGTTCGGTTTCAGTTGCTTGATCTGTAAATTTTGGGGCAGATCTATGTATTGGCCATTTCTCTTTTGTTTTTACTTCACCTTTTTCATCAATCGACTCTCCTACTACATTAATAATTCTTCCAAGGGTTTCGGGGCCTACTGGCACACTTATTGGTGAACCTGTGTTTATAACTGTATCTCCTCTTTTTAATCCCTCAGTAGCATCCATTGCGATTGTTCTTACTTCGTTTTCTCCTAAATGTTGAGCAACTTCGAGAACGAGTTTGTTTCCAGAATTTTTAGCTTCTAACGCAGTATAAATTTCCGGCAACTCACTTTCAAAGTTTACGTCTACAACAGCTCCAATAATTTGTGTTATTTTTCCGTTTTTTTCCATGACTACAAACTTTCAGCTCCTGAAATAATCTCTATTAATTCTTTTGTTATTGAAGCTTGCCTGCTTCTATTGTAGTTAATAGTCAATTTATCTACTAATTCACCTGCATTTCTAGTAGCATTATCCATGGCAGTCATTCTAGAACCTTGTTCGCTTGCTGCATTTTCTAAAAAAGCTTTGAATACTTGTGTCGAAATATTTTTAGGTAATAAATCTTCCAAAATTTCATCTTCTTCTGGTTCAAACTCATAAGACAAAGAATTCTCTTCGCTGTTCTCTTTTGCATTGCTTTCAGCAGGTATAATTTGTTGAGCTTGAGGAATTTGAGTTATTACATTTTTAAAATTATTATAAAACAATATACATTTATCAAACTCTTTATTATTAAATAATTTTATAATTTCATTACCAATTATCTCTGCTTCATTAAATGAAATTTGTTTTTTTTCTTTAAAACTAATTTTTTTAATAACATACTGACTGTATTCACGTTTAATTTGATCAAATCCTTTTGAGCCTACAGTAATTATTTTTAAATTTTTTCCATCTCCAAGAATTTTTTTAAAATTCATTTTTGCTAACTTGCAAATATTTGTGTTAAACCCTCCGCACAAGCCTCTATCAGCTGTTAAGACAACACATAGATATGTTTTGTCTTCTCCAGTTCCTACCAGTAGTTTAGGAGCATTATTAGGATCATTAATCGATTTAGTTAGATTGAGAATAATATTTTGCATTTTTTGACTATAAGGCCTTCCTTTTTCTGCATTTTCTTGTGCTTTTCTAAGTTTAGCTGCTGCTACCATTTTCATAGCTTTTGTGATCTTTTGAGTAGATTTAACGCTTTTAATTCTTTTTTTTAGATCATCTAAACTCGGCATTATTTGTCTCCCTTTTTGTAGTCTTCAATGATTTGAGATAAAAGTTTTTCCGTATTTTCCTCGAGTTTTCCGGAAGTCTGGATATCATCGATAATTTCAGGTTTTTCAGATTTTATTTTTTCAATAATATCTTTTTCAAATTTTTTAATTTTGCTTAAATCTATGTTATCTAAGTAACCTTTTACGCCTGTAAAGACTGACACAACCTGCTCGGCTACTGTCATTGGAGAGTACTGATCTTGCTTTAAAAGTTCAGTTAATTTTGCACCACGATTTAGCAATTGTTGTGTTGAAGCGTCTAAATCTGATCCAAATTGAGCAAAAGCAGCCATTTCTCTATATTGTGCTAACTCTAATTTTATCGATCCAGCTACTTTTTTCATTGCTTTAGTTTGGGCAGCCGAACCAACTCTAGATACGGACAAACCTACATTTACAGCCGGTCGTATTCCTTGGTTAAAAAGCTCAGTTTCTAAAAATATTTGTCCATCAGTTATAGATATTACATTTGTGGGAATGTATGCTGAAACATCACCTGCTTGTGTTTCAATAATAGGTAAAGCTGTTAAGGATCCTCCTCCATTCTTATCATTTAATTTTGCGGCACGTTCCAATAATCTACTATGTAAATAAAATACGTCACCTGGATATGCTTCTCTACCTGGGGGTCTTCTTAGTAATAATGACATTTGTCTATAAGCAACGGCTTGTTTTGATAAATCATCATAAACAATCAGTGCATGCATTCCATTATCTCTAAAAAACTCACCAATAGTACATCCAGTATAAGGAGCTAAAAATTGTAAAGGAGCGGAGTCTGATGCCGTGGCTGCAACAATTGTGGTGTATTTTAATGCTCCTGCCTCTTCTAAGGTTTTAGTTATCTGTGCGACGGTTGAACGTTTTTGACCGATTGCTACGTAAACGCAGTATAGTTTTTTCTTTTCATCTGAAGACTCGTTTATTTTTTTTTGGTTAATGATTGCATCAATTGCAACTGCTGTCTTACCGGTCTGTCTGTCTCCAATTATTAATTCTCTTTGGCCTCTACCTATAGGGATTAAAGAGTCTATTGATTTTAAACCTGTTTGCATTGGTTCATTGACCGATTGTCTTGGAATAATACCTGGGGCTTTCACTTCAACTCTTTTTCTATTTTTAGCTGATAGTGGACCTTTCCCATCAATTGGGTTTCCTAAACCATCGACAACTCTTCCCAGAAGTTCTTTGCCGACTGGAACATCAACGATAGCATTTGTTCTCTTAATAGTGTCGCCCTCTTTAATATTTCTGTCATCACCAAAAATAACGACACCTACGTTATCGTTTTCTAAATTTAATGCCATTCCTTTTGATCCGTCATCAAATTCGACCATTTCTCCGGCTTGAACGTTATCGAGACCATAAACTCGTGCAATTCCATCTCCAACCGACAAAACTTTTCCTATCTCAGATACTTCAGCTTTTTCTCCGAAATTCTTAATTTGATCTTTAAGTAATTTTGTTACTTCCGATGGATTTATTGTCATTTTAAATTTCTAACATCATTTGTTCGTATTTTTTAAGTTTATTTTTAATAGATGTATCAATCATAATGCTTCCCAATTGAATTTTTAAACCACCTATTAATTCTTTATCCAATTTAAAGTCAAATTTTAATTTTGATCCCATGGTGTCAGATAATTCTTTACTTAATTTTTCTAGATCAGATTGAGACAAATCTTTGGATGAGATTAATGAAGCTTTTATTTCTCCTCTTTTTTTTGAACACAGTCTTAAAAAGCTTTCAGAGATTTTTTTTACGAAAAAAATTCTTCTTTTTTTAATTAGTAAAAAAAAGAAATTTTTTAAATTTTTCGGAAACTCTAATTTATCTGCTAATATATTTATAAATTCATTTTGTTGACTTATACTTCGGGTTGGATCTTTTATAAAATTTTTAATATCTAAGCTTGAGTTTAATAGTGAATAAAAATTTTTTATTGCATTTTCTGATTTATCTAATTCATTAGATTCTTTAGACACTTCAAATAAAGCGCGAGAATACCTTTCTGAAGTTTCAGTTGAGAAAGATTTATTTGTGCTCATTTAATTTTAGAATTTATTGTGAAATAATGCTGTGGTCGTACCATAAGAGTTTAGCTTGATCAAGTTGCCAATTTTGAGTTTAAGCAAAGTTGATAGGATCAACATCAACCGTAAGTTTTATTTTTGATGAGATTTTAAGCCCATTTAGTACATTTGTGATTTTTTTTTGCATTAAAAATTGATTATTAAACTTAATTAATAGCCTAGATCTAAAATTTTTTTTAATTTTAAGCAAGGGAGAGTCCACTGGTCCCAAAACTTCGAGATCATTTATTTGATTTAATCTACTTTTGATTTCCCTGGCGCCTTGGAGGCTCGAACTTCTATCTTTTGAAGAAATTATTATTGCAATAAGTCTTATATAAGGAGGTAATTTATTTTTCTCCCTTAATAAAAGTTCACTTTTTAGAAGATCTTCAGATTTATTTTTTATCAATTCATTTAGTGTGAGGTCGTTAGGTGTTAGTGTTTGATAAATTATTAAAGATTTAGAACTAAAGCGTCCAGCTCTTCCGCTTAACTGATGATATAATTGAATATTTTTTTCTGTTGTTCTCAAATCATAACCTCTTCCAGAAAAGTCAGCGTCAATCACTACTATGCAGTTAAGTTTAGGAAAATTGAAGCCTTTAGAAATCATTTGAGTACCAACTAAAATGTCAATTTTATTTTCGCTTATTGATTTAAACAAATTTTTCGTTTTTTCTTTTTTTTTTAAGTAATCGCTTGAAAAAATACTAATTTTTTTATTTGGGAATAATTCTTTTACCTCTTCGAATATTTTTTCTACACCTGGACCGTACATCACGAATTCACAATCTCCTTCAGATTTACATTTTGTTTTTATTGTTTTTTCAAAAGAACAATGATGACAAATAGCTTTGTTTTTTAATTTATGAAAAGTTAGATATAATGAGCAATTGGAACAGGATTGTTTGTATCCACATTTTTTGCAAATTAAATAGGGAGCAAAACCTCTCCTATTTATAAAAAATAAAACTTGCTCGTCTTTTTTTAGAAAGTTATTTACTAAATCTACAGTCTCTTTAGCAATAAATCTATTTTTAATTTTTGACAGATTTAAATTAATAATTTTTGTTTCAGGCAGTGGATAGTCATTAAACCTTTTTACTAATTTAATATGCCTATATTTTTTGGTTTGAATATTGTTGTAAGTTTCTATTGAAGGAACGGCAGAAACCAAGTGTATAGGTATTTTTTCAAAATTGGCTCTGGAAATAGCCATATCTCTAGCATTATAAATTACTCCTTCATCTTGCTTATAAGAAGAATCATGTTCTTCATCGACAATTATTATACCAAGTTTCTTAAAAGGTAAAAGTAGAGCTGATCTAGCTCCTATTAAAATTCTTATCTTATTATTCATTATTCCTTTCCAAATAATTCTTTTTTGCTTTGGTGTTATTTTAGAATGCCAAATAGCAGGTTCAAAACCAAAAAAGTCCTCAAATCTTGATTTAAAATCATTTGTTAAAAAAATTTCTGGTAATAAAACTAAGGCTTGTTCATTTTTTTTAATTATTTTCCTAATACGTTCGAAATAAACTAAAGTTTTTCCTGAACCAGTAGTACCTTGTAATACTGATACGTCGAATTTATTATTTACTTTTTCAAGAAATTTAAGAGCCTCAACTTGTTCAGTATTTAACTTGAAATATTTTTTTTTAGTTTTTTTTATTTCTGTAAGGTTATCCTTTATTCTAATATATTTGTCTGTCCCTCCGATCGCCATTTTAAGTACAAGGCCAATCGGGACCATATTGTAAGATGAAAACCATTCAATAAAATCAATTAATTTTCTATCAATTGAGTATTCTGTTTTCTTTGCAATATCTTTAATTTTAATATTTTTTGGTTCTAAAAAATTATTTTTCCAAATCACTCCAATTTCATTCTTCGAACCAAAAGGAACCTCTACTAAATTTCCAATTTTATTCTCATTTTTTGAATTATAGGTAAATGGAAAATTAAAAACCTTAGGCAACAGTACTTGTGCTTTCATGCGTTTATAGTATTAGAATTTATTTTAATTAAAAATGAATTGGTCTTTTATCAACAGCTAATGCAGCTTCTTTTATCGCCTCTGTGTGCGTAGGATGGGCATGACAAGTTCTTGCTATATCCTCAGCACTAGCTCCAAATTCCATAGCTAGTGCCATTTCTGCAATCATATCTCCGCAATGAGGACCGATAATATGTACTCCTAAAACTTTATCGGTTTTGCTGTCTGCTAATATCTTCACAAAACCCTCGGTCTCATTATTAACCTTCGCACGAGAGTTAGCTAAGAATGGGAATTTTCCAACTTTATAAGATCTATTTGATTTTTTTAACTCCTCCTCGGTCTTTCCAACTGTAGCTACTTCTGGTGAAGTATAAACAACACCAGGTATTACATCATAATTTACATGACCTGCTTGCCCTGCTATAATTTCTGCAACTGCTATACCTTCTTCCTCGGCCTTATGAGCCAACATCGGACCTTTTATTACATCGCCAATAGCATAAATATTTTTAATTGAAGTTTGCAATTTTTCATTAACTTCGATTCTGCCTTTAGTATCTTTCTTAACCCCTAATTTTTGTAAATTCAAACCTTCTGTGTAAGGTTTTCTACCAACTGAGACTAAAACTTTATCAAATTCTTTTGTTTCATCCTTTGAACTTTTAATATCTGTATAATTTATATGTACTTTAAGACCATTATTTTTTACTGAATTTACTTTTGATCCCATTTTAAATTGTATTCCTTGTTTAGTTAAAATTTTTTTGAATTCATTTGATATTTCTCTATCCATACCTGGAGTAATATGATCTAGATACTCTATTACAGTTACTTCAGAACCTAGCCTAGACCAAACAGAACCCATTTCTAGGCCTATATAACCACCGCCGATTACAGCAAGTTTTTCTGGTACTTTTTTAAGTGATAATGCTCCTGTTGATGAGATTATATTCTTTTCGTCTATTTCTATTCCAGGGATAGAAGTTACTTCTGAGCCGGTTGCAATAACAATATTTTTTGTCTTATAGTTTGTTTTTTTATTGTTGTCGTAAACCATTACATCATTTTTAGAAAATAAGACGCCTTTTCCTTTTATGTATGAAACTTTATTTTTTTTGAATAAAAATTCAACACCTTTAGTAAGTACTTGAACAGATTTATTTTTGTTGGACATCATCTTATCAATATTAAGTTTAATGCCCTCAATTTCAATTCCTTGGTGGTTAAAATCTTTTTTAGCCTTGTAAAAATTTTCTGATAGGTTTAACAAGCTTTTTGAGGGAATACAGCCAACATTTAGACATGTGCCTCCCAAAGTTCCTCTTGATTCTACGCAGGCTGTTTTCATTCCAAGTTGTGCAGCTCTTATTGCACAAACGTAACCACCGGGGCCACCACCAATTACTATTAAATCAAAATTGTCCATGATTAGATATTTAAAAATAGTCTCTTAGGTTGTTCAAGTGACTCTTTAACAATTTTAAGAAAAGATACTGCCTCTTTGCCATCAATAATTCTATGATCGTAAGATAAAGCTAAGTACATAACCGGCCTAACTTTAATATCGCCATCTACCACGACTGGTCTTTGAACAATATTGTGCATTCCAAGCACGGCCGACTGAGGTGGATTTAAAATTGGCGTGGAGAGCATAGATCCATAAATACCTCCATTTGTAATTGTAAAAGTGCCACCTTGTAAATCTTCAATAGTGATTTTTCCATCTTTAGCTTTTTGTCCCAGGTCTCCAATATTTTTTTCAATATCCGCAAAGGACATTTCATCAGTTTCTCTTAATACCGGAACAACAAGTCCTCTATCAGTTCCTACTGCGATACTAATATTATAATAATTTTTATAAACTATTTCGTCTCCTTGAATTTCTGCATTTATCGCAGGATAATTTTTTAAACCAATTACACATGCCTTTACAAAGAAAGACATAAAACCAAGTTTAACTCCATAATTTTTCTGAAATTCATCTTTATACTGGTTTCTCATTGAAATTATCTCACTCATATCCACTTCATTAAATGTTGTGAGCATTGCGGCATTTTCCTGAGCTTCTTTAAGTCGTTTGGCGATAGTTTGTCTGAGCCTTGTCATTCGGACTCTTTCTTCTGGACCGTGCTTTAATTTTCTTTCTGATGGGGAAGGTTTCGATCCCATAAGACTCATTATGTCTTCTTTCAAAATTACTCCGTTTTTACCAGTCCCTTGTATTTCTTTTATATTTACATTTGCTTCATTTGCCATTTTCCTAGCTGCTGGAGATATTTTGGTTTCTGGTTTTACTGGATTTATTTTTTTTTCAAATTTTTCTCTATGAGTCTCTTCCAGTATTAATGGTTCCTCCTCTACATCTAGACTTTCTTCTTCCAATTTCAATACTGGCTCTTCAATTTTCTGCTTCTTGATTTTAGTTGCCGGTTTTTTTTGATTTTCATCAAATAGTTTAAAATCTTTGTTAATCTCTTTTTTTTTCGGGGGTTGATACTTTTTTATATCCTCAGATTTTGTTGTGTCTTTATTCAAACTATCGCTTATAGTTCCTAACAACGAACCAACATTCACTGTTTCTCCTTCTTTAACTGCTATACTGCCAAGAACTCCATTTGTTGGTGCTGGGACCTCAACATTAACTTTATCTGTTTCTAATTCAACTATTGGTTCATCAGCTATAACCTTGTCTCCTTGAGATTTAAGCCATCTAGATACTGTAGCTTCTGTTACCGACTCGCCTAAGGTAGGAACTGTGATTTTTTCTGACATTTAATCTATTAGTATCTTTTCTAATATTTCTTTTTGTTGTGCAAGATGTTTATTAGCATTTCCAGTCGCAGTAGAAGAAGATGCCTTTCTTCCTACATATTTTACGTTGATATCTTTTAGATTGATCATTTCTAGAGTTCTATCAATATAATTTCGAACAGTATTCCACGCACCCATATTTTTTGGCTCCTCCTGACACCATATAAACTTAGCATTGGTATATCTCTTAAGAATATTGGCTAAGGTTTTTGCTGGGAAAGGATATAGTTGTTCTATTCTAACAAAAACTATGTCGTCGCGTTTGCTTTTTTCTCTTGCCTCAATTAAATCATAATAAATTTTTCCTGAGCACATAACTACTTTTTTAATTTTTTTATTCCCTAGTAGTGAAATAAGTTTATTTTCTTTTTTATAAGCATCATCCTCTAAAATTCTGTGAAAAGAATTTTTTGAAGAAAATTCATTAAGATTTGAAACACATTTTTTATGCCTTAGTAAAGATTTTGGAGTCATAATAATTAAAGGTTTTCTAAATTCTCTATGCATTTGTCTTCTTAAAACATGAAAATAGTTAGAAGGTGTTGTGCAGTTCACAACTTGTATATTTTCACCTGCACAAAGTTGAAGAAATCTTTCTAATCTAGCTGAGGAGTGTTCCGGACCTTGTCCTTCATATCCATGAGGTAGTAACATAACTAAACCACTAGCTCTTCCCCATTTTGACTCGGATGAGGTTATAAATTGATCTATTATAACTTGACCTCCGTTTGCAAAATCACCAAACTGAGCTTCCCATAAAACTAAGGTTTCAGGCTCTGACAAAGAATAACCGAATTCAAAACCCAAGACTGCAAGTTCTGATAGCAAACTGTCTATGACTTCAAATTTCATTTGACCTTTTTCAATGTTGTTTGCTGGAATATATCTATCATGATTTTCTTGGTTACGTAATACTGCATGCCTTTGGCTGAATGTTCCTCTTCCTGAATCTTGCCCCGATAATCTAACTGAAAAGCCCTCAGTTAACAAAGTTCCAATAGCCAAGCTTTCAGCTGAAGACCAGTCGAGTAAACCCGTTGTTAACATTTTATTTCTCAATTCAAATACTCTTTTAAGAGTTTTATGAGCATAAAAATTTGAAGGAATGTTGAAAATTTTTTTTCCAACTTTATTTAGCTTCACCTTATCAACGCCACTAACACCTCTCTTATCTTTACCTAGCCCAGGTTTAAATCTTGACCAAGCACCATCAAACCATTTTAATTCTGATTTGTAGTTTTTCGATATATCAAATTCTTTTTCAAGGTAATTTTTAAATTTTACTCTTTCATTTTGTAAATTTTCGATTGAAGTTAATCCCTCAGAAGATAATTTTTTTCCATATAAAGCTAAAGTGGAGGGGTGCGATTTAATTTTCTTATACATTATTGGTTGTGTAAAAGATGGTTCGTCCCCTTCGTTATGACCAAATCTTCTATAACAAACCATATCAATAACTACATCTCGATTAAATTTTTGTCTATATTCGGTGGCAATTTTAGCACAATGTACGACTGCTTCGGGGTCATCTCCATTAACATGAAAAATCGGCGCTTGAGCAGTCTTAGCTACATCTGAAGGATATGGTGACGATCTAGCAAATCTTGGGGCAGTGGTAAAACCAATTTGATTATTTACGATTATGTGAATGGCTCCGCCAATATTGTGTCCTGGAAGACCAGACATCGCAAAACACTCAGCTACGATACCTTGGCCAGCAAACGCAGCATCACCGTGCATTAAAACTGGAATTACTTTTTTTCTTTCTTTATCTTTATGAAAAAATTGTTTAGCTCTTACCTGGCCCAATACCACTGGATTTACGGCTTCTAAATGTGATGGATTATCTGTTAAGCTAATATGAACTGAGTTACCGTCAAACTCTCTATTAGAAGAAGCTCCAAGATGATATTTAACATCACCTTCAAAATCTTTACTAGTACTTACTGTCTTTCCAAAAAATTCACTAAAAATTGCTCTAAAGGGTTTCCCCATAACATTAGCTAAAACATTTAATCTTCCTCTGTGGGGCATTCCAATTTTAATTTCTTTTGCTCCAAGACTACCACCTCGCTTTATTATTTGTTCTAAAGCTGGTATTAAAGACTCTCCACCATCAAGACCAAACCTTTTGGTACCTACAAATTTAACATGTAAATATTTTTCAAATCCTTCTGCTTGAACAATTTTATTTAAAATTGCTTTTTTTCCGTTTTCTGTGAAAGATATATTCTTTTCCGGTCCTTCAATTCTATTTCTAATCCAAGCTTTTTCATCAGGATCCCCCATGTGCATAAACTCGTAACCAATTGTAGAACAATAAGTTTTTTTTAAAATTTGAAGAATTTGTTTAAGATCAGCGTATTGAAGGCCAAGAACTCCATCTAAAAATATTTTTCTAGAATAATCATTATCAGTAAATCCATAAGTTTCAGGCTTAAGCTCAGGATGTTCCTCTTTTTTTTGAATTGACAAAGGATCTAGGTTAGCAATTAAATGACCTCTTATTCTATATGCTCTAATAAGCATAATAGCTCTTACTGAGTCTTTTGATGCTTGTTTAATTGAATGTGAATCTAAATCTGTACTTATTTTATTATTCTTATTTTTTTCTGATTTTAAAAAGTTAATGTTCTCTAGTTTTTTATTTGGTGACCAACTAGGTCCATTTAAATCATTTAAGATTAGTTTCTCATCCTCGCTCAACCCATCAAAAAATTTTCTCCATCCCTCAGGAAGAGAAGATGGATCTAACAAATAATCTGAGTAAAATTGGTTAATAAATTCAGAATTAATTCCTGATAAGAATGAGGTTTTTTTGAAAGTTATATTATCTGACGAAGACATTAATAGTTTATTTTAACATAATTTAATAAAAATCAACTATTTAGTTTTTCAAGTAGCGTTTTACCGATATCTGCTGGAGACTTTGATATTGTAATTCCTGCTGATTTCATTACTTCAATTTTATCTTCTGCACCACCTTTTCCTCCTGAGATAATGGCTCCAGCATGTCCCATTCTTCTACCTTTCGGAGCAGTAAGTCCAGCGATGAAGCCAACCATTGGTTTCTTAATCTTTTCTTTTTTTAGAAACTCTGCGGCCTCTTCCTCTGCGGATCCACCTATTTCACCTATCATAACTATCGATTTCGTATCTTCATCTTTTAAAAAAAGCTCTAAACAATCAATAAAATTTGTACCATTAACTGGATCTCCTCCAATTCCTATACAAGTAGATTGTCCCATTCCATTTGAAGATGTCTGCGCTACTGCTTCATAGGTTAAGGTACCTGATCTTGAAACAATACCAACTGAACCTTTCTTGTGAATGTTACCAGGCATAATACCGATTTTACATTCATCAGGGGTTATAATTCCAGGACAATTAGGTCCAATTAATCTCGATTTACTTTTATGCAAAATATTTTTTACTTTTAACATATCTAAAACTGGTATTCCCTCAGTTATACAAACTATTAATTCAATTTTTGCCTCTATTGCCTCTATAATAGCTGCTCCAGCAAATTGAGGTGGAACATAGATCATTGTTGCATTAGCAGAAGTTTTATCTTTTGCCTCTTGAACAGAGTCAAATACTGGAAGGTCAAGATGTTTTTGTCCTCCCTTCTTTGGAGTCACTCCTCCAACTAATTTTGTTCCATATTTGAGCGCTTGTTCTGAATGAAAAGTACCATGTTTCCCGGTAAACCCCTGGCAAATTACTTTGGTTTTTTTGTTAATTAAAACCGACATTTATTTTATAGCCTCAACTATTTTTTTTGCTGCATCATTTAAATCTGATGCTGAAAGTATCTTTAGATTTGATTTATCTAAAATTTCTTTTCCTTCTTTAAAATTAGTACCAGCCAACCTAACTACTAATGGCACTGATAAATTTACTTCTTTAACAGCTTCTAATATTCCTTGTGCAAGAACATCACATCTCATTATTCCACCAAATATATTTACTAATACGCCTTTAACATTTCTGTCGGCTAAAATTAATTTAAATGCTGCGGTTACCTTTTCTTTACTTGCTCCTCCTCCAACATCTAAAAAGTTTGCAGGTTCTTGACCATATAATTTTATAATATCCATTGTCGCCATTGCTAATCCAGCGCCATTAACCATACATCCAATCGACCCATCAAGTTTAATATAAGCAAGGTCATGTTTACTCGCTTCTATCTCTATGGGATCTTCCTCATTTAAATCTCTTAATTTTAAAATTTCTGGCTGTCTGAAAATTGCATTATCATCAAAATTCATTTTTGCATCAAGACAAATTATTTTATTATCCTTCGTTAGTATTAACGGATTAATTTCAATCAAACTTGCATCTTTTTCTAAGACAATTTTATAAAGTGATTTAATTAAATCTTTAGCTGATATTTTTTGCTTCTCAGAAAATTTAAAAACTGAAATTATTTTTTCAATTTCTTTCTCACTTGGGCCTTCTGTATTTAAAGATAATTTATTTGTAATTATTTTTTCAGGAGTTTCACTTGCAACTTTTTCAATATCCATACCTCCTTCCGTGCTACTAATAAAAGCAATTTTTGATGTCTCTCTATCTATTAAACAGGATAAGTAAAATTCGTTTAAAATTTCTGAAGCTTCTTCTATATATAATCTTTTTACTTCTTTTCCCCGTGATCCTGTTTGGTGAGTTACAAGAATTTTTCCAAACATATTATTAGCTTCTTGCTCTAAATCTGAAAAACTTTTGACTAGCTTGACACCTCCGGCTTTACCCCTGCCTCCTGCATGAATTTGTGCTTTAAGCACATAAGGTTTATCTTTCAATTTTGAAAGTTTTTGCTTAATTTCATCTCTAGAAAGGATGACTATTCCTCTTGATACAGGCGCTCCATATTCTCTTAAGATATCTTTAGCTTGATGTTCGTGAATATTCATTAATTAAAACTTATTTTTAGGTATTTATAAATATTATATATTTTTAAGCAAATAAAATTTAAACTATTTAAATATATATGAATAAAAATTATATAATCCTTCCAACTTATAATGATTGGAAGTCACTAAATAAAGTTTTAATTACCCTAAATAAAACTCATATAAATTCTTTTAAAAAAATAAACGTTTTAGTTGTTAATGATTGCTCTGATATAGAATTTAAATTTAATAAAAAAAAATTTAATAAAATTAATAGTTTTAAAATTTTGAATTTAAAGAAAAATGTTGGCAGTCAAAAATCAATATTTATTGCTCTAAAATATCTTCAGAAAAGATTAGGAAGGAAAAACAATAAATGCATTATCTCTGTTTTAGATTCTGATGGAGAAGATAATCCTTACAAGTTAAAAAAATTAACATCTTTAGCAGTTCAAAAAGAAGATTATTTTATTTTTGCTTCAAGGAAGCAAAGAACAGAAAATATTATTTTTAAAACATTAAACTACATAAGATTAATAATTACCTTTTTTCTAACTGGAAAATTTATCAACTTTGGTAATTTTAGTTCTTTTTCAACTAAAATACTCAAACATATTTTAAAAAACAATAATTTATCACTAGCATACTCAAGCGGTGTAATAAAAAATTACAAAAAAATAATTTGTTTTGATATAGAAAAAAATAAGAGATATTTTGATAGTTCTAAAGTAAACATTAAATTTTTAATTTTTCACTCGATCAATATTATTTCTGTCTTTACGATTGAAGTATTTATAAGAACATTTATCATATTAGTATTATTAATATTTTTTTTAGATAGCAATAACATGAGCTTTTCATTAATTTCAATTTTTATAATTATAAATTTAATTTTTTTTATATTTAAGATACTTTTTCAAAGTAGTAGAAATATTTTAGATAATATTAAAAGTGTAAAAAAAATTAAGTGAAGCTAGCTGAAACATTTTTTAGTATTAATTTTAAATGAAATTTCATTAATTAATTTTTTTTCGTAGCAGCCTCTCTTAAGAATATTGATTAAAAAAACTTCTTTTTTTCCAATGATATAAATTGTTTCAATATTTTGTTCTTTTAATTTTCGAATAAAGAATTTTTTATAATTTTCATAATAAATATTATCTTCATTGGGAACACTCAAAATATCAAACCATTTGTTTGGCGATATGTTTTTAATTTCCAAAGTTGACGGAAAAATTTGATAATCGGTAATAACTATTTTTTTTGTATTATCGTCTGAAATTGTTTTTTTCAATTCAGAAAGTAAATTTATTTCAGTTAATGGATCTAAAGGATAATCAGAAGTAATCCACTTTAGTCCCTTAAAAGAATTGTCTAAAATCTTTGCATCTATAGCTAAATTTAAATCTACATTACTTAATTCCATAAATTTTTTTTCCACATTAAATCTAAAATGATACTTTGAAGTAGAAAAAATTAAAATAAGCAACAACGGTATGATAATTATTTTTTTTTCATAATATTTTTTGAAAAAATAATGAGCAATTCCTAATACAAAAGGAATTAAAAAAAAAATTAAGATTTGATTTTTTGTTAAAATTTGAGAGTAAATAAATATTAAAGTTGAGAAAATCGATAGAACTATTATTAAAACATCTTTTTTTGTTTCAATGCTATTTTTCATTTTTTTAATCATCTTAAATAAAACAAAAATTAGTGGCAAAATAGAAACGTGAATAAATTTAAATTGTGAAATAAAATTGTTAAAGTTTAGTGAAATATTGGATCCTCTTGTTTCCCCAATGCCCAGAGGGTAATAAATATACTGAATTAAAAAATTTTTGAGAGGTATTTGATTGGTATAAAATATAGTTGCAAATATAATTACTGAGAAAATACTACCTGCGCTTAAATAAAATGAAATATTTAACCTTCTCAATGAAATTAGAAAAATATGTATTAAGATTATTATTAAAAATAAAATTAAAAGATAAGATGATGGAATTTGTTTAGAAAGAAATGAAATAAATAAAAAAATCGGTAACAAAAACCAATATATATTCTTTTCTAATTTTATAGCTAGAATCAAGTACATTAAAGAAATTAAAGAAAAAATTACTGCATGGTGATCCATAAACGGAGTTCCAATACTAGGGTAAGCTAATATTGAAACACTTAAAGAATAAATAAAACTATAGTTTTTTTTAAGACCTACCTTTAAAAAAAAATAAAACGTTAGGAGTGTTAATAATAAGTTAATTATCGATGCATGCAAAACATAACTAAACCAGCTAACACCGAACATTTTAAAGAACAAAAATTGAAAATAATCAAGAATTGGTCCCGTTATAGACCAATAATCTTTAAATGGGTGATATCCGATTAAAATTTTATATCCTGCATCGTATATTAAAAAACTATCAATAGGCAGGACTCCTCTAAAACCATAATAAAATGTAAATAATAAAGCGCTTGATGAAAGTATTAAAATATAAAAAAGAACTTTTTTTATTTTGTTTGATTTATTTAAGATCTGGGTCAATTTTTTTTGCTGCATCAAATAATTCTTGCACTGATTTTATAGAATTATTAAAATTAATTTTTTCTTCATTTGACAAATTTAATTCAACAATTTTTTCTACACCCGTGGACCCGATTATTACTGGTACTCCTGCATAAATATCTTTAGCTCCAAACTCTCCATTCAAATAAGCTGCGCAAGGTAATTGTTTTTTTAAATTTTTTAAATAACTTTCTGCCATTTCCACCCCTGAAGCAGCCGGTGCGTAAAATGCTGAACCCTTTTCAAGATATTTTACAATTTCTGCTCCACCTTTTTTTGTTCTATCAACAATTTCGTTTAATCTTTCTTTTGAAATTTTACCTTCCTTAATAAGTTCGTTAATTTTTTTTCCATTCACTTCTGTAGATCCTAACATTGCCACCATACTATCGCCATGCCCTCCTAATACAAAGGAACTGATATTTTTTGGATGAATGTTCAATTCCTGTGATAAAAAGTAAATAAATCTTGATGAGTCTAAAATTCCTGCCATACCAACTATCATATTTTTTGGAAATCCTGAATATTTTTGTAAAGCCATTACTATTACATCTAATGGATTTGTAATGCATATTACAAAAGCTTTTGGAGAAGTTTTTTTTATTCCTTGTGCTACTTCTTTTATTATTTTTAAGTTTATACCAAGTAAATCATCTCTAGTCATACCCGGTTTTCTTGGAACTCCCGCTGTTATTATAATCACATCTGAATTTTTAGTTTCGTCGTAATTATTAGTTCCAGTTAATTGAACATTAAAACCATTCACCGGAGATGATTGAGCAATATCTAGGGCTTTTCCTTTTGCTATTCCTGCTGCAACATCAAATAAGACTACGTCTCCTAATTCTTTTAACGCGATTAAGTGAGCTAATGTTCCGCCGATTTGACCTGCTCCAATTAAAGTTATTTTTTTTCTCATTTTTATTTCATAGTTGGCATTGTAAATTCTGGATCTAGCCTTAAGCCTGATGGCCATCTAGAGGTGATAGTCTTAAGTTTTGTATAAAATCTCACGCCTTCAGGACCATGCATATGTTGATCTCCAAATAATGATCTTTTCCAACCACCAAAACTGTGAAAAGCCATTGGAACTGGAATTGGAATATTTATTCCGACCATTCCTATTTTTGCTTTATTGTAAAACGTTCGGCCTGTGTCTCCGTCTCTTGTAAAAATGCTTACACCATTTCCAAATTCATGATCATTAACAAGCTTTAAAGCTTCATCAAAATCTTTTGCACGAACTACAGAAAGAACTGGACCAAATATTTCCTCTTTATAAATACGCATATCCTTGGTCACGTGATCAAACAAACATCCTCCAATATAGTAACCGTTTTCATATCCTTGTATTTTAAAATTTCTTCCATCTACTATTAATTTTGCTCCTTCTTTTTCTCCAATATCAACATATTCCTTCACCTTTGCTAAATGTTCTTTAGTAACAAGTGGGCCCATCTCAGATTGTTTATCCATACCAGGACCAACTTTTAAAGCTTCGACTTTTTTCGCTAAAGAATTTACTAATTTGTCACCAATACCTCCAACAGCTACGGCTACGGATTGAGCCATGCATCTTTCGCCAGCAGAACCATAAGCAGCACCCATTAGTCCATTAACTGCTTGATCTAAATCACAGTCTGGCATGACTACACAATGATTTTTAGCTCCTCCCAAAGCTTGAACTCGTTTTTCATTCTTAGCACAGTTTTCATATATATATTTTGCTATAGGTGTAGAGCCTACAAAGCTCATAGCTACAACGTCTTTATGATTTATTAATGCATCCACGGCCTCTTTGTCTCCATTCACCACATTGAAAACTCCATCTGGTAAACCAGCTTCTTTCATCAACTCTGCAAGTCTTATAGAACATGATGGATCTTTTTCGGAGGGTTTAAGAACAAAAGAGTTTCCACAAGCTATCGCCATCGGAAACATCCACATTGGTACCATCGCAGGAAAATTAAATGGCGTAATTCCAGCGCAAACTCCTAATGGTTGTCTCACAGACCAACTATCAACATTCGTACCAACATTTTCGGTAAACTCGCCCTTGAGTAATTGAGGAATTCCACAAGCGTATTCTACGACCTCTAAACCTCTTGTAAGCGATCCTTTTGCATCTTCGTAAACTTTTCCATGTTCTGAGACAATGATTTTAGTTAGTTCGTCAGAATTTTTTTCTATTAACTCCTTAAATTTAAACATGACTCTAGCTCTTTGAAGAGGTGGTGTATTTGACCATGAAGCAAAAGCTTTTTTTGCACTGATAACTGCCTCGCTAATATCGCTAGATGATGCTAATTTAACCTCAGCACTTTGTTCTCCAGTTGCTGGATTAAAAACTTTCCCAATTCTTTTAGAACCTCCAGGAAAACTTTTTCCCTCAACAAAATGGTGAATTGTTTTCATGAAGTAAGTGATTAAATAAGCTTTTAACTTGTTGCAAGCATTTTTTTAATAGAACCTATAGCTTTTGCAGGATTTAGGCCCTTCGGGCAAGAATTTGTGCAATTCATAATAGTATGGCATCTATATAATTTTAATTCATCAGCAACTTTATTTAATCTTTCCTTTTTATCTCCATCTCTGCTGTCATTAATCCAGCGATAGGCTTGTAATAAAACAGCTGGACCCAAATATTTTTCACCATTCCACCAGTAGCTTGGACAAGAAGTTGAACAACAAGCGCACAGAATACATTCATAATACCCATCTAATTTTTCTCTATCTTTTTGAGTTTGTTTTAATTCAGTTTTTTCTTTACCAGTTTGATCTACTTTTAACCAAGGTTGAATAGACTCGTATTGTTTATAAAGTGTAGTTAAGTCTCCAATTAAATCTTTTACAACTTTTAGATGTGGTAGAGGATAAACATTTAGGTCTCCATTAATATCTGTATGAGATTTAATGCAGGCTAACGTGTTTATTCCATCAATGTTCATAGCGCATGATCCACATACTCCATGTGCGCAAGATCTTCTAAAAGTTAAAGAGGGGTCTATCTCATTTTTTATTTTAAATAAAATATCTAAGACTTTCGGACCACAATTGTTCATATCAACTTCAAAAGTATCAACCCTTGGATTTTTTCCAGTTGACGGATCCCATCTATAAACATTAACTTTTTTTAAATTTTGCGAATTGGTCTTATCTTTATGATATTGTCCTACCTCTATCTTAGAATTTTGTGGTAGGCTGAATTGTGCCATTCTTAATAAACTCTTTCCTTTGGAGGGAAGTATTGCACATCATTCGTTAATGTCCTTGAGTGTACGTCCCTGTATTTTATTTCAACTTTTTTACCACTTTGCCAAGCTAGAGTATGTTTCATGTAATTTTTATCATCTCTTTTAGTAAAGTCCTCTCTTGCATGAGCGCCTCTACTCTCTTTTCTATTATATGCTGAGTCCATTGTTGTTAATGCTTGACTTATTAAGTTGTCAAATTCCAGAGTTTCAACTAAGTCAGTATTAAACAATAAAGATTTATCTTTTACAGAAATATCTTTCATACCATCGTAAGGCTCTCTTATTTGATCTACACCTTCTTTTAAAGTTTTTTCTGTTCTAAAAACCGCACATTTCGATTGCATTGTCTTTTGCATTTTCAATCTTAATTCTGATGTTTTAGTCGAACCGTTCGAGTTTCTAATTTTATCGAATCTATCAAGACATTTTTCAGTTTCTGAATTTGAAACTTCTTCGTGAGCACTACCTGGTGTTACTATTTCAGAGGCTCTTTTTGCTGCTGCTCTTCCAAAAACCACAAGATCGATTAGTGAATTAGATCCTAAACGATTTGCTCCATGTACTGATACACACGCGGCTTCACCTATCGCCATTAAACCAGGGACAGTCTTTTCAGAACCATTTAATGTTAAAACTTCTGCTTTATAATTAGTTGGTATACCGCCCATATTATAATGTACTGTTGGTACAACTGGAATAGGTTCCTTGTTTACATCAACATTAGCAAAAGTTTTTGCTGCCTCTGAGATACCAGGTAATCTCTCTTCGATTACTTTTTTATCCAAATGATCTAAGTGCAGGTTTATATGATCTTTGTTCTTTCCTACTCCTCTTCCCTCATTGATTTCCATTTCCATAGATCTACTTACGACATCTCTTGAAGCTAAATCTTTTGCATTTGGTGCATATCTTTCCATAAATCTCTCACCTTTACCATTAACTAAAAAACCACCTTCACCTCTTACACCTTCTGTTATTAAACAACCTACTCCATAAATTCCTGTTGGATGAAATTGAACAAATTCCATATCTTGTAATGGCAAACCTGCTCTCAAAACCATGGCGTTTCCATCTCCTGTACAAGTATGTGCTGAAGTTGCAGAATAATAAACTTTTCCATATCCTCCAGTTGCAATTATTGTTACATGAGATCTAAATCTATGAATTGTTCCATCCGTTAAGTTCCAAGCTATAACTCCTTTGCATTCTCCATTCTTCATAATTAAATCTAAAGCAAAATATTCAATAAAAAATTCGGTATTTTGTTTTAAAGCCTGACCATAAAGAGTATGTAAGATTGCATGACCTGTTCTGTCTGCAGCAGCACAAGTTCTCTGTGCTGTACCGTTACCGTAATTTTTTGTCATTCCGCCAAATGGTCTTTGATAAATTTTACCGTCATCTGTTCTGCTAAAAGGAACACCATATCGCTCTAATTCAACGACTGCTCCAGGTGCTTCTTTGCAAAGATATTCTATAGCATCCTGATCTCCTAACCAATCAGAACCTTTAACTGTATCATACATATGCCATCGCCAATCATCTTCCCCCATGTTACCTAATGCAGCTGAAATACCTCCTTGAGCGGCAGACGTATGACTTCTTGTTGGAAATACTTTTGAAATACAAGCTGTTTTTAAACCAGACTCGGATAAACCCACAGCTGCTCTCAAGCCTGATCCTCCAGCTCCTAATACAACAACATCATAATCGTGATCTATAATTTTATATGCACTCATTAATCTAAATTATATATACCTAAAATTGTTAATAATGGAATTACTATAGCAAAAAAATATAGTGCTTTATTTGCGACATTTTTGATTTTATCGTTATGTAAATAATCCTCAAAAATCTCACTTATTGTTAATGCTGAGAAAAAGAAAGAAATTACAATAAATACTAAAAATAATATTTTTGATGGCTGTTGGGAAAAAAAAGCTACTACTTCAGAGTAACTCTTGTCATAAAACGAAACAAAATTTACTAAAAACCAAATCATGAGAGGAATAAGCACTAAAGAGCCGGCTTTTGTAAACAGCCATTTTTTTGTTGAAACGTGCATTTTAGAAATAACCCCTTCCTACTAGATAAAATAAGATGGTTAATATGAATGAACCAATCAAAGATAGAACTCCAGTAATTTTTGCTGTTTTTAAATCAAATCCAAATCCAGCATCCCAAAATAAATGTCTTATTTCATTTAAAACATGGAAACTAAATGTCCAACATAATGATATTACTAAAAATTTTCCATAAAAGGTTCCAAGAAAGATTTGAGTATTTTTGTAACTACTCTCTCCTAGCAGCAGTGAAATAATCCAAAAACAAATTAGTGAAATTGCAATTATGTTTACCACTCCAACTATTCTATGAGTTATTGATAGTAGAGATGAGATTTGCCATTTATAAATTTGTAGGTGTGGACTTAAAGGATTATTATTATTTTGCATGATGAATTTATAAACTAAATTTTCATTTTTTTCATTAAGCACTCAGCAATTTGTACAGTATTTAAAGCCGCTCCTTTTAATAAATTATCAGAGACAACCCATAAATTTATAGCTTTAATGTTAGAATTATCTTTTCTCACTCTAGAAATGTAGGTTATATACTCTCCCTCGGCTTCTACCGGAGTTATGTAACCTCCATCTTTGCGATCATCAATTAGTTTACAACCAGGAGCTTCTCTTAAAATTTTTAAAACATTTTCAAAATCATAAAGATTATCAAATTCAATATTTACCGACTCGGAATGACTAGTTTTTACAGGCACTCTTACACAAGTTGCTGTGACTTCAATATCGTTATCTAATATTTTTTTTGTCTCATTTGTCATTTTTAATTCTTCTTTTGTGTATCCTTCTTTATCAAAAGCATCAATATGAGGTATCAAGTTAAAAGCTATTTGTTTTGTAAAATTTTTTGACTCTACTTTTTTTCCATTTAAGTAATTTTTAGTTTGCTCAAAAAGTTCATCCATGGGTTCTTTACCTGCACCAGAGACAGCTTGGTAAGTTGAAACTACCACTCTTTTTATTTTATATTCATCATGTAAAGGTTTTAAAGGTAAAACCATTTGCATTGTCGAACAATTTGGATTTGAAATTATATTACTGTGTTTTTCCAAAGACTCAGGATTTACTTCTGGAACAACTAAAGGTACATCTTTCTGCATTCTAAAAAAACTAGAGTTATCAATAACAATAGTTTTTTTTGATGCTTTTGGAACCCAATCTTTTGCTATTTTACTCCCGGCAGCAAAGAAAGTTATTTGAGCTTTGGAAAAGTCATAGCTTTCTAAGCTTTCTATTTCTATTTCTTTTTTTCTAAAACTTATTTTTTTTCCAGCGCTTTTTTGAGATGCTACTAAGAATAATTTTTCAAATTTTAAATTAGATTTCTCTAAAATTTCAATTGTTTTCCGACCAACATTTCCTGAAGCACCAATTATAGCAAAATTCATAACTTCCTACTTTATTTCAATTTTGCAATAATTGCATCACCCATATCAGAAGTTGTAACCTCTTTCATATTTTTTGACATTATATCTTTAGTTCTAAGTCCATCATCGAGAACGCTTTGAACAGCTTTATCTAATTGATTTGCCTCTTTATCTAGATCTAAAGAATATCTTAAAGCCATAGATAGACTTAAAATTGTAGCAATTGGGTTGGCAATATTTTTTCCTGCAATATCTGGGGCTGATCCATGTACAGGTTCATACATTGATCTAATTTTTCCATTTTTGTCTTTTGCTCCTAGTGAAGCGGAAGGTAATAAGCCTAATGATCCTGTTAGCATTGCGGCTTCATCAGATAGAATATCACCAAATAAGTTATCTGTAACAATTACATCAAACTGTTTTGGATTTCTTAATAATTGCATTGCACAGTTATCAGCTAACATATGCTCAAGATCTAATTTTTTATACTCTTTATCTTTTAAAGATTGAACTTCTTCTCTCCATAAAATTCCAGCTTCCATAACATTAGATTTTTCACAAGAGGTAACTTTATTTTTTCTTTTTTTTGCCAAATCAAAGGCAACTCTTGCCACACGTTGGATTTCGCTAGTAGTATAAGTATGTGTATTTACTCCTTTACGTTCATTATTTTCTATTGGCTCAATACCTCTAGGTTCTCCAAAATAAATTCCACCAGTAAGTTCCCGCACAATCATAATGTCTAAACCAGATATTATTTCTGGCTTAAGTGAAGATGCTTCAACTAATTGTTTAAAACATATTGCCGGT
>MDSV01047828.1_pt1 | contig 33745 bp, 54 predicted proteins | sample 810851 | NCBI WGS metagenome assembly MDSV01 (sample SAMN05326640, study PRJNA326480) | marine metagenome | isolation source: seawater | place: Atlantic Ocean: North East | collected 2012 | reverse complement strand
TCTATTATATTCATTAGTCTATTATGTAAATTTTAGAAATCCGTATTCCTGCGATAACGGTGGGTAAAATGATATTGTAATCGTCATGAAAGCGTCACCATCTTGTAAAACACTTCCCATTTGTGAATACAATACAACGTTATTATTATCTATTTCTTCTCCTGATGCAAACCATGGAGAAAGATCACTTTGTGAATTATCAGTCCAGTATTGACCTGTAATTTCTACATTAAAAGGTGAAACTACTTCGTAATCAAAATTAGATGAAAGAAAACCAGGCCAGCTTAAGTTTATTCTACCTGCGTCCATTTGTGATAAATCAAGAGTCGGAGAAGTTCTCCCTGTTCCTTCCCAAATCTCATCTTGCATGATCACGTATTCAGCGCTTGCTGTATTAAAACCTAACCCCACTTTAATTACTGTTTGTAAATAAGATCTATTCGGGGGCATGGAAATATTTCTTATTGTTCTTGCTGTTGGCATATTATTTTATTTTTTTTTAGTTAATTTATAAGTTTAATTGAATGTTAACCCATCATGTGTTCTTCAGGCATTCCACCGCCTAAATTTCCATACTCTGTTCCAACATCTGGTAGTTGTATACCGTTTGTTGATACTAACTTAAAATCTCCTACTTGTCTTTCTCCTGGTCCTGTACCTGCTGTTCTGTGAATTCCTAAACCTTGTACCGTTACATAAGTTCTTTCACCGTATCTACTTGCTGGATTTTCATATCCGCTAAACGCTTCTGCTTCTGGTGCCATATTTATTTATTTTTATTAGTTATTAATTATTTTATTAAGATGCTCCTTCCATCATTGCCATAGCTTCCTCTATTGATGCTAATTCAGATGGAGTATTAACACTATAATAAGTGTTATTTCGTAAATTAAAATGTTTTTCTTCAGTTCCAATAACTGTTCTATGAACTAAAGGTCCATTTTCACTTGAGTATTCCCTAAGCCCAAATCTTGGTTTGGCTGCTGCTACTCCAACTTCTTCGTGTATTTCTTCAAAATGTCCCATAATTGTGTATTTTTTTTAAAAACAAATAAAATTATAAATGTTATAAATTCTTAGGTGTAAAATTTAATTTTGAATGATAATTATTATGTGTAAAATCTAAAGTAACTTCTTCATCTGCTTTTATATCTCTTTTAGCTAGGTAGTTTCCCTCTACAAATATCATATTAGGATTAAAACTGTGATTCATAAAATTAACATGGTGTAAACTTGGATCTCTATGTAAATATAAAATATCATCTTTACTATAATAAATTCGTTTTAATACATCAATAACTCTTTGACTAACGTTTTTACTTAACAAATCTTTTATACTTAAAGGCTTTGTGCCTATTGTTCTATAATAAAATATCTTTTCACCTTTTTTAATATCGTTTATTGCTCTTATACCTACACCATGTATATCAGATTTAGCTATGTAAACCTTGTAATGAAACATCCATTCTATATCGTATATATTATCCACCTAGTGTAGCTCCTGAGATTATATTATTTTCTAAGCTTTGTGCCGTTGTAACATCTTGTGAAACAACGTAAGCTTGTACTGGCTCTGATTCTTGTTCAGCTATTGAAGCCGCTAATTGACTAGTTGCGCCTTGACCAACAATGTTAAATGTTGGAACAGCTGGTTGACTACCTCCTCCAGCCGGAGTTAAACCCCCTACAGAAGGGGATTCTGGATTAGTTGCTATTAATTTAGCTAGTTGAGCTGCGCTAAAAGCACCTGCTATTATTGCTTGCTGTAAAGGATAACCTGGATTTACTGCTGTTATTGGTGATAGTGATGCAGTCGTAAATGCGTTTTGAACAGATTGAATTCCGCTTATTACTGTTTGACCTATTGCTGCAATTTTTCCAACCTTACTACCTTTACCAGCAAGCTCTCCAACTAATGCAAAAGCTTGTTTTGCTTGAGACATTTTTGCAGCAGCAACTTGCTTGTCTAAGTTTGTACTAGCATCAGCATTTTTTTCCTCTTGCTTTTTTGTCTTATTAGCGTAAAAAGCTATTATATCTGCTTTTTGTTGCTCTGTTGCATTTAATCTTTCTAGTTCTGCTAAGGCCCTTTCTTTTTCTAATTCTATTTTTTGTAGTTCAGTTTCAGCAGCTTCATCTTCAGCTCTTCGTTTATAACCATCTTGAATAGCTTTAATGCCTTCTTGATTTTGCTGGATTTTTTCAAATCCTTCTTTAGATATATAACCAATGCCTGGGATAAAAACGTAATCAGCTAAACTTTTTTCTATTTCTGCTTTTTGTTCTCTCTGGTTAGTTGTGATCTCGGCACTAATTGCTTTTTGTTTTCTAAGCCTTTTACCTTCTAGATCAATTACTTTAGCTTGTAGTTTAGCTACTTCATCTAAATCAGCTTTAGTTGTTTTACCTAAGTCATTCTCCGCTTGTTTAGCTCTTAGTCTAATTTTAGCAGCTGCTATTTGTTTATTTACTATAGCTTGTTCAACTTCACCGGCCTCTGTTAAAAATTTTATTCTTTCTTGAGTTGAAAAATTTTCTCTTCGTGAAGCTTTTTCTCTTAACTCATTTACTTTCCTAGTTGCTTCAGCTCTTTCTACAATTAAAGCTCTATCTATTTTATCCGCTTTATTTCTGTCTTGTGCAATTTTAGTAGCTATTTTTTGTTCCCTTTTTAACTTACCAAAATATTCATTCATAGAAAGAGTTGAATTTACATATGATTTAATTATTTCTTTATTTGCTTGATCTATTTTTTTCTGACCCTCTTCTATTTTTTTATTTACATTATCTAATTCCTTAGTTAAAGCTTTTACAGCTTCATCGTTACCCCAAAACTTTTTCCAAGAAATACGCATTTTTAAAATGCTTTTCTCAACCTTACCTGCCATAACAGCAAAACGACCGGTAATTCTATTTATTACTTGGTCTTTTATAAATTCATAACCCTCTCTCATTGATGTAACAAAAGATTCCCATACTTCTTTTGGTTTTGTAAAGACATCAATAATAAATTCACCAAACGTGGCTAATACGTCAAGTAATTCATTCATTACTACACCTATTTTAGCCATTAAAACATTAAACTTGTTTTGACCTTCTTCTGATCTTTTAAAAGCAGCTATCAAACCTGTTATAGCAAGAACAATAATTCCAATTCCAGATGCTAATAAAGCAATCCTCATAGCAGTTAAACCTTTAACAGCACCCATAGTGGCTACTTGCATAGCTTTAAATCTAGCTATTAATCCACCTGTCATTGTATTTAATAAACCTGTGACACCTGTATTTTTTTTAGTTGCTTTGGTTAAGCTTGTAACTTTCTTTTTTGCTTTTGTTCTTTCTGCATTAAGTTGCTTGAGGTCATTTTTTTCTTCCTTTAAACGTGTTTTGGTTTTATCGATAGCCTCATTGTAATCCCTAAGTCTATTCATGGCTTTAGGATCTAACTGAGCCCTTTCCTTTTCCAGTCTAATTATCTGTGCCTCTAAGCTAATAATACTATCTTTTGATTCCGTAACTCTTTGATCAAAAGTCTCAAAATCTTTTATAGCATCTCTTAAATTTACATTTACTTTTATGTTGCTTGTTTCGTTCGCCATAATGTTTCACGTTTAATTTGATTTATTCCTTGCATAATTGTTTCAGGTAATTTATACTTACCTTTTGCTATTTCTATGTTTTTACTTAATCCGTAAAAGTTATCTACATTTAATAATTTTATAATGATCATACTGTTATTAATTCTAATTCTGATTTATTATTTAATAAATTTATTTTTATACTGTTTATCCTATATGTTTGACTGCCAATCATCACGTAATCGTTTAATTTATAATTTAAAGTAATCCGCAAAGGTAAGTAAGCTGTAACTTTAACTAATCTTGCATTCTCTCTAAAAATATTAGTAATATAATTGTAGTAAAATCTAGTAAATAAAGTTTCTACAAATATTTCATTTGCATACTCGTTAGGCATAGGGCCAAAATTAATATTATTAGTATTGTTTAAAGACGTTAAATTTTCGCTATTACTAGGGATAATATAATTATCTAATTCTTCACCAAAAACTTGACCGCCTGCAGCACTTCTAACTAACCATTGAACAGGGGTTATCCCCCCACCATCTTGGTGTTTAGGGTAAAAAAGCAAAGGGCTACCTTTATATGCGCTTTGACTTTCATTAACAGACCAACCTACTTGAACAGTGGTATTGTTACCGCTATCTTGGTTGACTAATCTTTCGAATTTCATATGTTCGAAAGGTGGTATAATTTTATAATCTGAACCATCTATTCTTTTCGTTTGTGTATCTTCGTTCCAGCTTTCCGCACCCCATTGTTGATTAAACAATTGACCATGTTTTAAAGCTAGAAATGTTTTTAGATCTTTATAGGTCATCGTTATTGATCTAAAAGGTAAAGCAACATCTACTTGACTTGTTGTAACGTCTACGTAATCCGAAATATCCCAAGTTTGTATATCGCTTAAGTTATAATAACTATCTGAAGTACCATCATCTAATGTTCTTACCTCTACCTCGTTATTATCGTTTAAATAAAATACTAAGTTAAACATCTTAGACAACCCTGTTAAGAAATCCACAACTTTCATTTCAGGCATTTGTAAACCCACATCAAATATAGAGATCGTTGGCGTGTCTAAATTATTTATATAAATATCTACATCTAAAGGAGTTATTGTATCGTTAGGCGGTGCTTCGTATTCCCCTGTGACATTTAAATTTATATTTGTAAAACTTACTTGAGCGTTACTTTGAATTTGTACTTGAAAAGTTCCTCTTAATAAATTAGCAGCAATCCCAATATCACTTGCATCAAAAGTAAAATCACCATCACCAGCAGTTCTCAAAGTAGAATAAATCTCTGACCCGTCTTGAATTAAAACAAAAGTGTAGTCAACTAAATCAGTATTCATTTGCACACTAAATTCAAAAGAATCTACATCATATGGATTTACAGCTATATTAGAGCCAGAACCGAAAACGCCTTCTATTTGAGTACCCCCACTCCAAGGCGCAACAGTAAATGTAAAAGCATCAACGCTTGTGCTTGTCTGCACATCACCTTGATTCCTATTCATCCACATGTAAAGATCATAATAAGTTGCGTTTGAAGTATTAAAGAAATCATTACTAAAGACCAAGTCTTGAGGATAACCATTACTTATTGTGTAAGTGTTTTCCATTGCTTTAATAATTTCATCGATTCTTAATGCAAATTTTAAATCTTTAAATTCCACTCCGTGATCAGCTGTACCTGCGCCACCACCATTCCAATACAAATTACCATCACCTTGAATTGCTGCTGATGAATCATAATATAGTCTTTTAGTGTGGGTTATCAACGGAACAACTAAACTGTTTTTAGCTAAATCAGGATCTAATTGCATTTTAGCAAGAACAGCATCATTACCGTATATTGGACTTAAAAATATAGTATAAGCAACAGGTGAAGACGTGAATATATCTGAATCTAAAACTAAAGTTGAATTATTAGTTACTTCTGTTATAGTTGCGTATTGACTAGATGATTCATTTTTTACTCTATCACCTGGACTAACTGTTGTTGTAAAACTCGCGCTAGTATCTATAAGCTCATCTGCAACAGCCGAAGTATTTGTGCCTGATGCTTTAGTCTCAACATAATTTAAATCGCTTAACTGATCCTCTCCTACTAAATCATTTATATCAACAGTGCTTCCAAAAAATACAACTTTATAAGAATATGCTTTATTGTTTTTTAATATTACAGAATTTAACTTTAGTTTTCCTAATTTAAAATCAGCGAAATTTAGTTTTATTTCAGCATTAACTCTAACTCTAGCATCAAATCCATCTGTTATAGTATAATTATAATAATGTTTAAATATTTTATTATTTACACTATTAGCAGGTAAAGTAAATTGTTGTGTAAAAGCAGTGAAAACCTGTTTTATATCTTTAGCATTTTTAATTGAATCTGTAATAGTAACTGATTCATCTTTAAAAAGATCTACTCTTTCACCCTCTATATATAATTGTATTGTCTGCATTAACGTATGTTGTTAATTGTGTCAAAAGCAAATTCAAAATTTACCGTATAATTTATTAATTTTTCTGTTAATCTTGTTTTAAATTTCATTGTCGAACCAGAAACTATTACTGGTAAATCAACAGCATCTAGAGTAATATAAACTCTTCTACTCAACATTAATTCCTTAAATAAATTATTATTATCTTCAGGATAATACCCACTGTTTAAAGTTATTTTTTCAACACCATTTTTAGTTAAAATTTGTTGCGTAGGCTTATCAGTAGCGTAAGCTGTTTGTTCACTTAGCATGATGTTTCCTTTGAATGTTTCTTTTTTGGTTGTTATCTCTCTTTGATTATTACCCATAAACCATAAATCTTGCCAAGCACCAAACTTGTTCTCAAATGTAATTTTTATGGGTTGATACTGATCACAACTAACCATTTTAACATTTACTTTTCTTAAACCATCATCACCTTCAACTATAACTTGATCAACAGGTTGCCAAGTGCCACCTTCGTTCCAGTAAGATTGTAATAACGTGTTATCCTCAACAGTGTATTGGTTTGACTCAGCATAGTCGTACCAGTCATTATCGGTGTTAGAAGAACTAACATTGAAACCGTTTATATATCTAAATTGTCGATAACCTTGGGTATCAGGAGATTGTTCTATATTTACTACCTCGTTACCCTGATATAAATAAGTAATATTATCGGTAGCTGCTGAATCTATTGGCAAACGAATAAGGTAACCAGCAGGGATTAAAATAGTTGGATTAGAAATTAGTAGTGCTTGATTTAATTGTGGATTGGCTCCTTCCGAAAAATATCCATATCCCATCGTGGCTACATTCTTAAAGGTTTGGTCTTGATCTAAATTTGTTCCTGCATCATTATATATAGTTAATCTAGTGTCAACATAAACTGTTTGATCAAAACCAAAACTGTATTGGTAATTATTTAAAAAAGGATTTAAGTAATCTTGTATTAGTTCGCTTATTTCAAATTTAGCTATTTGAGTAGAGCCTGATGCGTTAGAAATAGTATTAGTTCTAAGTGTATATGTAGGTGTTCCTGAAGGTGTAGTTCCCCCATAGATAAACAACTCTAGTATTGCATAACTACCTGATGGGTTTTCTATTGAAATATAATATGGACTTCTAGTGTTTATTTTAGCCATTTTTCTCTAATTTTTTTATTATTGTTATTACTTCTGTGTTAAAATCGTCCTTGATACCTTTAGATAAGTTTTCAAAGTATTTATTAAATGGCTTAGTAAAGAAAAAACTTGGTTGAATACCGTTTTCAAATACACTTCTAGCGATAGCAAAATTAACTGATTTACGAGGTAAAAACCTACCTTTCTCATCTCTAGGTGCAATGCCTTTAACAACTCCCCACTTGTCGAATGCACTTGGTGGAGGCATACCTTTAAGACCTTGTTTACCCCCTTTACTACGATAAGAATAAGGACTGTTTATCTTATTTTTTACACCACTAACTCCTTTGTCTATAAATAACCCATATGTTAACATTACAAATTCAACTATATAAGAACCTTCTTCAGGATTTAACACCTCAAAGTTAATTGAATCTGAAAGAGCTTTGCTTACATTCTTTCTATCATTTGCTAAATTAAATCTAGAAGCATTAACCACTCCTCTACCAAAAGCCCTTAAAGTGTCTTTAATGTTATTCATTAATTATCTTGATTTTCTGGAATAACACAAATAGTCATGTCATTAGGAATTAAAATATTAAATGAAACAGTCCAACCAGCTAATTCGTTTTCAAATCTATCAGTAAATGGTTCACAAACAGGTTGGCCTTCTAACTGAAATTTGTTCTCATATAAATTACCTCTATATAAAAGTTCTAATAATCTATTAGCAACAGCCAGTTGCGTGTTCCAAATATCTTGCTCATTAGTGTTTCCTCTAAAAATGTTTTTAGCCGTATCATTCTCAGTGTCCACATAATCTTTAGGCTTCTCAACAATATCCATACATAAAATAGATATGTTAAACATCCACACATTTTCTTGCATCGTTGCTGAGACAACTTGAACATGTGATAAAGGGAAGATTGTTTGCTTACTTAGATCTACCTGAAATATATCACCATAAGTAACAGTGTTAACATTAACATCCTTTGCTAATTGTTCTCTAATAAGTTCTGTTATTAGATAAAAGCCGTTCAATGAATATCCGCTCATTATTTTTTAAAATTTTTCTTTATTAATAAATTTTCTAATTCTGTTTTTTCTTTTTCAAATGATAAATACAAATAACATTTATGTAATTTTAACTTAGCGATGGATTCAAATCTCGTAATGTCTCCTTGAGCGAGTGAATAGAGTTCAGTAAATCTACCCCATTTTCTTGTAAAGTTTGCTTGAGGCCCGAGTCCTCCATCTCCTCCTGATTCTCCAAATAGTTCAGGGTAAAGTTTAGCAATTCGCTGGTTAAATTGTAAAAAAAAACAATCGAACCTAATACAACATTTAACGGCATTTTCTTTAATTGTTCAGAATATTTATAACTGTTTTCATAATCTTCTATTAAATACTTATCCCCTAACTTTTGCTTTATCGGTCTATATAAAACAGCCATCGCTTTATGCATAGATCCATACTCACCAATATGTTTTGTTACGTCTAAATTTTCACCGTATGTAATATCGTCTAACTTAGGAATAAATCCATATTCCACTCCATCCAATTTAAACCTTGTTACTAATTCATGATCACGATTTAAAATAGAATTTATTTGCATCGTGTAAATATCCACATGTTTTTGTGGAAGCTTGTTTAGTTCTATTGTTGACATGTTAAGAAAGAATTTTAATAAGTCAATTTCTTTAACATTATCCTTGATCATAACTTTTTGATATTCTTCTAAAGTTTTAGAACTAAGATCTATTTCTTTTAATTTCATATTTCTTTTTTATAAAACAAAAAAAAGACCCCCATGTTAAACGGAGGTCTCTAACTAAAAATCAAACTAACTCAATACTTATTGAAATGATTAAAATAAGTTTTGTAAATTTCGTTTATTTTTTCCCAAACTAAATTGTTCTGTTGCGCATATTCTATTTTTCCTTTTTTGATCTGACCTTTATAATCTATAACAATAATAACAGGTGGTCTTTTACCCTGTCTTATTGGTTCAACATATATTTTTATATCGTTTTTTAAACACCAACTAATCTCTTTTCTATAGTCCAAATATTATATTGATCAAAGCTTCAAGGTGTAAAAGTAATAAACTCCCGGCTAATAAGATCAATGAAAATAAACTTAATGCAGCTAATCTTGTTAATTTATCGTAATGCTTTCTCATAATCTAATATTGTTTTAGTCATTGTTGTTTTAATAATGTCAGTTAATTGTATCTCTAGACCTCGTGCATCTACCAGAACTTCATCTTGCCAATTTGTACAACCTTTTAATAAGTGTTTTATTTTATTAATATCTTGATCTAGATGTCTGATAACATCGGAATGATATTTATGAATTGATTCGTCGTATGATCTAACAGTTGCGTAGTAACATTCTTTCTCGCGATATAGTTCCTTTTCTAATCTGCTCTTTTGCATTTTTAATGTATCAACATCTATTAATGCATCATGCAATTGTTGTTTAAGTGTCCAAACGTCTTCTGTAGTTTTATTATTATCCATTTTTTTTAAGTTTATAAGATAAAGGGGAGTGTCGGAAATCTTATTTACCATTGTTATCTCCCCCTGATCTTGATTTATAATTTATAAAGTTTTAGCATTAAATGTAGATATTTATCATTTGAAGTTTGCTTAAACATATCGCTACACATTTTCTTAAGTCTATCTATCTTAACTTCTCTTTTAAATTTTAGATCTTCTTGCTTTTGTTTTTCTTCCCATCTAATATCTTCCTTGATAGACAATTCTTGTTTTTGTTTTTTTGTTGGTCTACCGATCATAATTATATCATTTGGTTCAAACATTCCTCCATTGTAAGAAACTCTCGATCCACATACATGTACGTATCTTGATACTATTTTTTTAGATTTATATTTATTACGGTTTGTTAACCAATCATAAACCATAATAGTAACCCAAGTCCCTATTTCTAAATTGGAGTTTTTAGTTTGTAATTTTATTTCTTGTCTCATTTTGTTTTAGCGTTTGATTATTAGTATGGTATAAATATAATAAACAATTGTTAACTAATATAATTTCAAATGTTAAAGTTTTGTTAAAGTTTTGTTAAAAAAAAACCCCCTAGAGATCCGTGATCAATATGGGGGTCAAATATCTAATAGGCTGTCTGATGGAGGTATACGTTTTACCACTCTCGAGATTCGAATCTCTCACCATCGTCGTTACAAGATTAAGTCTTGACAAAAGACACGGTCCTCTTCCCGCTAAGGTTTCGCCCGACTGCCTACGAGTCTTTAAATATTTTAATAATATTATTATCTAGTTAGGTGCCTCTGTAGGTTATGAAGACGCGCATCATCTTTTTTAACCTCCCAGCTATGCGACTTGCCGGTTACAATCACAAGGTCTTTAATGGTTGGGTTTACAATGCGTACTTACATTGCAAAGAAACTTTTGATTTCTAGTTTCCCTTTACCATCCGTTGCCCGAGTATACTCTTTTGTCTATGTCGAAATTATAATCTTGTTTAAGTAATTAACTTAATTTCATATAATTATCTGCGTGATGCTACTACACTAACCCCCTTTGAAGAGGGTGAAGGAATTGCACCTCCGTTTCAGTATCCTTTTCCTCAAATATTAATGCCTTCCTAATGCGACATTGTTACTCGAAACAAATTTCCTAGATATATTCTGGATTGCTTAGATCGTTTGAATTATGATTCTCATCCTAAGTGTTTTAAAAGTCTCGCATTCGATGTTAATGACTTTCCAGTTTTTCAGTATTTTAATGAACATTTGTACATAAGTACATAGCTAATATACAAATTTAGTTTAGTTTAAAGTGTTAAAGAAATGTTAAAGTTTTGTTAAAATTCTAATATATATGATAAGAACCTCGATGAGGATTATCTAATTGTGCGGTAATTGCATACCTCATTGCATCAATACAATGGTTATAAGCATCAATTGGTTTGTTTAATGTTTCACCATCTTTTGTTTGTAACCAAATATAATTTTGTAGTTCTTTGATCATGTTAACAGATCTACTAGTTATATATATTTCATTTTGATTTATTAAGTTAATACCGTAAACAATACTATCTCTTCCTTTCATACATGGTAAAACCGTGTGCCCATAACTATTTAATTCAGCAATTGATTTTGGCTCTGCACTATCCGCATATATTATATTGTCTACTTCATAACTCTTTAATAAAGCACTGATCTCAGTATTTAACATTCCTCTTTTATATATTACCTCATCAAAAATAAAGGAATCATTATATTTATACATTGCAATCAATGTTGTAGGATCGTTAGAATATCCCCAATCCATTCCATAACATAATAACCTAGCTTCATGAGGTAGATCTATTTGTTTCCAATCTGGTATACATGCACCTTCTAAACTACCTATCTCACCTAAACCATAAACTGTCCACCAATTTTTCCAATAAGTAGAAGTTGTTGCTTTTAATCTTGCCTTCTCAATATCCTTTATTATTGTTTGTGGTAAAGCTTCATTATCTTTATATGTTAATTTAATAAAGTCTGTGTCTTCTGTGTTTTGTAATTCAGTGTGTGCCCAGAAAGATGAGGTAGGATTAAAGTCAATCCATATAGTTTCATTAGTTCTTATTGCTAATTGATTATAGGCATCAAACGGAATATTGTTTGCTTCATTAACGTATAAAATATTTCTACGAGCTCCTCTTAATTTATCAGCTGATTCTATAGAAAAGAATTCTATATAACTACCATTTGTAAATTGATACTTTAATAAGCTTTTATTAAACATGCCGTCTATGTATCTATTAGTTGACATCATAATCTTTAAGAAGTCTTTTAAAGCACCTCTACGTAGATGAGGAATAGATTCACTAACTATAGATATTTCTTTGTTAGAATTCTTAATTGCATGATCAATAAGTAATGGTATAATTCCAAAGGTTTTACCTGCAGATGTTCCACCTTGAACAACTCTATTACGTTTATTTAATTTACTAAGTTTCTTTATTGCTGTCGTTACAATAAAATCATTCATCTAATTGGAATAATGGTTGCTCTGAAGCTAGATTAATATCTTTTGTTTCTCTAGGTTTACCAGCAAAGTAATGATAAAATAATTGTACATATTTAAAATCACCAGATTCAATACCTTCTTCAAGAGCTCTAAATGCTTTGCCTTCTAACGGACCAAGCTTTTCAATTAACTGTATCTCCTCAGCTTTTGATTTCCTACCTGAACCTTCTCTTTTACCACCTCTACTCATCCTCTTTGTTTGTGTATATTACCCATGAAATAACGTATGCTCCTATTGCTATTGTAATACATATCGGGCATGGGTGTAATGCTGCTATTCCTATTAAATTCATTTTGAAAAAAATTGATTAATCAAATACTTTTTTATATAACAATGTTTATTTCTTTTTGTTAAGTATATCAACAATCGCTGAAACTCTACATTCTACATTTGTTATTTCTTCTTCTGGTATTTTAGTAATAATGTCAAATAGCTTTTTATATTTATTGCTTACAGCGTATTTACATAGTTCTAAATATTTATGATTTAATAGATCATATTTTTGTTGTAAAGGTAATCTATCTTTTTCAGTTAGTTCTACGTATATTTTATATATAGGATCTTTATATTCTTTTAATGTAGGAAAAACTGTTTTTATACCGTGTAATACTGATGCGTGATTTCTATTTACTGTTTTAGCTATCTCATGTAATTTCATGTTGGTTAGATCTCTGCATAGTTTATAATAGATTGCTCTCGCATATACATGTTTTCTATCTCTCGTATTTGTTTTTATATCAATATTTAATCTTTGATTTATTTTATTTTTAATACTCTCGCTTGTCATAATTAATTTTTATATTATCTGTTTGTTCATCTAAACACAGATAGGTTATTATTTGATAAAGTGTAAAAAACTTTATATGATCAATGGCTTTATAAATTCCAGCACATTCCATATATAATTCCTTTTTCTCATATTCTTCTAGCATTATCATTACATGCTCCAATGGTTCTCCTCTTTCAACTTCATAAATAACTAACAAATAATATTCGTCTATTATTTTATTAGCTAATGTCGATCTCTTGTTGTTGTAAGTCTCTCGCTTTAATGTAACACGAATCATTTATAAAAGATTTATTTATATTATCTAATATATCTTCTCTGTTTTTTATTGGTTCTATGTATGCGTGATTATTTTTTAGTTGAATAAATACATAAAAATAAGAATTTAAATGATCATCTATTTTATCTAAAGAACAATTAAAAGTATAACTTTTTTTGCTAGTAGTTTTAATTTGATAAGTATATCCTTTCTCGTCTGAAAAATCTATCTGTTGGTATTCTCTATCTGCTTTCTGTTTAAATAATTGCTCATCTTCAAATGTTCTTTTAAACCACAACTTAAATATTTGTTCTCCTATATAACCTACTGACTGGTGATCAAGGTTTTCAGGTATTCTAATTTTAGCTAAATATCTTCTCATTCTGTTCCTGCAATTATGTGATCGCTTTCTTTTGTTTGTTTAACAAATGTTCCATTGATCATAACTCCTTTTCTATTTCTTATTTCTAAATAAGCTGTTAAAATACAGTCTTCGATACTTAAACCTTTCATGTGAGCAAGGTTAGTTAATACAACTACTATATCGCCTATAGAATCTATGATCTCATCTCTATCGTCTTTTAATAAAGCTTTAGCTAATTCTCCAGCCTCTTCTTGAAATTTTACGTATTGAGTATGAGGATTTCCTTTTTTATATAAGCTACGTTCTTGAGCCCATAATCTAATTAATTCAAATGTTTTTTCCATAATGTCTAGGGTATAAATGTAAATTTTGTGCAAAATGTGTATATTCTCCTTGTATCGCATTTAAGTCTTCGCACATTGACTGATGCAATTTAATAAAACAATAAGCGTCATTACAAAAACCAAACCATAAATCGTTGCTACGCATAATAACTGACATGTGCAGGATTCTAGGATCTGTTTTAAAATAAAATTGTATTGCTAAAGTGCAAGGTGTATCTTTCTGGTATTCTTCCCATTCTTTGCCATCGTATATTGTTATAACAGCTCTTCTCGAATACCTATTTCTTTGTAACTCTTCAACCACATAACGATATTGATCGTTTCTCCACCATTGCCAACCATAATTAGAATTGACATTTCCATTCTCATCCATGTGATCATACCAAATTTTAGCGCATTTAGCTATGTCCTCTGCATTTCTATTACCTGAAACATACCAAATCCATTCCTGTTCAGCATAACTAGTCTTGAACTTTCTTTCAGGTGTTTTAACAACAAGCTTACTAGTATCTTTTATTGTAAAGCATTCGTTATAAACAGCTTTTGTTTTACCTGGATTTTCAGGTAAAGAATCTATTTTTTTATATAAAGACTCGAAAGCTTCAGTTACATCTTTATAAATCATATTTTTAAATCTTTTAAATCATTCCAATCTCTATATGAATTGATCTTACTTTTATCAATAACAGGTTCTTTAGCGTTACCAGCTACACTAAAAAACCAGTCTCCTTGTTTACCATGTTTACACATGTAATGCCAGCCTTTAGAATCATAGCTTGATTCACAATCAAATTTATCTGGTATTAAATCCGACAGACTGTTAAAGGGCTTATGATAACTGTAGAACTCGGCTCGCCCTAATTCGCCTTGTTGTATATTTCTCGCAACCGCTACCGCTTTAAATTCAGTATCTGGCAAAGCTATTTGTAATGACCTTTGTAAAACACCTGTACTTATCACGCTCCACATTGTCTTAGGTTTATCTTTGTCTTTAAAATAATCATAAATAACTTTTACTCCTCCTGCAATAACCAACGGATGATTTAATCCTAACGGTATAAAGAAAGCATTTACTTTTTTAGCATATTCTTTAGCATACTTATTAGCATTTGGCATAGCCGCTATTCTAGCAAACTTAGCTTCAGCTCCTAACTCGATACATAAAGCTTGGTGATCACTAACTTCTTTAGAAGCAGGCATTACTAAAGTGAGTTTCATGTCGTACTTTTTACACAACCAAGCTAATGAAATACCTGCAAACCCTCTTCTAGGTTGAACATAAACAACGTGATTTACTTTTATATCTTTTAGATGCTGCATGAAAAATTCACCTGATCTTGCTTTGTAACCAACTTCACATGATTCAGATTCATCAATAACGTTGAACCCGTTTACATCTTTAACTACAAAAGGATCAAAAGATGATTTAAAATCTTCAGTCAACATTAAGTATTGATCAAGACCAAATAAGTTTAGATCTTTATTCTCTATATATTTTTGTTTATTTAAAAACACTGTTATAATATTTTATGCCGTTATTATATTCTACATGATGCTTACTCTGAAAATTGTTTTTGTATCTTATAAAATCACATGCTACATCTTCCATATCATACTTCTGACTAAAGTTACCTGTTAAATTACACAAAAATTCTAATGCATCATTAGTTGATTTTAAATTACTGCCTAGTCCTTTTCTATCTGGAAATATTAATTTTAAACATTTTCTAGCATTTGAACCAACATAAACATGACTATTTCTTGGTATTATTTTAGGATAATATTCTGCTAAATCCATAGCGAAAGCACATAGGACAAAATTCTGTCTTTTATAACCTCTCCTTAACAACCATTCATTACCTAGATCTACAATTTCATAGATTTCTAATCCCCACATATTATCTAAAATATAAGTAACTAATTGCTTACTGTCTTCTATAATAAAATTTCTTAATCCTTTTGGAATCATAGGTAGTAAATAACCCTTGTTGTCGCTGAATTTTCTTACAGGTAAATCTTCTATCCATTGATCAAAGGTGAATCTGTTATTTATTAAGCTATCAACTACCCAGAAATTACCGAATCCATGTGTTGAAAAAGGTTTAGCTGTTTTAGGCTTGTAATTTATACCGCTACCACATAACCTAAACAAATAACATAAAAGCATAAAATCAAAATCATTAAGACCGACATGCTTAAAGTAATTACCATTTCCTTTAGGATCATTTTCACCGTGAATTAACGCTTCTAAAAAACTACTAAAAGCAGCATATCTACGATTTACAACATCATATATTGGTACGTGCCAAATTAGATCATCATCAATATCTTCTTTAGTCCAGTCGTAACCTTCGTAAAGTCTTTGCTGATTAAGCTTTGCTTTGTTATAATAAAGTTGGAACTCTTCTATCATTTATAAATGTATTTTTGTGTAAATAAAAATCTGGTCTTACGTGAACAGATTGTCTAGCTTCCATGCATTTAAAGTCTAGTGGATAATTTAACCACATCTTTTGAACTTTATAAGGATGGTTTGTATCAATAGAATCTTTGATCAAAATATTAAATAAGTTAACTAAGTTTTGCCTTGCTTCTTTACTTCCGTAAAAAGGATTGCCCTTGTACATTCCTGAACCTGGTATTTTCCTTGATTCATCTTCGATAGGTAATAACTCTTGAACAGTTACATTAATTTTAGGACTTATCTCTGCAATAAAATCTATTAATTTTTTTACTAATACGCAAACTGCCTGCTCTGGATTAGGTTGACGCATTAAATGAAATCTAACATCTATGTTGCCAAAGTATAAAGTTAGATCAGTAGTATTATCTTTGTCAAAATACTTATAAGGGTCTTTTAAAAAACCATGTAATGTTTTACCGTCTAATCTATTTATGCCCCATCCGTATTTATATATTGAAAGAGAATGAGAGTCTCCTAGTATTAATTTTTTATCAGTAGTAAAACCCTCAAACACTACTTGATCAGTAGGGATTGATGTTATTTCTTTTCTCTTTAATAATGAATTAAAATCTAAGGACTCATTAAAAGTATATAATAAACCATCATATTTAAATAGCTCATTCAAATAATCTAAAGTTATTTGTTGTACGCCTCCAAAAAAATTCCACACACCACTTTTATAATTAATACCGTTATTAATAATAACCGTTTTATAGTCGTGTATTTTTGACGGTTCATTTACTATTTCAACATCATAATCAGATCTAAAACTAGCGATGCTTTTTAAACAATATGTCCAACCAGCGTTATGTGAATTCATTCTAGTAGGAACGTTTCCTAGTAAGTTAATCATGCATGCGTTATCTCCCATTGTGTAAATTATTTAATGCTCCTAAATACGCAACAGCGTCGAGCAGGTTATCCTCCTTGTGATTATAAGATTCTCTAGATAGCTTTAGTGCTACCATGCACATATACATATCCTCAGTGGTTATCTCTTTACCTGTAGCGCCTGAGGCTATTTTAGCAGCGCGTCTCATACCTTCAGAGAAAGGACCGTAAGTTCTAGACTTTTCCTCTGATCTATTATTTATTATTTCGTTTGCTTCGTGTAATATATTACTCATGTTCTTAGTTTTAAAATTGTGTGACAAATTATAAATTTTTCTCTTGCTTTCGACCTGTATATTTGTTTGAATAATTCAAAGGTTTTTTTCATGAATTGGTATTTAGTTTTGCAGTTTTTAAATATTCTTTCAGCATACTTAACACCGTATCCTTTACAGAAATTAACATTATCAGCTGAATCACCTACAACCATCTGAGTATAAAAATTATACATAGCTTGCACCTCTGAAATGTTCCACATAGTTTGGTGTTTAATATGGTAATTGTAAAGCATACAAGGAAGTTGTTTATAATCCTTGTCAATTGCAACTATGATCACATTAGATCTACCAAATTGTTTCTGTAATTTATTCCAATATATAGCAACTAAGTCGTCAGTTTCCATACCGTAAGCTATCTTGCTATTATATTCCTTAGTGACATGATCAGATAATTGACTTAGCAATGGTGGTTTAGGAGAGGTTCTATTTGCTTTATAAGAATCTAGTATTATTTTTCTAAAATTACCTCTAGCACTATTAAAAACAATTAGCTCTTGAACATCATACTCCTCGTCTAACTTGTTTACTATTGACATTAGTACTTCGTCAAATTTAGCGCAAGCGTCTTCTAGATCTTCTACGTTAATACATGAAGAGTAAATTAAACTATCTGCGTCAAATAATATTATCATCTTTTTATATGTATTTTTTTAGGTGCTTTATTGTATTTAATACTTGTTATTCCTTCTTTATCGACTATGTTGTTTTCCATGTCAATTATTTGGTAATTATATTTCAACAATAATTCTTTAGCTTTGATCAGCTCCTCTACTTTTTTCTTTATCGACATTTAATAATTTCTCTACTACATCCAGTCTTGTTTGCATTGATTGTATTAACACGTAATAAGTAGTTAATACTTTTTCCATTCTTGACATTCTCTGGTTGTTAGTGTATTTTTTTGGTTTCTTCATGTTTTGTAATTTAAAAATAAAGGCCGCTACTATTATTCACGGCCCTTAAGTTGATCTACAGCCTGTTGTCTTCCGCAATACCAATCCCGCTGTCAAGTGGGTTGCCTTGCGATACCTCGACAGCAATATGAGGGTAACCTAATCCTAAAGCTTCACGAGCTTCCTTGGTAAGATACACCTCAACATTTCCGTTGTCTTGGTTTTCGACTGCTGTAAAAATTTTATTATCAAAATCTACTGTTATCATAGTTACGAATATATAAACAAATGTTTATTAAAAAAAATATTTAACATAATTTTAACATTTTACAAATCCATTAGTTCATTTATAGCTATCTTACCATTGATCACAACACCACATCCAATCGCAGGCTTTTTACCTCTTTTAGCGTATGCCATAGCGTATGTGTCAAAATCTATTCCACATCCAACTTGCATGCCAAAAACTTTAAAATTTTGTCCAACAAAAAACTCAGTATAACATTGAGTGTGTAAATGACCTTGAACAGTTGATTGCATGTCAGCCTTACATTTAACTCTAGCGGTGCCTGCTTCACCATGTATATATTGAACATTGTCTAAAACAAATCTGTCAACAAACTTCCAACCAGGAACTTCTAAAACATCTTTGTAAGCTTTAATCCATTTTTTAGGCACAGCAGAGGTTTGAGCTTTTCTCATTATAATTCTATCGTGATTTCCAATACACACAATTGCCTTAGGGAATTCATTATACCACCTAGCTATTCTTTGAATTGCTAATTCTAATTCGTCAGAACCACCTAAAGCCTCAGTATCTGTTTCGTGGTAACTACTATAATGATTATCAATTACATCACCGATAAAAATTACTTTATTGCAATTATGCTTCTTATATACTTTTATACAGTGATCTAAATATTCGTCTAAACAAAAAGGCTCATGTAAATCACCAATAACTAAAACTCTATTTACTTTTTCGGTTAAGTATTTGTAAGCGTATTTCTTGTTCCCGGTAAGTCTTGGTCTATAAGGATCCATAAGTTTTAAATACTTTCTGCAGTTCACCGATCATAGTCTTTACGCAACTACTGCATGTTGATTTTTCTTTTTTAGTTTGAAATATTCTATTGTATATTTGCAAGAGTTCACCTTGAACTTTAGGATTAATAACGCCTCTTCTAGATCTAAAATATTTATCTAAATAAGTGTATTCATCCTCGTTTAGGCAAAGAGGTTTGTGATAACGGAACAATCTATTCATGACCTCTTTTCTTTGATCACAACCACAATCTTCACCAGCTACCCATTCAACAAGTTTCTTAATACCAGTTGCTTTAGTAATTTTTTCGATTGTGTCTCCTAATCCTTTACTTGATTTTTCATGATTAGCTTTCCATTGCTTGTACGCTTTAGTGCGTTTGTCTTTTGGTTTTTTCATAGTAATTTATATTTGGTTAAAATCTTCGTTTTTAAAATCCTCGTAATCCTCACTAAATTTTTGTCTCATTATGTTTTTACCTTTTTTCAAAGTGTGAAATATATTTACAAAACTAATACCTGTTTCTTTAGCCATGCCTCTAATACTAAGAGGCGTATCTCTATATATTTCAAAAATTCTTTTATTATACCAATTCCAATTCTCTAATTCTTTATCCATTTTATTTACTAATCTGCCAAATGCTTCTTGTTCAGCTAAATTATCGTTAGCAGTAAATTTATGTAAATGCTCAGGTTTAATTTCCTTAAAGCCTTCATCTTTATAATAATCATCAATGTTAATTTTCTTGATTTTATTTCTGTTTATAACATAATCTAAATAAATAGATCTAATAACAAAAAACATATATCCTTTAGATACTTTTCCTTTTTTTATTATCTTTTCAGGCTTAGCATATAAATGTAATTTAATATAAGCTTCCTGTACTATGTCTTCTGAATAGCTTTTAGCCCCCATTTTTTGAGCCATTAAAATCCATTCTTTATGTTGTCTCGCTACAATTTCAAGCCATTTCATTCAAAATCTTTTAGAGGGTTATATAAGTCGGTAATTACCTGAGGTAAACCGAAATCATTTATTTTAAAACTAAATTGTTCAAAACTATATCCTCTTGATCTTTTGCATGTGACTGAGATCCAACCCGCGTGTGTCGAGTTTTTACTCAATTGTATTTGTGTTTCTGTTTTCTTTTCTAAAAAGCTTCCTAAATGACCAGTAGGCTTTTCAGTGTTTCCATGGTTTGTGTGTATTATTGTAATAATGTGGCAATTAAATATTTCTGACCATTCCATGATTTTCTGGACTACATCATTTGATTGTTCAATATTGTTAACATCATTGCAAAGATCAGCAATCCCATCTATGATCACTAATCCAACTTCTCCTTTTTTTATTTTGTGTGTTAAGTAATGTTCTATAAATGCTATTCTATGTTTATAAGAAATCGTTCTAAGACCAAACGTGTGATAACATTTATCAACGTTATCTTCATTCATTTCTATGACTCTTCTAAAAGTTCTATGAGCGTGAAACTTACCTTGCTCAGTATCAAAATGAATTAAACATTTATCATCTCTATAACCTCTAATGTCTCCTCCGTATTTATTTTTTCCAGATAAATAAACACTTGCTAATAAACTTATAAAATATGTCTTTAATGTTTTAGGAGGTGCCTGTACAAAAGAAAAGTTGCCGTATGTCCCGATAGGAATAGGCAACTCTATTTTTCCTTTTTTAGTTCTTATTGTGTTTTTACCAAACGATAAAGCTAATGGTGGATATTTCACATCATTAGTAGTATCAACGAAGCACTGGTCTTCGATAGATTTTAATTGTTCATCGCTAAGTGTAAACATGTATTATAGATCAAAAGGTAAATCAATTTTTTCATTGTCTTTTTTAGGTTCCTCTGGAGAAACTTCTTTATCTTTTACGTTAACAGGTAAAGCATTACCGTTAGACCAAAAGACTCTTCCATTTCCAGTCCAAACTCTAGGTTTTTTATTATCTCTTTCTTCAACAGATTGAGAAATCCAACTAGAAACAGATTGGTTGTATTCGTTTTCTTGATCATCTATATTTAACGTAAGATCTATATAAACTCCTTTTTTTCCTTTAACCATTTTATCTTGTGGTAAAGCGGCAACGTTAAGCCTTAATGATAACATGTGTCCCATAATTATTTATTTATTAATTGTTTTGGTTTTTTTTTATTTTTTTTAAAATCCTCTGATTCGTCTTCACCAAATACTCCTAATTGGTAAAATCCTGTAACTTTTAAAATAGCTCTTGACAAAGCTCGTTTTTCTGCCATTTCAGCAACGTACCAGGTATTGCAATTTCCAGTTTTAAAATCACCTTTTAATGCTGATCCAAAAGTTTCTACTACTTGTTTAACATCTACATAAGCCGTAGCTTTCATAACTGCAAAATCTTTTTCTAATACTTTCGCTTCAAAGTTAACTGCAATATTTGCAATTGCTTGTATTTTTTCAATACCACTTCTAGTTATGATCACGAAACTTGAATTTTTAAATTCATGTTTAAAAACGTCATCAGGACTTAGATCGTATTTTACATACAAGTCTTTTAATTTTTCTCTATTCATTGTTTTTTTGTTTTTGTTTTAATTTTAATAATTCTGTTCTAACTTCATTTAATTCTGATTTTAACAATTTATTGTTTAAATGTACAGAGTTAAAATGAAAAAACATTTCTCTTAATTTAGATGCTAGTTCTTTTAATTTCCTGTTGTTAGGGTTTGCTTTAGTTAAAGAGATCATTGCCTTGCTTAATTGCTCAAAGCAATTGTTAAAATATATTTGTTGTAATACCTCCTCTTTAGTCTGCATTATTTCTTTGATCTTGAAATATAAAACTCCTAACGCTTTCCTTAAAATTTTCCTTGCAATTTTTATCTAACAAGTCTATGATTATTTTTTTTAGATCATCATTGCTTTTTTTCAATTCAAGTATTTCAATATAATACTCGTTGTTTAACTCTCTACATGCATCGATTTGCATTTCTTGAAATTCGAACATAGTTGATCTAGCTGTCTTTCCTTCGTTTCTTTTACTCATAGCTATTTATAAATGTTTCATGTCCGTTATATGCATAATACACTGATGCTTTTTGATTGTAAGCAATAACCTCTGCTTGCATAGCACCAATGACTTTAGTATATAACTTGCCATCCTTGTAAATATAATATTGATTTGTTTTTTTGCTCATGTTTTTTCTTAAAAGTACAAATAAAGTATTAATAAAAAAAATATTTAACAAAATGTTAACAAAAAAAGGGAGTAAATTAATACTCCCCTTTCACACATAAAACAAAAAAAACAAGAATTATAATAAATCGACTAAGTCAATATAGTAATCGATTTTGTCTTGGATTTCATCATCAGAAAATTTCCTAATTAACTGACCTTTATTATATAGTTCATCTGTAGTTCCTATCCCAAATCTATGATCTAACCATTTGCCAAATTTATATTGCTCCCCGTACCTGTATACGTTACAAGCAACGCATTGCACTTGAACATTAGTTGGATCCCAGCGCGTATTATAATTTTTACGGCTTATAAAATGGCCGGCTTGAAGCCTTTTATAATTATCTTTTTTTCCACATGTAACACATTCAGCAATTTCATTTTTAGCATTTCTTAATCTAATATATCTGCTAAATATTGTGTCTAGTTTTTTGATCAATGATTTTCTGCTTTTCTTTTTCACTTCTTAAAATTAAATAAAAAAAATGCCAAATACAGATAAACTTATTAACATTTATTAATAAATTATCACGTGCCCGTATATATAAGATATATATATATAAATATATTCAAAGATATAAGTATAAATATATATTTTAATAATTCAATATTTATCTTCCCTGACCGCGATATGATTTTTTGTAACCTTTTGAGCTTTTTAATCTTGATTGGTTTTTATTATGAGGGTGACTTTTCTTTTTAGGTTTTTTGTAAACAGAGATATTTGCTTTAGCCATTAGATATTTTTTTAAATTTCTCAGCTCCTCGTGATCCAAAATAAGCTACATAAACAGTAACCAACAATGTTTGCAAAAGATCTACCCAGCCTTCAGAAACATTAAACCCCCATTCAAAACTATCTAAAATAATTAACATAACCATTGATAAAGTTAAAAATATTAAACTCATAGGCCTTGTGTTCTTAGAAAGCCAAGAATCAGACTTCATATCGGAGTCCCACCTTTTTGAAACCTCTTGTAGCTCCGCTGAGTCGATTTCGATTAGCTTTAAGGCTGTTTCTTTATCTTCCTGTGGTAAACTGTCATCTTTAGAAATAAGCCCCTTAACGAGCCCTAAAACACCTTGATCTGGTAATACATCTCCTATAGAGTCTACTAATCCAGATTTGCCTATTAAAAATTGACCAACTTTCGTATCTTTAAACTTCTTCTTCACCACCTTGCTTTTTTACCTCTTATGTCATAATGAACAAATGTTTCGTACAAACCTAAACCTCCTTGAAGCATTTCACCATTGCTTATAGCATCATTAATATAATGATAAATAAATTCTGGTTTAACTCCTTCAACAGCAATATCAGCAGCTTTACCAAGAACATGTTGAGAATCTTTTACTCCACCTATTTTCTCGTTATGATCAGGACTTCTATATCCGCTATTTATTTTGATTGGTTTACCTATATAATCCCTTAAATACTGTAATTGATTTGCTACTTTTACAATATTTAAATAAACTTGTTCAGGCATTTCCGAACCACATTTAGATTCAAATTCTGATTTGTTAAAATTCTTTGTCATAATTTATAATTTAATCCAACTTTGATTTCTCTTAAATCTCTGTCCCAATATCTTTGTTGAGCAAATTCAGTAAATACACCGAACTTACCTAATCTTATACCAATTATTGCGCCAACACTATAATCTATCCAATCATCTCCATTTTTATTTCCATACCAATATCTTTGATCACCATTAATTAACTTATGTTTTGGTAATACATTCCCATACGCGTGAAGCCAAAATGATTTTCTAAAATGGTAAAAATCTAATCCAGCGATTAAACTACCATATTGATGAGGATCTATTTTAGATAGCTCCTCCTCGTTGTATCTATTAACAACATTACCAAATACTCCTTGCCTATAATCAGCGTCACTAGCTGCAATTAAATTACCTTGTTGGTTATACCAAAGATAATCATAACCTAATGACTCGTTGTTGTATGGATCTATCATTTCATAAAATTGATCAGTGTGACCAGCGTAGTCATATGCTAACGCCCACCATGGATTATCTTCTAAGTAAGATTGTATTGGGTTATGTCCATAAGCTTTATTAGCTGTTCTCCAAATTACACCTGCTGATAAACTTAATTTTTTTCCTAATGGTAGTCTTAGTCTTGCTTCCGCTGAAGCATAATCTAAATCAATTAATTCATTGACTTTATATTCTCCTTTAACTAACCACCATTTTCCTAAATACCTAAGAAAAGCTTCTTTATTTTCAAACTCATCACCTTGTTGTCTTCCTCTACTATATTCAACTAAATATTCAAGTCCTTTAGTGTTTCCAATATTAGATCTTGTCCCTACGTTATTCTCACTACCATCGTAAAATTTATTTCTATCCTCGTATTGGAAATTAGCTAATTTTCTTAAACCAATATTCCATTTAAAGTCAGCGGGATTTCTAACTGTAGTTTCAATTAAATCATTTTCTTGTGTTACAAAGAATGTTTGATTATTCTGAATTGAATTAGTTTCTGAATAAGACGCGTAGAAAGTAGAAAACTTAAATAGTTTCTTAAAATTACTTTCTTTTTTTTCTTGCGAGTTTACGCTTATGCTTACGATAAGAGCGAACAAGCTTATTATTAATTTTTTCATTTTTCTTGTTATTTACTAATGTTATTGTAACTGAGTAAGCTAAACCACCAACAGCAGTAGCTATTAAATCATTTGTATCAAACTTACCATAATCAATATAGTCGTATGTTTCTTTTGCAAAACCAACAACAAAAGATGTAGCGACAGGTGTTTTCACACCAAATCTTTCACCCATATATTCAGATATAATCCCAGCTCCAAAATGATAAAATTTATCCTTTTGAATTTGAGAAAAACACATAGTTGTTAGAAGCGTTGCTCCAATAATAAATCTATATGTTCGTCTATTTGTTGTTTCCAATTTTCTGGTAGTTTTAAACTTATTCCACTTTCTACTTTAAAAATAACTTCACCGTCACTATATAAAATTATAGTAGGAAGGTATTTAATATTCTCTTTTTCAAATATATCTTTAGATTTAGATATAAATAAAGTTTGAATATTGTGATCACGAAAACTTTTTAATTCTACTTGTTCCGCGAAAGAAGCAGTATATTGAACCACACTGATCCCATCTTTAATTTGTGCAAAATTAGCAGCCCATACAAAAAGGACAATTACCGTTACATTCCATTTCATTTATTTTTTACTTAGTTCGTATAATCTTTGATCAATCTTGTTTAATTGTTCTTTGACCTCATTGACGTCATCACTTAAAACGTCTGTTTTTTCTTCTACTCTTTTTATTGTTGATCTCACCAATTCGTCTTTGTATTTAAACTCGACAGGGTTAACATTATTAGTTCGTAAAGAGTCTATATCGTCAGTATTAGTTTTGACCGCTGCTTGTAAAGTAAAGTAAATACCAAACAAACTTGATAATCCTACAACTGCTCCTACTACTTCTTTTAGCGATAAACTAAATTTACTTTCTGGATTTATCTCTGACATTTTATTTATTATATTGTTTATAGCATACAGCTATTTGTTGTTGTTTATTTTTAAATTCTTTTTTTACTACATCTGAACTTATGCATCTTGACATAAAATCAGTTTGTTTTTCTCCTTTTTTAGGTGTTGGTAGTGGCATAATTATTGTGTTAGATCTCTTTGCAATTCTTTTATTTGTGATGGTGATAATGTTCTTACATCATAAAATCTCATTTGATAAAGATCACCTTCATTAAACGGGTTAAATCCTCCACCATTATCGTTATCTATTCTCTGTAGCATTCTACTTCCAAAAGTTACAAAATTTGTGTCAATATTTACAGAACTTCCATTGTAAAACAACTCACAATAATCGGTTTTATAATACACTGCTAATTTTATTTCTTCATTAAAATCTAATGTTTGTGAATAGAATGATTGAGAAGAACCGTTGACGGTTATATTCATAGCAAAATTTGGTGATCCACTCTTAAAGTTAAAAAATATACCATTTGTAGTGCTACTAGAATTTAACGAAATAACTGCTTGAGAATTTGATAAATAAACATTTTCTGCGGCCATTTTTAAATGAATAAAAAATATTCCCTCAGGTGAATTAACATGATCTTGTAATCCAGTAACGTGAAAGTTGTCATCTTCTAAGTCTGTAAAACTACCGTCTGCCTTAATATAAGGCATAGCGTATTTTGTCTTAGTTATATTTGCTCCCCAAAATTGAATTTGTTGACCAGAAGCTAAACCAGTATTTAAATAATTAGGGAATGAAGCTGATTCAGGAGAATTAACTCCAGCATGTAATCTAAGTTGAAATGTACCACTACTTCCAGGACTTGTTTCAGTAAAAAAACCAACTCTAAACCACTTATCAGGATATTCCTTGACCATTATTCCTTTAGGTCCACCATCTACCGCAATACCGTTAACAATATCAACCGTAAGATAATCAAGATAAGTAGATGTTGAGTTATTAAAAATAGACATAGTAAAATATCCAGTTCCAGGATTTCCTTCATCTCCTCCTCCATCTCTTACCCAAACGGAACAATATATAGTCGAGTCAGTAACTTTAACATCTAAGTTTTGATGAATAAAACAAGCTGTACTAGTTGCTTGCGTTGTAAATCTTTCAGCGCTTTGTAATCCATCAGGACCCGTATGTCTATCAGCACTTATAAATCCCCCTGTTTTTTGCCATAATCCGTTATTAAACTCTTGTGTGTATTTAGTGTAATTATCTACTTTTTGTCTAAAAGATAAACATGGATAATCACTTACTTTACCCTTATTAACATCCCAATCCTGTCTAGGAACTCCAGTGCCTAATTCTTCAACTAAACCTTCAGGATTTAATCTATGAGTTTCACTAGTTCTTTGAACTTGAGGGGCTCCACTATTAACAGGATAAGAGGGTACTTGTTTAAAAACTTTTCCAGCTTTAAATGCTCCTGCTATATAAGTATATGTTGGTGAAATCATTTATTTTTTTTGTAAATTACCTTTATTTTTTCCGTCACTGTTGTATACCAATCCATTAATTTTCTTTTTTAAAAACTGCTCTAAACGAACAATGTTTTTTTGCTTTATTTTATAACTCATAAAACCCAGCCTCCAAAATCAGACGTTGTATCAGGGTAAAAATCATCTTCAGTGTTTTGATTATACTCCGGATAAGTGCTTTGATTATAACACATAAAGTCTATAAAATTATTAGTATAAAATTGAGCAATGTCTCTATATTTTTCTTGCAAATAATCCACTTCATTTTTTTCAACTGTTACCGCGGATTCTGCAGTATGTTTATACACGCCTCCATTAGCAACAGTATAAGCGGCAAACGGCATATATGTAGTTAAAGACCAATAAATAGTCATTGGTTTTAAGTAAGTTTCTAATAAAGTTTTGTATTTATCATTAGCAGGTAAGTTTATTGAACCTGTCGTAATTAGATCTTGTATTTTTTCATATAAAACAGTTCCTGTATAATTTTGAACTTGAGTATCCATGGCTATTTCCACCATGTAAATAAATTTGTCCGGATCTACATTCCCGGATAGAATGGAATACCTTTTAATGTCTTTAGTTGTTATGAATAATGCTGTTGCCATTAGTATGTGTATTTTAGTGATCCGTGATTTGGTAAATCAAAAGTAGCTTTTTTAGCGTCTTTGCTTCCCCATGGGTTTCTTTCATATCGTTTAGGAATTGATCCTGTTCTCCTATAGTTTTTTAGATCAGGTGAAACATCAGCTCCTTTTTTTCTTCTATATAGTACTTGTTTCCAGGCATGTCTGCAATAACATCCTCCTTTGTATTTAAAAAGATCATAGGTGTCTTCACCTTCAGGCGCAAAACCTCCATTGATCCCTTTCTCACTAGCTTCGTCAATATCTTCAATCCTGTACACAACACCTTGCTTTGCTAAACTCATCATGTTTTCACAAAATGGTCTAGTTTTGTAAGTACTTTTTCTTTTACCGTCTTCATCTTTTTGAATAGATTTTGCTTTAGATTTTTGAAAATAAACGTATCTTATTTTATAATTATCTGAGTCTAACACAGACCATTTGCCTTCGCTATAAGCTATAGGACTAGGGTTATTAAATAAAACTTTTTTAACTTTATCTAAAGTAGTTTCTTTTTTATCTACAAGTGAAGCCGCAACCCAATCTTCAGGAGTAGAATTTTCATCATCTACTTCTCTAACATCAGTAACAATCCAATCTTCGTTCATTTCTTCACCTTGCAAATTAGCTAATATTTGCTTACCTAATTCATCATCTAAATGAGGTACTTTACTCATTTCAACACCTGTTTCTTCTTCAGCTACATCTTCATTTACACCTTCAAGCTGATCAATATCATTAAAAGCTAAAGGTTTAAGTGTTTTAAAATATAGATCTAAAGCTATTTCGTTTACACTTAAAATTTTATCCATAGAATCTATAATCTGATCTTGATAACTCTTGATCACAATATTATCCATTAATAAAGTTGCGGTCTCTATTTCATCAGCGTTATTACCAAGACCGTTATTACCTTCTCTAATTCCTAACAACATAGGAGAGGTAACTCGGTGAGCAACAATAAGTTTTCTAAAACATTCTTCAGATAGATACTGGTAATGTGCTGGCGCATCATTTAGCGGTATATCATCAATTGTTGTCTTAGACTCAGCGTTGTTATTAAAAGCAACTATTACCTTTTCACCACGAGCGCCTGTGAGCTTTTGCATTACATCAGATTTTATTTGCTGCATTTTTTCCGGTGTCGGGACGCCGTTGTTAAAGTTTACTACTTTAGTTCCGGAAAAGTTGTTAATCGTATCATTTATTAAATAATCCCCAATTTCATCTTCTAGTTTAGCATATGGTAATCCCCCGGTATAATCACAAGGAGAATAATAATAATGACCTGGCACATAAGGAGCTAAAACATACATTTCTGATTCATTTTTACCACCTCGTCCAAAAGCTGGTATTCTAGTTGGTTCTTGTCTTCTAGTTTTGACTTCTTCCCAATCATTTGAATAATACCAAGCTTCTATTTCACCATCTTCATTACATTTTTCTGCTCTAAGTGTTTCCATTGGAAAATGCTTAGCTTTAATGACTTTACCATCTTTGTATAAAACTTGTAAAGCGGACATCCCAAAGATCTTAAAATCTTTAATGTATTTCCTTAAACAATCTTTTTCGAATATAATCATCATTTGAGCATATTGCTCAGGTTTTTTATCAGAGTTTAATGCAGCAATTCCTCTACCGTAAACTTGATTTGAAACACCGTTAATAATTGAGTGATTAGTTGTTGAGTTTAAATAAAGGCTTATTAAATAATTAAAATAATCATTGTCTTCACCATAATAAACCCAATCTTTACTTTTTATTTCTACTATTTTAGGAGCTGTGTAAGCTGCTAAATTCGCTACAAACAAATCATTTGTCATAATACTATATATTCATTAGTTGTTTCATGCTCTTTATATTCATCTTTATTTATAGAATAACCTTCTACAGGTGTTTGATCCGTGCAAAATATAGTATCTCTATAAATTACTTCAGTACCTTTAAAAATTTTTATATAATAAAATACACCCTCTTTTAATTGAAAATTATTTATTGATACAATATTAAACTTCGTGTAATATTCATCAAAAGAAGAGTTGGATATACCTCCAGTATCTACATTACGATCTTGATTTAAAATCCTAAAACCATCAGGCGCTATTGGATCTCCATTTGAATCAGGCCTTCCTAAATAATAAAAAGAATAGCTTGGTTGATTTGGTTTTAAAATTAGCATGATCACGTTTTTTATAAAACAAGAAAATTAGATTTCTGTTAAAAAAAAAGCCCCTATTACTAGAGGCTTATAAAATATGAAAATTAAAAGAAATTATACTCCGTCGACAACAACCGTGTTAGTTGTATCATCGATAATAGATGGATCAATAAAATTAGCCGGTGCTTTTTCCATTCCTGTAAATGTTATATTATAACCATTTAAATCACCCATCGCAGCGCCACTAGCTGTGCTAGGAGCAACTTCGCATCCATTCTCTATCCCTGCTATTACGTATCTACTTGCGTTTGCCGTACCAGTATTATAAAACTCAATTACTATTTGAGGTCTTCCCCAAGATAATAATTTCATTTGCTTTCTAGTTGTTGGATCTTGTTTTTTAAGTACAATAGTACCTGTTTGTGTAAAGAAACTTGTTCCGTTATCCCTAGAATTTTCATTTGCTTCATCAAATGAATTAGCACCTTTTAAGTCATATTTGTATAATGTTAAAGGAGATGCAAAACCTTCTATAATTTCATCAGCGTCGAAAGTAGCAGAATCTAATAAACCAGCTGTGTAGTTTATAAAGTAAATTGCTTTTAGTCCTCCAACTGAATCCTTACAGGGTTCTAATCGTCCTAAGTTAATATCACATGCCATTTTTTAAGGTTTTAGTATATGGAGGAGGTTTTACCCTCCTCGATATAAGGTTAATTATTAGTTATAATATACAACATCCTGTGGAATACCGATAGCCAAACCAGCAGTAAATCTCATAACTACTCTTACGTTTTGACTTCCATCAATATCTGCCATGTCAATTGTTTTTACGACATTCCAATCGTTCATTAAACCAGTTCCGAAATACAGATTAGTTGATTCAGCTGCAAACATTGAATCTGCAGATAATCCTCTTGCTACGAAAACTGGAACACCACCATAAGATAAAGATCCGTTATTAAACCACATTGTTCCTTTATTATCAATACCTGCTGCGCCAACTGCAGTAAATCCACCAAGGACTTCTACATATAATTTAGCTGCTTTAGGAGAAATGTATAATTTTAACTCTTCTTTTCCGTAAAGAGTGTTAGGAATTGCATCTACTACTTTTTGTAGTTCAGCTAAAATATTAGCTGCTGTTAAACCACCTGCACCTGCTACCGTGATCACGTTAGAACCAGGAGCTGCTGCTAATGTTTCAAATCCGTCATATTCACCAGCGTTACCTGTAGCTCCTTGCCAAATAGTAGTTTCATTTTGTGCTGCTACTTTAGCTGCTACGTGAGCAATTAAATAGTCTGCAAAAGATGTTGGTAGTTGATCAAAAGCTGAATAGCCCATTTGAATCGCATCCCATGTGTTAATAAAATCTTTCTTACATAGTTGTAAGTTTACTTGAAATTCTTCTGGCTCAAGCGCTACTTCTGTTAAAGTAACTGATGAGCTCGCATCGAAGTCACAACTACCGTCAGCAATCAGAGAACCAGTTTCAACTCTCTGGATGACTTCTCTGTACTTCACGTTAGGCATAACTTCAACTCCACCATCGCTAATTGTAGACGATGATAGCAATGCCGCTGAAATATATTTCTGTGAAAATTCACCAGCATAAGTTGTTGTAATGTTTACTGTTGTTGCCATTGTTTATTAATTATTGATTAAAATTATTATTATTTGTTAAATATTTGATTAAATACTCTTTGTCTTAAATCAGAGACTTTACCGATTTTAGTTAAAGAAATCTCTTTTTTAGATTCTGGATTGTGTTTAATCTCTTTAGTTTCAGCAGATAATTCTGTTTCATCAGATAATTCTTCCACTTTATCAGCAGATAGATCTTCTTCGATTTCTTTCTGCTCTCCACCTACTTTTTCTTTAAGATCAGCAATTGCATCTTCTAAATTTTTTACTCTTTTTTCCATACCTGCCCAATCATCAGCTTTTACTTCGTCATCATCTTTTCCTTCATCTTCACCAAGTTCTTCTTCTTCCTCGACTGTTTCTTCAGCATCTCTTATTTCATCGATTAAACCATCTTCTTTAACTACAAGAGTTTGGCCATCTTCCATTTCATACTCTCCTGCTGGAACAGGAATTTTTTGATCATCCTCAGCTTGAATAAATACTTCATCCCCTGCTTTAAATGACTCCGCAACGAATTTAGTTCCGTTTTCTAGTAATTTCTCTTCGAGACTTACTTCTAAGCCTAATAAAGTTTTTACCTTGTTTAAAATTAGTCTATCATCCATGTCAATATATATATATTAGATTTTTTTTTAAAAACATCTGTTTTGATCACTCGTTATAAATTTATCCGTTTTGGCCAGTTGTTGACCCAATTCCTTGTGCTTGGAGTGATCCATCACAACACTTAGAACTGTATGTGCCATCTTTACATAAACATCCACGTCTTCCCCCTACTGGAGAAGTCTTGCTTGGTGTTGCCTCATTTTTGTTGAATGGCATCTATAATTTGTTTTAATAGTTTTTCATCAGCAGATAATTGATCTTTTTGTTTGTCTTGAGGACGATCTAATTTATCCGCAAAATAACCTTCAATTGAGAAGCCCCTGACTCTACCTGTTTTAACATATTCATTCCAAACCTCGTCATTATAAACTTTCATGCTTACCATCCAAGTTCCTATAGGCATTTTTAAGCCGTATTTTCTAGATTTATCATGAACTTCATCTTCAACTAACCAAGATTCTACCACGGTCATTCCGCCTAAAGCTTCAGCGTGTTCTAGAGTTGCTTTGTTCTGATTACCCTTTCTTAAAAACATTTGACTTGCTTTTGCAACTGTGCTTTTAGAGAAGTAAATATAAAATTCTTCTTCACCTGCACGTCTGAAAATAGGTTTATCAGGTATTAAAGCTGCTCCCATTAAGATCCTTTTCTCCGCGTTTACTTCTGCAAGTTTTATTTCTTGTTTTTTTAACGCTATAAAGTCTTCTTCTATAGCAGGTTCTTCAACTACAGAAATAGCATCTACTCCTGCTAATTCTTCGTCATCATTTATTACTAATTCTATTATATTCATTAGTCTATTATGTAAATTTTAGAAATCCGTATTCCTGCGATAACGGTGGGTAAAATGATATTGTAATCGTCATGAAAGCGTCACC
>MDSV01219332.1_pt1 | contig 33794 bp, 32 predicted proteins | sample 810851 | NCBI WGS metagenome assembly MDSV01 (sample SAMN05326640, study PRJNA326480) | marine metagenome | isolation source: seawater | place: Atlantic Ocean: North East | collected 2012 | reverse complement strand
TGGGCGCAATGCCGCTTACCCGCACCGCCTCGGCGACCACCGTCTTCGCCGCCTGCCATGAACGCGCCGGGTCGAGTTCGCTGAAACCGGGCTTCGGCCGGTCGATCGGCGTGCGCTCTTTGGCCTCGCTCAATTGCCGCCCGGTGCGGTCGAACACTGCGCATTTGAGAAGGGATGAACCGGCATCGATGCCGATGAAATAATCTTTCATGGGAAGGTCCTGCTGTCATGGCGGCCCTGAAGCCGACGCGCGCATGATATCGCGAAACGCAGGCCCGATGTCGACCCTCAAGAGGACCATGTCTCGATTGCCGAGGGTTCCGGACCCTCGGCGAAACGCCTCAGTTGCTCAGGCGCACAAGCGCTGCCAGCACGTCCGAGCGGCGGATGAGGCCGACGAGGCGGTCGCCGTCGACGACGGGGAAAATGCGGTGCGGATGTTCGAGGAAGGCTTCGGCGGCGGTCATCAGGTCGGCGCTGGCCGGCAGGGTCACCAGCGTGGTTGTCATGTAGTCGCCGACGGTGCCTTTCCATTCCTGATAATAGCTCGCCTGCAGCGTCGGGCGGAAACAGTCCTTCTGGGTCAGAAGACCGCAAAGCGTGCCGGTGTCATCGATCACGGGCGCGCCGGCGGCCCTCTTTTCCACCAGAAGCGCCACCGCGCGGCGGATCGCCATGTCCGGCGTCACCGTCAGCGCATCGGCGCGAGTGATGTCTTCGATGGTGCCGGTCACTGCGCCTCCTTTTCCGCCCGGTGCGGGCAGCCCTCGCAGGCGACGTCCTTGAGGCAGGCCATGCCGCCGCAGGAGCCCTTCAGTGGCCCGCGACCCATCATCAGCCCGAGTCCGAGCCCGGCCGCCACCAGCGCGAAAATGCCGATTGCCAGAACGATTTCCATTACCGCCTCCTTGCCCCTTTATAGCAGAAAACGGTCGAAACCGTTCACGCTTTCGCTTCTGAGACCGGTCCCGTCATGAAACAGGAACAGTGCGGAGATGCCACGGCGTCTCGCCAGTGCCGGGCCTTCAGCCCCTGCCGCCGTCAGCGCCGTCGCCCAGCCATCGGCGGTCATCGCATCCGGGGCGATCACCGAGACGGAGGCGATTGCGCCCTCGACCGGGCGGGCGCTGTAGGGATCGATGATGTGGCTGTAGCGCGTGTCGCCAAGGTCGTAGCTCTGCGCTCTCAAGCCCGAGGTCGCGATCGCCGCATTGTCGAGCCCCAGCACGGCGAACGCGCCATTGGCCTCGATGCGCGGGTTTTCCACCGCCACCTGCCATGGCCGGCCCTCGGGGTGGCGGCCGCTGGACAGGAGTTCGCCGCTGATGGCGATCAGGAAATCCTCATGGCCGCCTTTGCGCAATTCCAGCGCCATCAGGTCCAACGCCCGGCCCTTGGCGATGCCGCAAAGGTCCATGGTGAGGCCCGGCGCGCGCTTGACCAGACGGTCGCCTTCGACGGCGAGCGAACGCCAGCGCGGCACTTCCTCATCCTCGGGGCCGACATTGCCTTCGATGGGGCCGAAGCCGTAGCGGGCGACGATCGGGCCGATGGTCGGGTCGAACCAGCCATCGCTTGCCGACGCCATGGCAAGCGCGGCCTCTGCCGTGAACGCCGTTTCGTTGGAAATCCGGACGGTTTCGCCCTTCTCCGTGTTGAAACCGGTGATCTCGCTGTCGGCGCGCCAGGGCGACATCATCCGGTCGATGCCGGCGAGCAGCCGGTCGAAGCGCGGTTTAAACTGGCTCGCATCGGCGTCATCGGCCAGCGTCACGCTCCAGTCGGAGGCGAAGGCCGTGCCGGTCACGTGCCGTGTCGCAGGGGTCGCGCGCAGCAGGCCGGGGGCGGCGAGGGCGCAGCCGGCAGCGCCGGCGGCGGCGAGAAGATGACGGCGGATCAGATATGCGGTCATGGCTCAGACTCCGAAATCGTCGTTGAAAATGGATTGCGGCTCGACGCCGAGCCGGGCCAGCGTCGCCAGCACCGCCGAGATCATCACCGGCGGGCCGCAGAGATAATATTCGCAGTCCTCCGGCGCGGGGTGCTTCTGCATCGCGGCGCGGACATTATCGTGGATGAAGCCCGTCGCGCCCGTCCAGCGGTCGCCGGGGGCAGGGTCCGACAGCGCCGGCGTCCACGAGAAGTTCGGATGCGCGGCGGCGATCGCGTCGAATTCCTCGACATAGAACAGGTCGGCGAGCGAGCGGGCGCCGTAGAAATAGCGCATCTTCCGCGTCGTGCCCTTGCCGATCTGTTCGTGGATCATGGCCCTCAGCGGCGCCATGCCGACGCCGCCGCCGATGAACACCATTTCGCGTTCGGTCGGCTGCACGTGGAATTCGCCGAACGGGCCGGAAGCCTGTACCTCGTCGCCCGGCTTCAGCGCGAACAGATAGGACGAGACGATGCCCGGCGGGATCTCCTGCTCGCGGCCTGGCGGCGGGGCGGCGAGCCTTATGTTGAACACGGCGCGGCCTTCCGCTGCGTCGCGCGGGCGGTTGGCGATCGAATAGGCGCGCGTGACCGGGCTATCGGAGCTTCCCGTCATTTCCGGCCAGCCGGCAATGCGCCAGGAATCGGTGAAGGCCTCGTCGATTTCGATATCGTGGAAATCGAGCCGGTAGGGCGGCGCGGTGAGTTGCATGAAACCGCCGGCGCGATAATCGAAGGGCTGGCCCTCGGGTAGCTTGAGCACAAGCTCGCGGATCAGCGGCGCCTTCATGGTGTTGGAAACCACGGTGCAGGTGAAGCCGGTCGCGCCGACGAAGTCCTGCGGCACCGTGACGGCGCAGGGGCCGCGCAACGCGGTCTGGCAGGCAAGGCGCATGTGGGAGCGGCGCTCGGCGGCCGACAGCACGCCGCGTTCGGTCGCCTGCGGTTCGCCCGCGCCTTCGCCCTCGACATGGACGCGGCAAAGCCCGCACGTGCCGGAGCCGCCGCAGGCGGCGGGAATGCCGATGCCCGCGCGGTGCAGTACGCCGAGCAGCCGGTCGCCGCGTTGGGCCTCAAGCGTCATGGTGCCGTTCACGCTGATCCTGATCGTTTCAGCCGGGATGAGACGCGTGCGGGTTATCAGCAGTGCCAGCGTGAGGATCACGACCAGAGCGACGACGATGACGGCGGCAAGCACGATCTCGCTCATGGCGTCACCATCTGGGCAAAGGCCGAGAAGCCGAGCGACATCATGCCGGCAATGGTGAAGGTGATCCCCAGCCCGCGCAGACCTTTCGGCAGATCGGCATAGGCAAGCCGGGCGCGAATCGCGGCGAGCATGACCACGGCAACCCCGAAACCGAAGCCCGCGCCAAGCCCGAACACGGTCGATTCCGCCAGGTTGTAGTCCCGCTCGACCATGAACAGGCTGCCGGCGAGAATGGCGCAGTTCACCGTTAGCAGCGGCAGGAACACGCCGAACGAGGCATGGATTGCCGGAAAGAACCGGTCAAGCACCATTTCGACGAGTTGCACCACGGCCGCGATCACGCCGATGAAGGCGATCAGCTTCAGATAGGAAAGATCGGTATCCGGCATGCCCGCCCAGGACCATGCGCCGGGTCTGAGAAACGCGTTGTAGATCAGGTTGTTGAGCGGCATGGTGACGCCCATCACCGCCACCACCGCTATGCCGAGGCCGAGGGCTGAACCCGTGCGCCGCGACAGCGCCAGAAAGGTGCAGAGCCCGAGAAACAGCGTCAGCGCCATGTTCTCGACGAAGGCCGCGCTCAGGAAGAGGCCTGCAAGCTCGCTCATCGGCCTGCCTCCTCTGTGTCCGGGGGCGTGAACTCGGCGGCTTCAACCTGTTCCGGCAGCACGGAACGGATCGCCCACACGAGCCCGCCGATCAGGAAGAAGGCGCTGGGCGCGAGCAGCATCAGGTTCAGCGGCTCGAACCAACCGCCCTGGTCGGTCGTGGCGAAGAGTTGATAGCCCAGCAGCTTGCCGGTGCCGAACAGTTCACGCAGCGCGCCGATGACGATCAGCACCAGCGAATAGCCGAGCCCGTTGCCGAGCGCGTCGACCATTGACGGCAGCGGCGGGTTGTTTCGCGAAAAGGATTCGGTGCGCCCCAGCACAAGGCAATTGGTGGTGATCAGGCTGACAAACACCGACAGCCGCTTGCTGATGTCGAAGAAATAGGCCTGCAGGAACTGGTCGATGACGATCACCAGCGAGGCGACGATCACGATCTGCACGATCAGCCGGATCGAATCGGGAATGTGGCGGCGGATCAGGCTCACTAGCAGGGCCGAGAGCACGATCACGATCGTCAGCGATGCCGACATGGTGACGGCGGTGACAACCGATGTGGTCACCGCCAGCGCCGAGCAGATGCCGAGGATCTGCAGGGTCACCGGGTTTTGCCGGATCAGCGGCTCCGTCAGCGTCGTCCACAGGCTGATGGGCTTGGCCATATCAGAACTCCCCGCGCTTGATCGCCGCGATCAGCGGGCCGTAGCCATCCGGACCGAGCCAGAAGCGGATCGTTCTGGTCAGTGCGTTCGAGGTCCGGGTGGCGCCGGTGATGCCGTCGACTTCGTAGGCATTGCCCGCCTTGCCGTGGGCGACGGCGAAGCGGATATTGCCCGATGGATCGGCAATTTCCGTGCCGGCGAACTGGGCGAGGAAGGCGGGCTCCTCGATCCGCCCGCCCAGACCGGGGGTCTCGACCTGGTTGGTGATCGCAAGGCCGGCGATCGTGTTCATGTCGCCGTTAAGCGCCAGAATGCCGTTGATCGGGCCGACATAGCCCGCGCCGCTGATCGGCAGTAGAGCCAGTTCGATATCGCCGGCATCATTGCGCAGCAGGTAAATCTGCACGAAATCCGGGCGGCGACCGATGCCGGCGGTATCCTCGCCCGGCGTCAGCGTCTTCCAGTTGGCGGCGTTGTCGAGTGCCGCCGGCAGGGTTTCGGGCGTGATGTCGTCGGCGGCCCGGCCCTTGGGCAGGTTGACGACGACGGTGGAAAGCGCGCCGCCGGATTGCTCCAGAAGCTGGGTCATGCCGGGAATGCCCGCCACCAGCGCCTCCAGCCGGGCCTGCTGCTCGGCGGCGCGGTTTGCCGCCTGGATCGGGCGCAGCACCACGGTCGCGCCGCTCACCATCAGCGCGCAGACGGCCGACACGATGAAGGCGATCGCCACCGTCTTGAAGCGGTTCTCGTTGGGCAGGGCCAGAAAACGGCGCCATGCCGAAATCGGGTTCAGGTCAGCCATGACGTTTTCTCCTGCGGGCATGCCAGAGGGCGATCGCCGCTTCATCCAGAAGCGGGGCGAGAAGCGAGGCGAGAAGTGCTGCCGAAACCGCCACACGCACCGGCGAAGCGCCCTCCCAGTTGAGCGTGAACATGATGACGAGGGCGGCGAAAATGCCGCCGCTCAGCCAGCCGCCAAGCCGCGTCGAGGCGCTTGCTACGGGGTCGGCCACCAGCAGCACCAGCACCAGCGCGAAGGCCGGCAGCGCCGGTTGCAGTGGCATGCCGGCGATAAGTCCGGCCGCCATCACCGCCGTCGCGCCAAGAATGACCCGGGCCGGCATGACGCCGAAGAACATGCCGATGATCGCTGCCGGGATCGCCGCCCAGGCGATTGGCAGGTGGATATCCGGCCAGGGCGCGGTGACGAAGCCGAAGCCGAGAAAGGCGAGCGTCACGGTCGCCGGGTTCAGGATATTGCGCCCCCAGCCGCCGAACACCAGTTCCGCCATCACCGAACCGAAGCTGATGCCGAGCACGAAGGGCACGAAGCCGAGTTCCTCCGGCGCAAGGATCGCGACGGCAAGCGCCGTCAGCGCGCCGGCGAAGGATGGCGGCTGGGCGCGCGCCAGCATGAAGATCAGATGCCACAGACCGGAAATGACGAGCGCCAGAACCAGCCGCAGCGCGGCATCCATGCCGCCATACCAGAGCCAAGCAAGGGCGATCGGCATCACCGCCGCCAGCAGCAGCAGGGCGACAGTCTCGCGGTCCCACATTCCCCGCATCGGGCCATGGGTCATGCCGCCACCTCTTCCTGCTCGATCCGGTTCAAGAGCACGCGAAGCTGGGTGGAGAGGCTCGGCTCGGCCGCGGTCACGTAATCGGCGAGCGCCAGATCTTCCTCCACCAGCGATAGCGCGCCGAGGCGGGTGGCGGTCTCCTGATCGCCGGCCGAAAGCGCGCGGATCAGCGCGACGGCCGGAATATCGCCGCCCAGCGCCTGTTCGAGCGCTGCGGTCGGGATGATCGGAAGTGGCCGCGCCGCCTTGGTCAGCGCTGCCGAAAACCAGTGGTTCCGGCGATGGCCGGCATCGTCGCCGAGCACGGTCACCTGCCGGTCGCGTGGGCCGAGCCAGTGGCCCGGATGGCCGTCGATATGCGAGCCCGCGATGATGTGATGCGGCCCCGGCCGCACGAAGCCGAGACAGAGACCGCGCATATCCGCGCCCGGCTGACAGCGCACCAGACGCTGTTCGGTGAGCGCGGGGCCGGTGACGGAGACCAGCCGCGTTTCCGGCACCATGCCGGTCTCGATCAGTTCGCCGATGTCGGCGACATCTTCGGCATGGATATCCCATACCCTTTGGTACAGCGAGGCGGGCGCAAGCCGGTGCACCTGCAGTCCGGCAAGGCCGAGCGGGTGCAGCGTGCCGACCCTGACGCGCCGCGCGACCTGCGGCAGGTCGGCCTCGATCTTCGCCGCCTCGCAGAAGAACAGCCGCTCGCCAACCAGACAGCCGAGCGCCGAAAGCCCGCGAGCCAGCGCTTCCTCGCGGCCCTCCAATGCATGGACCGGGGAGGGCGCGCCGGGCCTGCTGTCGGTCGCCATGACGATGATCGCCGACGGTGTCTCGTCCGGCCCCGGCATACGGCCGAACGGGCGGCTCAGGATGCGGCGCCAGAGCCCGGATGCCTTGAGCAGCGAACGCAGGCTGGCGGCATCCTTTTCGGCGTCTCCAACGTCATGGGCAAAGCGCGCGCCGGTGTCCTCGGCGAACAGCAAAAGCCGGGTCAGCCGCCGTCCGGGCTCCAGGTCGATGGCGGCGACGCGCCCGGCCATCGGGGCGACCAGTTGGATATCCGGCGCATTGCGCAGGCCGAGCAAGGGCTGGCCCTGCGACACGATGTCGTCGACGCCGACGAGCGGGGTCGCGCGCAACGCCTCGCCCCGGGCCGGCGTCAATGCGGCCTCGACGGTCAATGCCGTTGTAATGTCGTTATAATCCGGTGATATCGAGCCGGTGGTCAAAGACAGACCGGTGCCGAAAAGGCCGACCAACGCGCCGCTCCTCAAGAACTTGAATGCAAATACAACGCAAACATCATGACATTTGATTTGCCGGGATGAAACATATTGTTTAGCATTCCCACACGTTCAAACTAAGGGTTTTTGGCGAGGGTGGAAAGACATGTCATCGGTATTTGGTCGCGTTACCTCTAAAGCCCTGTTCATGGTTGCCGTAATATTGACAATTGTCAATTTTTCTACTGCGCGTGCACAGGAAAATTCTTCTGACGCGGTGGAGGCGCTGAAGCTCTATGTCATGCCGCAGTCCGGTCCGTTCCGCCCCGACCAGATACCGGTTCCCCAGCAGGAACTGATTTCCGCCTGGGCGCGGTCCGCCCATGCCGATGCCTCCGCAGAGGCGTTCACTCACTGGGATGGGGAGGGCGAGATTCCCGCGAATTGCGCCGCCTGTCACTCCGGCGCGGGCTTCCGCGATTTCCACGGCCTGGATGGCAGCGCGCCGGGCATCGAGGGGCCGACGCCGGTCGGCGGTGTGGTCGATTGCGACACCTGTCACAGCCCCGGCCTCGGGGAAATCGCCGCGATCACCCTGCCGAGCGGCATCGAGCATCCGGTGGCGCCGGGCGCCCAGGCCGCCTGCATGACCTGTCACATCGGCCGCGAGGCCGGTGTCAGCGTGACGAAAGCCGTCGGCGAGAAGGACGCAGATACGCCGGACCCGTCGATCAATTTCGTCAATCCCCACTATGCGCTCGCCGGCGCGATGCGGCTCGGCAGCATAGGCGGGGGCGGTTTCGAATATCCCGGAAAGTCCTATAGCGGACTGTTCTTCCATGCCCGACCGATCAATGATTGCGCGTCCTGCCACGATCCGCATACGCTGACCGTGGCCGAGCAAACCTGTCTCAGCTGTCACGAGAGCGGCGCGCCGGGCGCGATCCGCATCTCCAGAATCAGCTATGACGGCAGCGGCGATCTCTCCAAGGGCATCCGCTCCGATATCGAGGCCAATTCGGCGCTGCTGCTGAAGACCATTCAGGACTACAGCGTCGACATCGCCGGCGCGCCGATCGTGTTCGAGCACTCCTATCCCTATTTCTTCCTTGATGCCGACCGGGACGGACGCGGCGACAGGATCGACGGCAAGCCGCAGACCTACAAATCCTGGACCCCGCGCATGCTGAAGGCGGCCTATAACTGGAAATTCGTGAACGCGGATTCCGGGGCCTTCGTCCACAACCCGCAATACGCGCTGGAACTGCTCTATGATTCGATCGAGGATCTCGCCGGTCCGTTGAACATCGATATCGAGACGATGGGCATTCAGCGCTGACGGGCGGGTTTCACGCCCTGCCTGCGACTCGACGGGTCATTTCGTCAGGGCTCAGCCCGGTCGTCGGAACGCCGCCCCGGAAAATACTGTGCCAGCTTCGTTGCCGGCACAGCCATGATCTGTCGTCTTCACGCACATAGATATCCTCCACGCGACTGATGGAGATCGGCGGCGCAGACGTCTGCGGCGGGTCGCCGTCATGGGCGTAGAGCGTGCAGATCCAGTCGGCCTCGGCTCTGGTCCCGGTGAGCGACTTTAACCAGAAATTGCCGACGAGATGCACATTCACCCTTGCGCCGCGTTCCCTCCGCCAGGCGTAGAACTCCCGGATCTGGTGGCGGCCTTCGTAGCGGGCGGTCTGGCTTACGAACACCGCGTCATGCGTATAGTGCGCCGCTGCGTTTTCGCCCCAGTTGAAATCGACATCGTGCCAATAGGCAATGAGGCGCTGCTCCAGATGGCGGGAAACGGTCTCGATCTCGTCGGTCATCATCCTCACGCGCCGCCCGCGTTCCAGTCGTTGAAGCAGTCGCGCATGGTCACGGTTTCGGTCATCACATCGTCGCTGCTGGCGTTGAGGAAGTCCTGATGGACGTATTCGATGGCCAGCGCGCCGTCATAGCCGGCATCCCGGAGCGTGCCGAACAGCGCCGGGAAATTGATGCTGCCGCGGGCAAAGCGTTCCTGCAGCTTGCCCATGCGCGCCTGCCGCAGATGGATGTGGGCGGCATGCCGGCACAGCGGATCGATCTGTTCCTGGGTATAGCCGAGGCAGACGAAATGCGAATAGTCGAGCGCCAGCCGGATGCCGGTGCGATCGACCAGCTCTTCGACCACCGCTGGCGATTCGGCAAAGGAGCGGATGATCGGTTCGATGCAGATCTCGGCGCTGAAGTCCTTCGCCACATCCAGCAGCGCCCTGATGCTCTCCGCCGCCGCCGCCGTCGCCTGAGACCGCGACTGGCCGGGATTGATGATGCCGGGCAGGAAGAAGATCGTCGCAATCCCCGCCGCGTCGGCGAATGTCAGCACCTTTTCGAGATCGCGCTGATTGGCGTCGATCGTGCCGGGCAGGGCGAGGTTGCGGTCGGCGAGGCTGTCGCCGAAATGGTGATAGAAATTGGGGACCTTCACCTTAAGCGCGGCGACCCGCTCGGCGGCCGCGCGGGGATCGCCGAGCAATTGCGCTTTGTCTAGGCCGGGCCGACCCTTGGTGCTGCTGTCGAGCGCGCCGATGCCGATGATGCGGGAAATGGCTGCGGTCTCCTCCAGCGTCAGCGCTGGAAACGACCAGGATGTGAGCGACAGATACATGTTTCCTCCTCGGCCTTTCGATGCCAGAGCAAACATCGTTTCGGTCCATATTGAAACAGAATAACGCGGCGCGACCGGCGGAAAACGGGCGAGGGTGGCCGTTTCATATCCTGAAACGCGAACGCCTGCCGGCTTGCGCCGGGCGGTGCGGGGAGCGGTAAAACAGGCGAGCCGGGCAATGGAGGAACCGATGAACGATATCCGTCTGGGCGACGTCACCATCTCCGCCATCCTCGAACATCAGAAGTACGGCATGAAGCCCGAGGACCTGTTTCTCGGCAGCGACACGGAAACCATCCGCCGCCACGCCGCCGGCATGGAGCCGTTCCTGTTCGATCCGGAAACCGGACGCATCACGCTTGCCTTCCAGAGCTTCCTGATCCGTACGCCGTCAAAGATCATCCTCGTCGATACCTGCAACGGCGCCGACAAAATGACGGACGCGGTGACATGGGATACGCAACCCTGGCTCGACCGCTTTCACGAACTGGGCCTGACGCTCGAGGACGTCGACTATGTTCTCTGCACCCATCTGCATATCGACCATACCGGCTGGAATACCCGGCTGGAAAAAGGCCGGTGGGTGCCGACCTTTCCGAACGCGACCTATCTGTTCGACCGCGGCGAGTATGCCTATTGGCAGGACGTCTCCAGAACCGGCATCGTGCCGCCAAGGCAACGCGAGGAGGTCTGGCGGATAAACTGCCTGCCGGTCGCCGAAGCCGGCCAAGCCGTGCTGGTCGATGGCGCCTACCGGCTGGACGAGCATGTCTCGATCGTGCCCACGCCCGGCCACAGCCCCGGACACTATTGCGTGCGCTTGCAATCGCGGGGGTTCGAGGCGATCGTGCTGGGCGACCTTGCCCATCACAAGCTGCAATGCTGCGAGCCCGACTGGTCGACGCCGTTCTGCCACGATCCGGCGATGGCGGCGAAATCGCGCCGGAAGCTGTTTTGCGAGGCGGTCGATAGCGGCGCGCTACTACTACCCACCCATTTCCCGAGCCCGACGGCCGGCCGCCTGAGCGCGCGGGGCGAGGTGTTCCAGTTCGATTTCGTGGCGGATTGAGGGCGTGCGTTTCAGACAGTGAAACCGGTTGGATGGGCGATAGAACCGCCCGGTTGTGCCGGTACGGTATATGTCAACGGTCGTGAAGCGCAGGCGCTGTCCGCCGTTTGGGGAGATCAAGGGAGGATACTATGACCATCGCAATATGCAGTTTCCGCACGCTCGCAGTCGCCGGCATGGTTGTCGCCATGCCCACGCTTGCGCTTGCCGCTGAATGCCCGGAAGGCTTTCCGCAAAAGCCTGTCGAGTTCGTCGTTGCCTATGGCGCGGGCGGGGGAACCGATGCCATCGGCCGCACGCTTGCCGCCGTGATCGAGGAACAGCAGGGCTGGACGGTTCCGGTCAGCAACCGCCCGGGCGCGGGCGGTGCCGTGGCGACCACCGTGCTGAAATCGACCAAACCCGACGGCTATACTCTGCTTGTCGGCGCGACCAACCCGATCGTTATCGATCCCTATGCCAGCGACGCTGTCGATTACGACTGGACGGATTTCTACTATCCGGGCTCGGCAATGGAGGTGCTGTTCGGCCTCGTGGCGCTTGAGGACAAGCCCTATGATACGCTGGAGGAACTGGCCGATTATGCCCGCGAAAACGGCCGGGCGACGATTTCCACCTCGGCCATCCATCTGGAGCGGCTGGTGCGCGATATCGGCGATTTCTACGGCGTCGAATTCGTCCCGATCCCGAGCGACGGTTCGGCTGATGCGATGCAGAAGGCGCTCGGCGGCCATGTCGATGCGACGATCCAGGGCAGCCAGCACATCCAGCAGATCGCCGCCGGCAACATGGTGCAGCTTGCAACGCTCACAGACAGCCGCGTGCCCTACGCGCCCGACGTCAAGACGCTGCAGGAATACGGCATGGACCTCTCGGCTTCCGCCTACACGATCTTCGTGATGCCGAAGGACCTGCCGGAGGCGCTGCAGGTCTGCTTCGAAGGCGTGATCGAGGAGGCGATGGCCTCGGATGCCTATCTGGAACTGATGGCCAATTTCGACAACCGGGCCGCCAATCTCGGCCCCGACGGGCTCACCGCGCTGATGGAAAAGCAGGCGACCCGCTATCAGAAGATGTTTGCAGAGTGAGACCGACGGGCCAGACGACATGACCGCTGATCGCATCCTGGGGGGAGCCGTCGCGCTGTTCGGCGTCTTCCTCCTCCTCTGGGGCATCCCCGAAAATGTCAGGACGGTGCCGGGCATATTCGTCTATCCGAATCCGGCATTGTTTCCGCAGATTGCCGCCGCGCTGCTGGTTGGGCTCGGCGTCATGCAGATGGTGTTCACCAAGACCAATGCGGATGTGCCGAGCTTTCGCAAGATCGCGCTGTTCATGGCGGTGGCCGGCGCGACGCTCCTGGCCATGGTCGGCATCAGAACCGTCGGCTACCTGCCCGTCGCCATCGCGCTGATGGTTCTGATCTGCCTCATCACCGGCGAAAGACGGCCGCTCTGGCTTGCCACCGTCGTCATCGGCCTGCCGGTGGGAACCTGGCTGTTCTTCGAACAGATACTGAGCCGTCCCTTACCCTGACTGGAGCCGTCAATGCCTGACCTGAGTATCATCCTGGCCGGAATGACGGACGTCTTCACCGTCTCCACGCTTGTCTACATCGCTCTTGGCGTTCTGGTGGGGCAGATCGTGGGCGCGATCCCCGGTCTCAGCATCCTGATGGCGCTCGCGATCGCCATCCCGCTCACCTATGCGCTCGACACGCTGACGGCGATCGCCTTCCTGATTTCCGTCAACAAGGGCGGAACCGTCGGCGGCGCGGTGCCTGCCATTCTCCTGAATACGCCCGGCACGCCGGAAAGCGCTGCCACTGCGCTTGATGGCTACCCGATGGCGAAGAAGGGGCTGGGCGGCAAGGCGATGAAATACTCGCTCTACTATTCCGTCTCCGGCGACGTGTTCTCGGACCTCATCCTGATCACCGTTTCGGCGCCGCTGGCGGTGGTGGCGCTGAAAATGGGGCCGATCGAAATCACGGCGCTGATGATCCTCGCCTTCTCCGTCATTGTCGGGCTCGTCGGGGAATCGATGATCAAGGGCATGATCGCGGTCGCCTTCGGCTGCCTGCTGGCCTCGGCCGGCATCGACCCTTCCACCGGCTCCGGCCGGTTCACATTCGGCAATGTCGAGATGCTGGACGGGTTGCCGCTGACCGCGCTTGCCGTGGGAATGCTGGCGTTGAGCGAAATCTTCGTGCGTCTCTCCGACCGCGCGTCGCCGAAATCGAAGGAAGGCGGGCAGACGAGCGTCACCGACAAGACGCTCGAATTTGCAGATAGCGCGGATCAAAAGCTCACTTTCGCGGAGTTCTGGGCAAACCGGGTGGTCGCCTTCCGGGCAATGGTTATCGGCACGGTCATCGGTGCGATCCCCGGCCTCGGGTCCACGACGGCGGGTTTCCTGAGCTATTCGATCACCAAGCAGGCCGCCAGGGACCCTGAAAAGCTCGGAACCGGCGATCCGCGCGGGATCGCCGCCTCGGAGGCGGCGAACTCAGCCGTGGTCGGCGCCAACCTCATCCCGTTGCTGACCCTCGGCATCCCCGGCAATATCGCGGCGGCGCTGCTGGTTTCGGCCTTCATCATTCACGGCGTCCAGCCGGGGCCGCTGTTGTTCCAGAACCAGGGCCAGCTCATCTACGGTCTGTTCGCGGCCATGCTGATCGCCAACCTGTTCAATCTCGGCATCGGCCAGTTCGGCATGCGGTTCTGGGCCTTCGTCGTCGGTGCCCCGGCATCGGTGATCTATGCGAGCGCACTGCTGATGTGCGCAACCGGCATGTTTTTCGCCACCGGAAGCACGCTCGGCATCGTCATCATGGTCGTTGCCGCCGTCGTCGGCTGGGGCATGCGGATCTACGGCTATTCCATCATCGCCTTCATCGTCGCCTTCGTGCTGACGCCGATGCTGGAGCGCTCGATCAACCAGACGATCCTTTTGACCAATGGCGACTGGTCGATCCTGCTGAAACACCCGATCGCGATCGCGCTGTTCGTCATGGCGATCGTCTCGATCCTCTATCTCGGTCGGCGCAAGCGCCTGCCCGGCGCGGTCGCCGCAGGATGAGGCGGAGCCGCTTCGGCGGAGCGGCGAGGTCACAAAAAAGAAGGCCGGGGGCGCTGAGCCGCCCCCGGCCTTTTGTCTTCGGTCGAACCCGGCTCAGCGCAAGAATGCGTCCATGCGCGCCAGAAGGTCGTCGCGGCCGCGCTCCGGGCGGTCGAGCAGGACGTAGTGGGTGGTGTTCTTTTCGGCCCACACATCGACCGCTTCGGCATGTTCCAGATCGGCAACCAGCGCTTCGAGATCGGCCGGCGTGCAGAGCGTATCGAATTCCGGTTTCACGATCATGACCTTGCAGTAGATCTGGCTCGCGTGGAACAGCTTCTGGGCATTGCAGCCCATCCGGTAGAGGTCTTCCAGCATGCCGTTGGGGCTGCGGTAGCTCGGCGGGTCGCGGTCCATCGCGGTCGGATCGCCGTCGATGAGCGCCTGCCGGAATGCCTCGAACATCGCCGGGTCGCGCCAGGCATCCTTGTCCTCGATCGGGATCTGCTCGTTCCAGTGCCTGTCCAGAACCTCGAGCGAATTGAAGGTGTAGTTGCCGAAGCGCTTCTGGTTGAAGTGGCCCGGATTGTCCGGGTCGTCCCAGATCGAGCCGATCTGGAAGCTGGGCTGGTCGCCGACGCCGCCATAGATCACGGTATAGAGCACGATATGGCTGATCTTTTCCGGCCAGAGTGCCGCATACATGCCGCAGCAGGTGCCGCCCACGCCCCAGCCGAACAGCCCGACCCTGTCGCTTCCGGTCGCAGCCCGGAGATGGTCGACCGCTGCATCGACATCGCGTGTGATCTCGATGGTGCGGACCAGTGGATCGGCGCCGGGAACCGGCGGCTCGTCCATGGCGGCCGGGCGCTGGGAGCGTCCGAAACCGCGGGCATCGAGGATATAGACCACATGGCCCTTGGCCGCGAGGTCCGCTGCAAGCGAGCCGTGCTCCACCGGCAGGTCGAATTCCGAAAGACCCGGAATCCGCGTGCCATGCAGCAGGATCATCGGAACGCGATCGGCCCTGTCCGAGCGGACCTCGCGGATCGCGACCGAATAGCCGTCGACCGTTTTGACGTGGAAATCCTTTCGCACGACATCTGACATAAGCGTTTGCTCCTTGTTGCGTTTGGTCGCGGCCTATCTCGGGCCGGAAATGGTCTGGGCGGCATCGATCTTCAGGGTTATGCCGGTGATCGACCGCGCCTCTTCTGACGCAAGAAACACCGCGCCGTCGGCGATTTCGTCGGCCTGCACCAGCCGGTTGAAAGGCGACAGCGCCTTGCGCCGCTCGAGCGCGGCTTCGTCGGCGATGGTCGCGACGCCAGGCGTCGGCACCGTGCCGGGTGCCAGTGCGTTGACGCGGATGCCAAGCGGCGCAAGCTCGATCGCCTGCTGCCGGGTGAAAGCGTCGATCGCGCCCTTGATGGAGGTGTAGACCGCGGCTCTGGGAATGGCGATGGAGACGGCGATCGAGGACAGCGTGATGATTGATCCGCCGCCGGATTTCGCGATATGCGGCGTTGCGGCCGCCACCGCCCAGAACGTGCCCTTGAGGCCGATATCGAGCATCCTGTCGACCACGTCCTCGGGCATGTCCACCAGCGGCGCATAGTTGAAGTACACAGCGTTGGGCACCAGAATATGCAGACCGCCATTCGCGGCGTACCCGTCGATCGCCGCGAACACCGCCTTGCGGTCGGAGACATCGACGACGATTGGCGTGGCGTTCGGGATCTCGCGCGCGGCAGCCTCCGCGGTTTCGGGGTCGATGTCGGCGATGGCGACTTCGGCGCCGGCTGAAGCCAGGCCGCTCGCGATCGCCTTGCCGATGCCGCGACCGGCCCCCGTTACAAATGCCCGTTTGCCTTGCAGCCGTTTCATCCCTGTGCCTCCCGCCAAATATTGTGTTGCTACCGGCGAAATCAGCATCTCGAGGGCGCTTCGGTCGACCCGTTCCTGACCGTGTTTCATAGTGTGAAACCCTGTGAATCCCCGGTGTCTTGGGGATCGTGTGCCGCACTAGTTTCGCGGTGAGGAAACGAGAGGGACAGACCCGAACATGTCAACGGAACAAACCGGCTTTGCGGCGCGATTGCGGGCAGGCGAGCCGCTTTACGGCACATTCGTCAAGACGCCGACATTTCACGCCACCGAAATCCTCGGCTCGGTCGGCTATGATTTTGTCGTCATCGACGAGGAGCATGCGCCGATCAACCGCGAGTCGATCGAGGCCATGATTCTTGCCGCGCGGGCGCGGGGCGTGGCCGCGCTGGTGCGCGTCGGCGAGCCGACCGATTTCAACCTGATGGCGCAGCTCGATGCCGGGGCGGCCGGCGTCTTCATACCGCATGTCAATTCGGTGGAGAAGGCCGAGCGCGTGGCGGCGGCATGCCGCTACAAGGGTGGACGACGCGGCTTTTCGCGCACCGGCAGGGCCGGAGATTACGGCGCGGTCGCAACCGGCCAGCATCTGGCCGAGCAGGATGCCAACACGCTTTGCATCCCGATGATCGAAGACCCGGAAGCGATCGAGGTGATCGATGCCATCGCCGCCGTGGACGGGATCGCCGCCCTGTTTGTGGGGCGCGGCGATCTGTCGGTCGCGATGGGGGAGGCGAGCCAGACTTCGCCGGCCGTTCAGGAAGCCTCCGAAAAGGTTATCGCGGCGGGCCGCAAGGCGGGGAAGCCGGTTCTGATGCTGGCAACCAGCAGCGAGGATCAGGCCGCGCTCACGGCGTTGGGCGTCAGCGCCTTTCTGACGGGCTCGGATCAGGCGTTTCTCCGCCGCGCGGCTGCCGAGGCGCTCGCCGCCTGCCGCGCCGTCGACCAGAAAACGAAATCATAAAGGACCATATCATGTATGTTGCCTCTGACCCGAGGTCGAAACTGGCCAAGGCCGAGAGCGAGGAAAAGCCGGACGCGGCGCCGGTCTCCGCCGCTGGCTATTTCATGTTCGATGACAGCCAGCCCTGCGACCAAAATGGCGATGTCCGCACCTGGTATGCCGAGGCGCAGAATTTCGTCACGACCTATGCCGACCAGCCGGTCGGCAGCCGGATCGTGCGCGACCGGCAGGAGGACGAATATGTCGTCATCCTGCCCGAAAGGGAGACCCGCGCCGTTGTTTCATGGAACGGTTCGGAAACCCCGGTCGACGGATATTCCGTGGTCGTGGTGCCGGGCGGGCCGAGCGTGATTTCGTTCGAGGCCGGCGGGCCGGCGATCTGCTTCTTCACCCGCAAGGCCGCCGATATCGTCGCGCGCTGCGAGGCCTTGCTGCCGGCCCATGAGCCCGATCGCAACGTGCCGCCGCTTGAGCCGTGGCCCGATCCCGTCGGCGGGTTCAAGGTGCGGGCCTATTCGCTGGATGTGCCGCAGGAGGAGGGCCGGTTCGGCCGGATCTTCCGCTCCACCAATTTCATGATCAATTTCGTCTATCCACGGCAGGGGCCGCGCGACCGCACCCAGCTCTCGCCGCACAAGCATGACGATTTCCAGCAATGCTCGCTCTGCCTTGCCGGCACCTATGTTCATCACCTGCGCTGGCCGTGGGAAACGGACGCCAATCTGTGGCGCGACGACGACCATGTGACCATCGGCGCGCCGTCGATCGCCATCATTCCGGCGGGCGCGCTGCACACGTCCGAAGCGGTGGGCGCGGGAACCAACCAGCTCGTGGACGTCTTCTGCCCACCGCGCCGGGATTTTTCCAGACAGACCGGTTGGGTACTCAACGCCGATGATTATCCCGCCCCCGCCAATGAGACCTGAGGAGACACTGAATGGCTGAATTCGAAGCGCCGCCGAGACCGGAATACAATGCGCGGGTGGAAAAACTGCTGGAGGGATCGGTCGATCTGCATTGCCACAGCGGCCCCGCCGCGATGCCGCGCATTCTCGACCATCATGAGCAGTTGATGGAAGCCGGCGAGGCCAAATTCAAGGCCGTGGTCACCAAGGACCACTACTATCTTGGCACCTCGCACGCCATCATCCTGGAAAAGCTGTTCCCGGAAACGGGAGTGCGTTTTTTCTCCGGCATCGCGCTCAACAATGCCTCGGGTGGCATCAATCCGCATGCGGTGGATCATGCCGTGCGGCTCGGCGGCAAGATCGTGTGGATGCCGACGCTTTCGGCGGCGAACCACATCAACAAGGTCTCGACCGAGGCCAAGGGTTTTCCCAAGGTCGCAGGCGCGCCCGACCCGATTCCGCTGACGGTGCTGGATGCCCACGGCAAGCTGACGGACGAAACGAAGCATGTCCTCGATATCATCGCCGCCGGCGACATCATCCTGGCGGGCGGTCATCTCGGCGTCGACGAACAGTTCATCATGTTCGAGGAGGCGAAGACGCGCGGCGTGCGCAAGATGCTCGTCAACCATCCGACCTATCTGATCGGCTGCAACGAGACCCATATCCGTCAACTTGCCGGCATGGGGGTGATGATGGAGCATTCCATCACCCAGTTCATTCCCGGTCGCGGCCAGAAGAGCCCGCCCCAGGCGGTCATTCCGCTGATCGAGGCGGCGGGCGTGGGAAACACCGTGTTCGGCTCAGACCTTGGCCTCAAGGGCGCCGCGCGTCCGGTCGACGGCTTCCGGATCATGATCGCCGAATTGCTCGACGCCGGCTATTCCGAGGCGGATATCCGCAGGATGTTCGGCAGCAATGCCGCCGGGATGCTGAATCTGGATTGAGACGGCAGGGCGAAAGCCGCGGGCGGCAACGTCCGCGGCCACAGCGTCAGCGGTGCTACGCAAGCCCCACAAGCTGCGCGGCGTTTTTCGCCAGCATCATCGTCATGTCTTCCTCCGCGATCCCGTGCTGCAGGCAGAGCCTGATCAGCGCGCGCAGCCCTTCCACGGGTTTGAGATTGCCGGTGTGACCGAGGCCCGAACTGAAGACGATGCGTTCGGGACTTGCTGCCGCGATCACCGATGTCAGAACGTCGGGCGGGTGGCGGCGGTCCGGCCCTTCGATGAAAGCGGCGGCGGTCAGTTCGATGAACGCGCCCTCCCGCGCCAGTTCCTCGATATCCGCAAGCGTTGCGCCGGCGTGGTGCAGCGGCTGATTGACGAGCATGCGCCTGACGCCCGCCGCCCGCGCCGATTCAAACAGCGGCAGTATTTCGCTGATATGCAGATGGCCGGACGCCAGAACGGCATCATATTCGGCAATGATTTCCAGAATTTCGTGCACCGGCCCGGTGATCGCGCCTCTGGCGTCGAGCACACCCAGCGCCTCACGGGGACGCATGGCGGGGTTGTCGCTCTTGTCACGATAGCCCATGCGCAGGTGATTGGCCGCCGAGATCGTCGGCATCCAGATGATGCGTCCGCCGAGCTCGAGTTCGTGCTCGACCGCATAGGGATTGAGACCGCCAACATAGTTGTTGAGCACCACGCCTGAGAGGAGTTTCATCGGCAGTTCGGCGTAGACCGTCTTTTCGAGGATCGCGGCGACCGGCGTTGTGGGATAGAAATCGTCCCGGAACGCCACGGCGGCCATGCCGGCTGCGGCGGCTTCCTCGGCGGCGTAATCATGGGTGAAATGACGCGCCTCCAGCGACGGGCCGGTGCGGCAGTCGAGATCGATCGCGCCGGTCAGGAGATGGTCGATATCGTCAATGGTCGTGGTCATAACGGATCATCCGGCGGGTCGATGCCGATCAGGCGGCAGGCATTGGTCGAGGTCATGGTCCGGATTTCCTGGACGGTGAAACCGAGATCAAGGCAGAGTTCGATGACCGCGCGAAAGCCGGGAACTGGTTTGGGGTTGAAGGTCTGGCCGAGATCGGAGCCGATGATGGTACGGTCGAGACCCGCAGCGTCGACATAATCGCGCAGCGCCTCGAACGGAAACTTGCGCGACGGCCCCTCGATCAGCATGCAGGCGCAGTGTTCGAGATAGACCCCGAGTGCGGAGAGTTCCTTAAGATCATCCAGCTTGGCCTCGATCCAGTAGGTCGGATGGCTGACGAGCATGCGCGTGACGCCGCGCGCGCGGGCCTCGGTGAACAGCGGAAACATTTCGCTGACATGCAAATGTCCGCCGCACAAAACCGCGTCATGTTCGGCGATCAGGTCGAGGATGTCCTTGACCTCCGGCTTCAGCCGGCCCCGGTCGTCCAGCACGGAAAGACGCGTCGGTTCGCGAAGCCCGAGGCGGCCGTGGAGGTTGTAGCGGAAGGCGGTCGTGAGGTGATTATGCGCGCATAGCGTCGGCATCCAGACCATGCGCGCGCCAAGCATCAGCCCGTGTTCGACGGCAAACGGGTTCAGCCCGCCAAGCTGATTGTTGAGCGGCACGCCGGAGAGAAGGGTGAGGTTGGCATTGCCTTCCCTGAAACGCTCGAGCACCTGCATCACGGGCGTGTTGGAATAGAAGTGATCCTTGAACAGTACGGCATGAAGACCTGCCGCCTCCGCATCCCGGATCTCCTCCATATGGTCGAGCTTGCGCTCCATGATCGAGGGGCCGCTGTGGCAGTGCAGGTCGACCGCCCCGCGCAGCAGGCTGTCGACGATTTCGGACCGCGATTGCGTCGCGTCTTGCTGGTTGGCCATCGCTTTCCTCCCCGGCACCTCTACAGGGAAACAGAGCGCATGCGCGGCGACACCGCCAATTCAACTCCGTTTCACAATGTGAAATCCCGGGAACGAGCAAGTCCGCATCGCTGAAGACTTGGCTAGCCTTCCTGAAGATTTCGGGAGGATAACCAGAATGAATACACTCCACCCTCTTGCCAATGACCCCACAGCCACGGTCGAGCGCCATGATGTGCTGGTCGAGCGCTTGTCGGATGCCGACCCGTCCGCGCTGGTGATGGTTCTCGTGCAGCTCACCGGCGACATGGCGCTGCTCGACCATTACGGTCCGATGCTTTCCAAGCCGGGCGCATTCGAGCACAGCATTCCCGATGGCGATATGCAGGCGCTTCTGAGCCGGCTTGCCGATGTCCTGCTCGATCCATGCCATGTCGAACCGGACATCACACCGGACCAACTGCACCGGATGATGAACGTGTTCTGCCGCGAAGAGGTTTCGGCGCGCTATCTGCCCATGCTGTTCGAGGATCTGGGCTTCAAGCCGACGCCGGAGCATTTCGAGAATGCCAGTCCCAAGGCCAGGGCCCGCGCCGAAAAGTTCAACGTTCTGGTGATCGGGGCCGGCGCTTCGGGCATCAATGCCGGCATCAAGCTGAACGAGGCGGGCATTCCCTATGAGATCATCGAGCGCAATGAGGATGTCGGCGGCGTCTGGCACGAAAACACCTATCCCGATTGCGGCGTCGACAGCGCCAACCATCTCTACTGCTACTCCTTCGCGCTCAATCACAACTGGTCGCGCTACTACGTGCGGCAGGAGGAACTGAAATCGTACCTTCGCGACTGTGCCCTCCGCTACGACGTTCTGAAACATGTCCGGTTTCAGCAGGAAGTGCTGTCGCTCAGATACGACAATGAGGAAAAACTCTGGCATGCCGTGATCCGCATGCCGGATGGCACGACACGCACGGCGAGCGCCCATGCCGTCATCAGTTCCGTCGGCCAGTTGAACCAGCCGATGATCCCCGAGATCAAGGGACTTGAGGATTTCCGGGGCGAGCAGATGCACACCGCGCGCTGGAATCACGATTATGATTTCACCGGCAAGAACGTGGCTATGGTGGGAACCGGCGCGAGCGGCATGCAGACCGGTCCGGCGACGGCCCGGATCGCGAAGCATCTGACCATCTATCAGCGCGCCGCCCCATGGGTCATTCCCCGGCATAATTACCACAACCTCGTCACCGACAATGTCAAATGGGTGCTTGCCAACGTGCCGCACTATGCCCGCTGGTACCGGTTCCTGCTGTTCTGGGCCTATGGCGACGGCATTCACGATGCGTTGGTGCGCGATCCGGCGTGGAAAGGCCGCAAGGACGCGATTTCGCAGCGCTCCGCGGATATCCGCAAGGAATGGACGAAATATATCGACGAGGTGATGGCCGACCGGCCGGATCTGCGCGCCAAGGTGCTGCCGGATTATGCACCCTTCGGCAAACGGTCGCTCCGCGACAATGGCTGGTTCGAGACGCTCAAGCGCGACAATGTCGAGCTTAACAATGACGGCATCGACCATATCGAGGCCAATGCGATCGTCGACAAGGCCGGCAGGCGCACGCCGGTGGACGTGATCATCTGGGCAACGGGTTTTCACGCCAGCCGGATGATCTATCCGATGGAGGTCGTCGGCGCGCATGGAAAATCTCTGCGCGAACTCTGGGGCGATGACGACCCGCGCGCCTATCTCGGCATCTGCGTGCCGGACTTCCCGAATTTCTTCATAACCTACGGTCCCAATACCAATCTCGCCCATGGCGGCAGCATCATCTTCCAGGCCGAATGCCAGGTGCACTACATCGTCGAATGCCTCGAAATGCTGCTGGAGCGCGGCGACGCGGCGATGGAATGCACCAGGGCGGCGCACGACGCCTATAACGAGAAACTGGACGCGATATTGAACCGGATGGTCTGGACCAATGAGGGGGTCACCAACTGGTACCAGAACAAGCGCGGACGGGTGACCACCAATTCTCCCTGGAAACTCGTGGAATATTGGGAACTGACGCGAAAACCCGACCCCGAAGCCTTCGAATTTATTGGCGAGGACGCGTGAAATGCAGGAACAACCAGACAAGTCCTATATGCTGATAGGCACCTGGAAACTGGTCAACATCGAAAACCGCGATGCGGACGGCAATATTCTGCGCTCCTCCTACGGGCCGAAGAAGATGGGGCTTATCAGCTTCAACGACGATCAACGCATGATGGTCGTGATCCAGGACGGCCGCGAACACCGGCCGTCCACAAGACCGCGCGAATATTCATCCTATGCCGGTACCTATCGCTTCGACGGCGAGACGCTGGTGACGCGGGTCGATTGCTCGACGGTGCCCGACCGGATGGATACCGATCAGGTGCGCCCGGCGCGCTTCGAGGGCATGCGGCTGGTGCTGACCGCGCCGCCTGCCACATTCGACGGCGTTGTTAACTATCGTAATCTCACCTGGGAGAAGATACACTAGACTGATGGCGGAAAGATCGGAATGCTCCGCCGTCGATACATGCGCACTTTCAGGGCAATGGATCGCCGCACTGCGTTGGAGGACGCGCGGCGATCGGCATCCGGTACCCGCGAGCGGGTGCGGCTGAGAATGCGAGCGGGGTTCAAGGGAGGAAAACATGAACTCTTATCTGCCGGTCAATTCCGTTCTGCGTTCGCTTGAGGTTCTGAAGATCCTCAACCGCCAGCGGGTTTCGTCCGTCGATCATATCCACCGGGTATCGGGTCTGCCGAAACCGACGGTGGTGCGTCTTCTCGAAACGCTGATCGAAGCGGGCTATGTTTCCAAAAGGGAGAGCGACAAGGGCTATCGCGTCACCTCGCAGGTGGCAGCGTTGAGCTGCGGATTTCATGGCGCGCCGCTGGCGGTGGAGGCGGGGCGGCCCTGGGCGCAGGAACTGACCCGCGTGCATAAATGGCCGGTCGCGATCGCCGTGCCCAACGGCAATGCGGTGATGGTCTGCGACACCACCTGCGGGGAAAGCCCGATGGCGCCCTATCACGCGCTGATCTACAAGCGCATGGGGCTGGTGACGACCGCGCTCGGTCGCGCCTATCTCGCCTTCTGTCCGCCGGAGGAGCGCCGCCTGACGATGCAGTTGCTGAAGAATTCCTCCCATCCCGACAGCGAGATCATGGAACTCTCCGACATGGTGGATCACGTGATCCGCGTGACCCAGAAAATGCGGTTCGCCGAACGCATCGGCGTCAAGGCCTCGGAGCCGTCCTCCAGCGTCGCCGTGCCGATCTATGGGCATGACGAGGGCAAGATTCTCGCCACGATCGGGATGACCTATTACACGCGGGCGGTGCGCCGTGAGGATGTCCTCAAACGGTATGTGCCCCAGTTGAAGGCTGCCTCCGCCGCGATCACGGAAAGCATCAAACGCATGAGCAACGCGCTCGATACCGAAAGAGCGGAATGGCCGGGCGACGTTCCCGCCAGAAACGGCGAGGCCGAGCCGGTTGCCATCGGCGCCTGAAGCATATCGTGCCTTGGCCGCTCCCGGTTTTCATGCGGGCGAGTTTCATGGCGTGAAATGCGTGGGGCTGCCGCTGGCGCAGCCCTCTGCTTCCTCTACTCTCCCGCTTCAAGCCTTGACTGGCGCGCCTGCCGGAAGTGGAAAGGCGCTTCGGCTTTCACTGGAGGAAATGGCAAGCCGACCGTCGGGCGACTGTATTCGGAGGAGCAGGCCTCAGGGCCGCAGGAGGAGAAAAAAATGTTTCAGAAGCTCTCGATCATCGCCGGATTGGCCTTGATGCCGGCATCGGCCGTTCTGGCCGACGATGTCAAATTGCCGAGCACGATTGCCGTCACCGCGGCCGATGTCGGCGGAACGTCCTATAACCAGGCGATCGCCATCGGCAAGGCGCTGCAGGACGCCTATGGCGTTTCTCTGCGTGTGGTCGGCACCGGCAATCCGCAGGCCAAGGTGGCGCCGGTGCGCGATGGCCGCATGCCGTTCTCGATTGCCGGCAGCGACGTGTTCTTCGCGTTCGAGGGGGTGGATGACTACGCCTCGCCGGATTGGGGGCCGCAGGATCTGCGCGCCGTCAGCCTCGTCGGCGGCGACAATTGCCTGACCTATGTCGTGGCTGGCGATGCCGGCATTGAAACCATGGCGGATTTCAAGGGCAAGCGCATTCCCTGGGTCGTCGGCTCCAGCCCGCTTCAGGCCAATGCCAAGGCGATGCTGGCCTTCGGCGGGCTTACGATCGACGATGTCACGCTGGTTGAAATGCCAAGCTATGGCGCGGCGATCGACGCCATGATCAACGGCCAGGTGGACGGCGTGACAACCGTCAGCACCGGCGGGCTTGTCGAAAAGGCGGTCGCCGGACCCCGCGGCGTGAAATACGTCGCCTATCCGCATGACGATGCCGAGGGTTGGGAGCGGATGCGCGCGGTCAATCCGCATTTCGCCAAGCGGGTCGCGACCCAGGCGGCGGGCGGCCTCAAGGAGCCGCTGGAATGCATCGGCGTGCCCTATCCCGACGTCATCACCTATTCCGAGGATGACAACCTCGTCTACAATTTCACGCGGGCGCTGATCGATCAGGTCGATGTCTATTCCAAGGCTGATCCGAGCACGGCCGGCTTTGCCGCCGACAAGCAGATGTTCGAGTGGACGGTTCCCTATCATGAGGCTTCGATCAAGGCCTATAGGGAGGCGGGCGTGTGGACCGACGAACTCGACGCCCACAATGACGCGCTTCTGGCGCGCGCCGCCGTGCTCGCCGATGCCTGGGCGACGACCGAGGATATTCGCGGCGATGCCGACTTTCAGGCAAAGTGGATGAAAATCCGCGCGGAGGCCCTGCAGGCGGCGGGCATGCCGGCCTATTTCCAGTAGACGAAAGCGCGATATGTCCGACACTACAGTCAAGAACGATGTTTCGGGCGGGGACACGGTCTCCGCCAGAGAACTCGGCGGCCCGGCGCGCTGGATAGCCCGGCTTGCAACGGTGGCGCTGATCGTGCTGTCGATCAACCAGGCCTTCAATATCAGTTCGCGCTTGGGCTATACGCTGATCGAGCAGCAATATCTCTATACCGTGCTGTTCCTGACGATACCCGTCGCCTTCCTGCTTTTCCCGATGCGGGCAAGCCAGGCAAAGCGCGGGCCGACGATCATCGACTGGGTTCTCGCGGGCCTCTCGGCCGCCTGCTTCGTGTTCTTCATCTATTACGCCTATTCGATCATCCGCTATGGCTGGGAGATGATGCCGCCCTTCAACACGGTCGTTGTCGGCGCGGTGCTGTGGGTTCTGGTGATCGAGGCTGCGCGTCGGGCCGGCGGCATGGTTCTGGCCGTCATTGTGCTGTTCTTCTCCGCCTATCCGCTTTTCGCCGACAAGCTGCCCGGGCCGATCTCGGCCTTTGCCTCGCCGTTCGAGTATGTCGCGGCCTATCACGCCATGTCGCTCGAGAGCATGATGGGGATACCGCTCCGGGCCTTTGCCAATCTGGTCTTCGGCTTCATCCTGTTCGGCGTGGCGCTGGAGCATACCGGCGCAGGGCGGTTCTTCATCAATCTCGCCTTCGCCCTGCTCGGCCATGTGCGCGGCGGGCCGGCCAAGGTGGCGATCATGTCGAGCGGGCTGATGGGCTCGCTTTCGGGCAGCGTCGTCACCAATGTGCTGACCACCGGGGTGATGACGATCCCGGCGATGAAGCGCTCGGGCATGAAGGGCGTCACCGCCGCTGCGATCGAGACCTGCGCCTCCACCGGCGGCGTGCTGATGCCGCCGGTCATGGGCGCTGCCGCCTTCGTGATGGCGAGTTTCCTGCAAGTTTCTTATTCGACGATCGCGCTCGCCGCGGCCATACCCGCGCTACTCTATTTCTTCGGCCTGTTCATCCAGATCGATGCGCGGGCCGCGCGCGACGGGCTCAAGGGCCTGCCTGAGGCGGAACTGCCCAACCTCAAACAGACGCTGAAGGAAGGCTGGCACCACAGCTTTGCGATCATTTTGCTGGTCTTCATGCTGCTGGTCATGCGCCAGGAATCGCTCGCGCCCTATTATGCGACCGCTATCCTGCTGATCATCAACCAGATCGTCTCGAAGGACGGGCGCTGGGGCAGGAAAGAGGTCTTGGCCTTCATAGATGGCAGCGCGCATCTGTTTTCCAATCTTGCCGCGATCCTTGCCGGCGTGGGCATGATCGTCGGCGGTCTGTCGATGACCGGGCTTGCCGGCACGCTGGTGAACGACCTGCTGTTCATCGCTGGCGGCAACCCTTACGTGCTGCTGATTATGGGCGCGGTCACCAGCCTCGTGCTCGGCGTCGGCATGCCGTCCACGGCCTGCTACATCTTCCTCGCCATCATGCTGGCGCCGGCGCTGATCCAGGCCGGGCTGGAGCCGATCGCGGTGCATCTGTTCATCTTCTATTGGGGCATGCTGAGCTATATCACGCCGCCGCTTGCGCTTGGCGCGTTTGCGGCCGCCTCGGTTGCCAAGACGCCGCCGATGCAGACCGGCTATGAATCGATGAAGATCGGCTCGGTGATCTATTTCATCCCGTTCTTCTTCGTACTTGATCCCGGTCTGGTTCTGGTCGGGCACTGGCAGAACATCGTGTTTTCCAGCGCGCTCGCCGTGTTCGGCGTTTTCATCTTCGCCGGCGCAATTCAGGGCTATCTGGCGGGAATCGGACCTCTGTTCACGAGAACGCCGGCGGGACTGTTGTTGCGGGTGCCTATCCTCGTGGGCGCGGTATTGATCGCCCTGCCGGGCGAGGCCATTCCGGGCGTCAGCGATGTAGAACTGCTGATCGCGGGACTGGCGCTGATCGCGCCGATCCTGACCGCGGCATTTATCCTGAACCGCAGGACGGCTGTCGCCGCCGCCTGAAGCGTCCCAAAGACCTCAAACGCCGGATTATTGCGCGTGAGAGGGCAACGGGCTAAGAGTTTCGGCCGGGTCGCCGGAGACGATCGTTTTTTGCGCTTGCAGCGAGATCGCCGGTCCCGCCTTTGCCGGGCGCGCTTCAGAACGGGCGGTCCGCATGCACTGTGAGGGGCAATGCCGAAGACGATAGCCAGGGTCGAGGACCTTCTCGATACACTTTCAACGTTGCCGGCCGGCGCGCGCCGGCTGGTTGCGATTGCCGGGGCGCCCGGCAGCGGCAAGTCCACGCTCGCCGACGACCTCGTCGACCGGCTCAATCGGCGTGCGCCGGGCTCGGCCGCGGTCATTCCGATGGACGGGTTTCATCTCGATGATGGGTTGCTGGAGGCGCGCGGAACGCTGTCGCGCAAGGGCGCGCCCCACACCTTCGATGTCGGCGGACTGGCGGCGATGCTCCGCCGTCTCCGCGCCAATGAGGAAGACGAAGTCATCGTTCCGCTGTTCGACAGGAAGCTCGAAATCTCCCGAGCGGGCGCGTGTGCCGTTCCCGCTTCGATACCGCTGCTGGTGGTCGAAGGCAATTATCTGCTGCTGGACGAGCCCGGCTGGCGCGATCTTCGCGCCATTTTCGACCTGACCATCAGTCTTGATGTCCCATTCGACATCCTGGAACACAGGCTGTTGCGGCGCTGGACGGATATGGGTTTTGCGCCGGAAGCTGCGCATGCCAAGGCGTATGAAAACGACCTCCCCAACGCCAGGACGGCAATTGACCGCAGCCGCCCGGCGGATATCGTCTTCCGGCCGGTTGGCTGACAGTCTTTTGGCTCAGCTCACGCCGCCAAGCAGCTTGGCGTTGCCGCCGGCCGCGGTGGTGTCGACGCAGACATGGCGTTCCTTCAGCGCGTGGCCGGCATCGGGCGCGCCCGTCACCAGCGGCAGGATCGGGCCCTTGCGGCTGGCGAGCGCCTTGCGCAGCGCCCGCGCGGTCTCCTCGTCGCCCCACCAGAGAACGGCTGAAATGCCCTCCAGATCGGCAAGGCTTTCCGGCGCGATCGCGCCGGTTGCGACGGCGGGGCGTCCGCCCTGCGCGCCGACCATGATCGCCTGTTTTCTGGCGGCCTCCTTGCCCGGGCCGAGGCAGAGCAACGGCGCGCGGGGCAGGGCGGTGAGCACGTTCGATTCGCCCGTCGGTCCCGGCAGCGTGTCCCGGAACACCCGACCTGACTCGATGGCCGCGCGCGCAATTTCGTCCCTGAGCGCTGCCGGCGACATTTCGGTGTTCCAGGCTTCGCCGGCGCTCTCGGCGTTGTGCCTGCGGAAGCGGTCTAGATAACGCGGGCCGCCCGCCTTCGGGCCGGTGCCGGACAGGCCTTCGCCGCCGAAGGGCTGGCTGCCGACGATCGCGCCGATCTGGTTGCGGTTGATGTAGATATTGCCGGCCTGGATGCGGTCGGAAACGTGCTGCACGCGGTCGTCGATCCGGGTCTGGAGGCCGAAGGTCAGGCCGTAGCCGGAGGCGTTGATGGCATCGATCACCGCGTCGATCTCGTCCGCCTCGAAGGTTACGACATGCAGGACCGGGCCAAAGATCTCGCGCTCCATATCCGCGATGCCGCCGATCCTGATCAGGGTCGGGGCGATGAAATGGCCGGTGTCGGGGGTCGTGGTGGTCTTGAGGATGCGTCCCTCGTCCTCCGCGACCGCGAGATATTCGGCAATTCCCGCCTTGGCCTCGGCATCGATGACCGGACCGACATCGGTGGAAATCTGCCATGGTCGCCCGATCCTGAGCGCATCCATCGCGCCGGTCAGCATGCGCAGGAAATGGTCGGCAATGTCCTTCTGGACATAGAGGCAGCGCAATGCCGAGCAGCGCTGGCCGGCAGACTGGAAGGCCGACTGGACGATGGCCGCGACCGCCTGTTCCGGCAGCGCCGTGCTGTCGACGATCATCGCGTTGAGGCCGCCGGTCTCCGCGATGAACGGCGCTCCGGGCGCGAGGTTTTCGGCCATGGCGCGGTGGATGATCTGCGCTGTTTCGGTGGAGCCGGTGAAGGCGACGCCGCCGACCGCCGGATTGGAGGTCAGCGCCTTGCCGACATCGCCGGCGCCCGGCAGAAGCTGCAAGACCGTCTCCGGGACGCCCGCCTCATGGAGAAGCTGGCAGGCGCGGAACGCGATCAGCGGCGTCTGTTCGGCTGGCTTGGCAAGCACGGCGTTGCCGGTTGCAAGGGCTGCCGCGATCTGGCCGGTGAAGATCGCCAGCGGAAAGTTCCACGGGCTGATGCAGGCGAAGACGCCGATCGGCGGCGCGCCCTCGGCCTGTCCGGCGTAATAGCGCAGGAAGTCGACGGCCTCGCGCAGTTCCGCAACCGCGTCGGGAAGCGTCTTGCCGGCCTCGCGGGCGAGAAGCGCGAAGATTTCGCCGAAATTCTGCTCGTAGAGATCGGCGGCCTTTTCCAGCACCTTGCGGCGGGTTGCGGCATCGGCCTCCCAGGGCCGTGCGGCAGCGCAGGCGGCGTCAACGGTCTCCGCCGTCGCCCAAGTGATCGAGCCCACGACATCATGGGTGCGGGCCGGGTTGGGCACGGACGCGGTTTCGCCGGCGGGGGCCTCTGCGGCGATCAGCGGGTTTGCCTGCCACTGGTGCGTCTCGAAGGGCGCGCGGGCCTCGTCGATCATCGCCAGCGTCGGGCGGTGGGCGAGATCGAAGCCGGCGGAATTCCGGCGCTCCGGCGCAAACAGCGCCGTGCCGGTGCGAAGCTTCGTCGGCTTTACCTTGTCGAACGGATCGGCGGCGACCGTTTCCGGCGGCACGTCCTCATCGACGATCTGGTTGACGAAGGAAGAGTTGGCGCCGTTTTCAAGCAGGCGGCGGACCAGATAGGCCAGAAGATCGCGGTGCGCGCCAACGGGCGCGTAGATCCGGCAATGGGTGTTGTGGCGCTCCTTCAGGATCGAATGCAGCGCCTCGCCCATGCCGTGGAGGCGCTGGAACTCCCAGGACTGGTTGTCGCCGGCCATATCCAGGATCGCCGCGCAGCTATGGGCGTTATGGGTGGCGAATTGCGGGTAGATCCGGTCGGTCATGCCGAGCAGCTTGCGGGCATTGGCGATATAGGAAATGTCTGTGGCGGGCTTGGCGGTGAACACCGGGAAACTGTCGATGCCCTCGACCTGCGCAAGCTTGATCTCGGTGTCCCAATAGGCGCCCTTGACGAGGCGGACCATGATCTTGCGGTCGAGGCGCGTGGCGAGCGCGTAGAGCCAGTCGATGGTCGGCCCGGCGCGCTTGCCGTAGGCCTGCACCACCACGCCGAACCCGTCCCAGCCGGCAAGCGACGGCTCGGACAGCACCGCCTCGATCACGTCCATCGACAGGCTGAGGCGGTTGGCCTCCTCGGCGTCGATATTGAGCCCGATGCCGGCGGAACGGGCAAGCTGGGCGAGCGTGCGCAGACGCGGCACGACATGATCCATCACCGTGTCGTGCTGGGCCTCCTCATAGCGCGGGTGAAGCGCGGAGAGCTTGACCGATATGCCGGGATTGTTGCGGATATCGTCTGCGGTCGCGGCCTCCGAGATCGCGCCGATCGCCCGCGAATAGGCGAGGTGATAGCGTTTCGCATCGCTTTCGGTGCGGGCGGCCTCACCGAGCATGTCGTAGCTGTAGGTATAGCCCTTTTCCTCCATGCCGGAGGCGCGCTTCAGCGCAGAGGCAATCGTCTCGCCGAGCACGAATTGCGAGCCCATCTCTCGCATCGCGCGGCCGACGGCGGTGCGGATCACCGGTTCACCGAGGCGCTTCACCGCGCCGCGCAGCGTGCTCACCACGCCCTTGTTTTCTTCCTTCAGAACGCGTCCCGTCAGCATCAGCGCCCAGGTCGAGGCATTGACCAGCGGCGAGGTGGAATGGCCCATATGCCGGCCCCAGTCCGACGGCGCGATCTTGTCCTCGATCAGCGCGTCGATGGTTTCGGCATCGGGCACCCTCAGCAGCGCCTCGGCGAGACACATCAGCGCGATGCCCTCATCAGTGGAGAGGCCGTATTCGGCGAGAAACACCTCCATCATGCCGGGCTTGGCGTGGTTGCGGATGGCGCGCACCAGATCGGCCGCGTTTTCCGAGATGCGGGCGCGATCCTCGGCGCTCAACTGAGCCTCATCGCGGAGCCGCTCGATCAGTTGCGATTCGTCGGCATAGGTGCCCGCGTCGATAGCGTTGCGCAGGTCTGCCTCATTGTTTTCTGTCATGACAATTCCCTCTGGACTACCCTATTATAATCGGTAGACGGCAGGCGTTTTGCCTGATTGATATGAAAAATATTATCGTTTCGTCTGAATTTGAGGAGTTTTCCAGTGAATCAGAGCAGTGTCGATCTCGACCGATTCGACCGCGCGATCATGAGCACGCTGGCCGAGAGCGGCCGCATCTCGATCACCGATCTCGCCAAACGCATCGGCCTGTCGAAATCGCCGACCCAGGCTCGGGTGCGCCATCTGGAGGAGGCGGGCATCATCAGGGGGTATCGCGCCATCCTCGATCCCATTCAACTGGGTCTCGACTATGTCGCCTTTGTCGAGGTGAAGCTGTCTGATACGCGCGAAAAGGCGCTGTCGGAGTTCAACAAGGCGGTGGTCGGGCTCGTCGAGGTCGAGCAGGTGCACATGATCGCGGGACGCTTCGATTATCTGCTGAAAATCCGCACCGCCTCGATGCGATCCTACCGACGGGTGCTCGCCGAACGGATTTCGACGCTGCCGCATGTGGCCTCGACCTCGACCTATATGGCGATGCAATCGGTCAAGGAAAACGGGATAGCGGAGGCGGTTTGACTGCTTTATCCGCCGCGGATCGACGAGCGCCATACGAGTTCGGCATGCAGCGTCACGGTCGGGCTGGCAGCGGGCGCGGAATGCGGGGCGGAGAGCCAGTCGACCGCCTGTTGGGCGATCTGGTCCACCGGCTGGTCGAAGGTCGTGAGGTCGTAGGATTCCCAGCCGGCCTGCTCGATATTGTCGAAGCCCGCGACGCAAAGCTGATCGGGGACCGACAGCGAAAACTGGTTGCGCGCCGCATCCATGAAGCCGCAGGCGAGCAGGTCCGTGGCGCAGAACACGCCATCCGGCCGGTCCTTGCGGGTGAGCAGGCGCTGGGCAAGGGTGCGGCCCGCGCCATAGGCCGTCTGGCCGTAGCGCTCGACGATCACCTCGATGCCCTCGGCCTGACCGGCGGCCAGGAAGCCGCGCTCGCGCGCCAACAGGCTCGGCGTCATCGAGGCCGAATTGGCAAAGGCGAGGCGGCGGCAGCCGGCGCGCAGGAAGGCGGTCAGGATCCGCCGCGCGGCCTCGTCATTGTCGAAATTGATCCTCAGCGGGCCTTCCTGATCGTCATCGCGGTTGATCAGCACCAGCCGCTGGCCGTTGCGCAGACAGAGCTGGACGATCGACTTGTCCGGCAGGCCCGAGAGAATGATGGAGGCATCCGCCCGGTAGCTGATCGCCTGGCGCAACGCCTTGTCGGCGCTGCCGTCGGAACGGTCGGTGTTGACCAGCATGGCGATCTTGCCGCGATCCTGCAGTTTCTGGGTAATGGCGCTGACGAGCGCCGAACGATAGGGGGTGGCGACCTCGGAGGCGATCAGGCAGACGATCCCACTTTCATTGCGCATCAGCCCGCGGGCGAGATGGTTGACGTGGTAGCCGAGCTCCTCGGCCGCCGCCATCACCTTGCGGCGCGTTTCCGCCGAGACGCTGGCGCCCGGCGTGAACGTGCGCGAGACGGCGGAGCGGGAAACACCGGCGCGGCGGGCGACTTCCTGCGCGCTGACAAATTCTTTCTCGGCCATCATTCCCCCTCGACAACCTCATTCTGCTTCGGAATGCACTGTTGTGCAACAAAGCCTTTATGAAGTTTTTGCGACAGAGCGTTGACTTTCGAGAGTGGACAAAGCGCATGTTGCACGCCTTTGCAGCGGCGTGCGCTGTGTTCCCTGTTCGATGGCGGTAGCGCGGAGCGCCCGGCGCTCAGCCGACTGCGATCGTCTTCTGCTCCTTCACCGCACGCACGGCCGCATCCGCAAGCGCCAGCGCCATCAATCCGTCCGCGATCGAGGGCGAGGGGGCGGTGTCGTTTTCGATGCTGTCGATGAAGGCGGAGATTTCCGCGGCATAGGCGGCGGTGTAGCGGGTCATGAAAAAATCATGCAGCGGCGGACGGGTGTAGCCATCCTTGTTGGCGATCTCGATCGAGACAGGGCGCTGGTTTTCGGCCGACACCGAGCCGAGCGAGCCCAGCACCTCGATGCGCTGGTCGTA
>MDSV01202166.1_pt1 | contig 33801 bp, 31 predicted proteins | sample 810851 | NCBI WGS metagenome assembly MDSV01 (sample SAMN05326640, study PRJNA326480) | marine metagenome | isolation source: seawater | place: Atlantic Ocean: North East | collected 2012 | reverse complement strand
TAATTTAATAAAAACCATACTTTCACTTACGATGCTATGCACAGTCGTAGTAGCGCAAGAGCAAGTTGATGCTATTGAAAAGGCCCGACAAGCAAAGGAAGCTGCTGATAAAGCTGCCGCTGAAGCTGCTGCTGCTACATCTGCAGCAATTGAAGCCGCTGCCGTAAAGGCCGCCAAGGAAGCGCGTTCAGAAGCAAAACGTAAAAAAGTAGAAGAAGAAGCAAGAAAAATTGCTGAAGCCCAGGCTGCTGAAGAAGCAGAATTGGATGCTGCTGCTAGTGCAGCTGCTGAGGAAGCTAAAAGAAAAATGGCTGCTGAGCTCGGATTAGAAATAGAAGATTCCGAAGAAGAAGCCGTATCTGATGAAACTACTACTGTTGACGAAGAGACTGAAACTGAAGATGTAATTGCCAAAGAAGCGCTTGGATGGAATATTGGCGGAGCTGCTAGTTTAGGTTTATTGAAAGGTGAAACATTTTCTGGAGGAGTCCCTACTGGCGGTACATTTGTAGTCACTACTCCTTTTGGATTTAAGGTTGGCCCTTTTGATTATACAATCTCATTCGGTTTTGGTGGTTATTCTGGTGAATCAGAAGGAGGAGAACAATTTAACCCTTCATTTGCTGGTCTAGGTGGTAATTTGACATTGGCCAACTTTATCTTTGCTGAAGGTCATATTGGTAGTGTTGGTAATGGATCTGGTTTAAGAGCATTTGCAGGAGTGACTCTTGAAAAACTTATGAAGAAGGGTTTAGACCTACCAGTCAACTTATTAGTTGGCACTGAAGCATTCTATAGTACTGATATGGCAGGTGCAGGTAATCCTTCTGGATGGGCCGCATTAGGCGTCAGATTAGATTATGGCTTCTAGTTAGATCTGACTTTATTACTTTAAAAAAAGCGACTTGTTTTTATAACAAGTCGCTTTTTTTTTATGAATAAATACTCCATAATAATACCCATTCACAATGAAGTGAACTCCATCCCAATACTATTAAAGGACCTTGAACATTATACCAAAGAAGGACATGAAATCATAATAATTGATGATGGTAGTGATGATGGTGGCACTGAAATTCTAAAAAAAAGTAATCTTATTAAATTAATAATTATTGATTCAAATAAGGGTAAAGGCAATGCAATTAAAATGGGTTTAAGAAGTGTTAATAATAATAAAGTACTACTTTTTGATGGCGATATGGAAATTAGCCCTACAGAAATTTCAAAGTTAATGATCCTTGATAGCATAAATAATATAAACTTCGTTATGGGATGTAGATTTAAATCATTAAATCCATTAAAATCAAATTTTGATTGGGGGAATTTTATGTTTACAAGTTTCTTTAATATCCTTTTTGGATTGCAACATAAAGATATTCTCTGCTGTGCAAAAGCATTTTATCTTAATGATATAAATAAATATAAAATTGTCTCAAATGGTTTTGATATAGATGTAGAATTATCTGCATTACTATCATTTATTAATAAACAAAAGAAAATAATCCATATACTAATTGATTATAAAAGACGAACTATTTTAGAAGGGAAAAAACTTAAGGTATTCGATGGTTGGAAAATTCTATTAAGAATTATTAAAATGGCTCGATACCTATGATAGATAAAAAATTATTAGAATAACAGTATTTTAAATTTTATGCACATATCACTAGTATTCTTAAACTGTCTTAAAGTTGTAGAAATTGAATAGTTTTCTCTCCAAGAATAAATCAAATTAGTCTCAATAAAATTACTATTTACAACTTGTCCACTTGGAAAATCTCCTTTGATATAATTATCGACAGGAGATAAGGTTCTATTAGTAATTGTTTCTTCTCCAATTTGTAGTGCTCCAACAGAAGTTTTTACAATAAAATCATCGTTATTAAAATAATTTATGCCTAGAACAATCTCTTGTCCATCACTGCCTCTAAACCAACCTAAAGGTTTTCCATTATGAGTGAAATTGTTTGTTCCACTAAGATGTCTGAAGGTTGGCGTACCTACATAAATAAAGGAAGTATATATTGTAAGAAGGTAATCAGCCGATATTAGAGGGGTATACGCAAACCTAATTGAATAAGCCTTACCATGCTCCTTCCCTATTTCAACGTCCTTATCAAGGACAAATTCGTCATATAAATAATTTATGGAAAATCTAAAATTTGTTTTTAATAAGTAATCCAAATGAAATTGCCATACTCCATTAGAGCTCCCGCTACCAGTTACATTTAATCTGTCATTTAGTTCTATCTCTAAATGCGAAGAGATTGGATTAAAATAACCAATGTCCATTGATCTATTTTCACCAGAGTAAATAACAATTTCTGAGAACCCCATAACTAATGTTCTTTTGTTAGTCCATTCCAACCCTCTCGCAGTAATATAGCGATTAATATTATTTTCAACATTCTCTAGAAATCCATGAATATATCTAACACGGACATTCCCATAATCAGATCCCAATAAAAAGTAATCATATGCATAGCTATTATTACTCAATGCAAGCTGAGTATTTCCTGCCCCCCAACTTTCGTTTCCCTTGCTAAATTGTAATGTGAGCCAATCGTTTTCAAATCCTAATCCCGATTGGCTATCTTTATTATTAACCATTTGAGTGTTTAATTCTGATTGATGATTTTTAAATGTTTTATTCATAAAAGATGGATATAAAAACACATAAAAATGATTTTTATATTTTATATTACTGAAGCCATTTATCGAACGATAACCATTGCCTATATCAAAACCCATATGCATATTCATTTGAGTAGATGAAGATACTTTTTTAAAATTTCTTTGAGGAGTTGATTGGATTCTCATAGGACTAAATATAGTTAATGATTCCCAGCCAATACCTATATCGTAAAGTAATTTATTAGAATTATATATTAAATAATCTATTGGTATTGATTGAGAAAGAATCAGACTTGAATTTAAAATAATCGTAAGTTTTAGAATAATTAGTTTCTTCAAAACAGAATCATCTTTATGGTATGATAAACTTTAGTCTAAACTATTTACTATATGAAATAAGAACAATTAAATCATACTGACTAAATCAATATTTCAATTAAGCTTCTGCCTTAATAATTGTTGCAGGTAAGCTATCTTTATGTTCAATAGACTGACCGAAAACTACTTGTCTAGTATAGGTCGGAATGATTTGTTCAAGGAGAAATCTTATTTTTTCACTATCTAAATCTCTTGCTGCTTCAAGTAATTTAATAAAACTTGCCTTTAATATATTCCATGGCATATGAGCCACTCTATCTTTTAATACCATTATTTTTATATGTGAAGTACTTACTTTTTGTTCATTAAACAGTTGGAGTTCCTCATAAAGTTTTTCTCCTGGTCTTAATCCTGTGAAAACAATTGGTATATCAATTTCAGGTTCTAGGCCAGATAAACGAATAAGATCTTTTGCCATTTGCACTATACGAATTGGCTTACCCATTTCTAACAAAAATATTTCACCATCACCTCCAAGAGCTCCACATTGCAATATTAATTGAGATGCCTCTTGAATGGACATAAAATATCGTGTCATCTCAGGATGTGTTATAGTGATAGGACCACCATCATTAATCTGCTTTTGGAATGTTGGGATTGCACTGCCTGAACTTCCTAAAACATTTCCAAAACGCACTGCCATAAATGTGGTTTTTGATTGTTCATTATAAGATTGAATCAGTCTTTCTGCTGCCCTCTTTGTTGCACCCATTACATTAACAGGATTCACAGCTTTATCAGTTGATACCAACACAAATTTATCTACAGAATATTTATCAGATAGTTCTACAATGTTCATTGTCCCTCCAATATTAGTAGTTACAGCAGTCCAAGGATGAAGTTCTTGAATAGGGACATGTTTATATGCTGCTGCATGGAAAACAATATGAGGACGATTTTCAGAAAATACTTTATCACATTGATTTCTACTATTTATTGAAGCTAGAACAGTCTTCAAAATTGTTTTTGATTGTACCTTATTGAAAAATTGGTCTAGTTTATAAATATTTTCTTCACTTGTATCTAAACAAACAACCTCAGCAGGTTTAAAAGATAAACATTGTTTAACTAGCTCTGAACCTATAGAACCTCCAGCTCCAGTAATAAGAACTCTTTTACCTTGCAGAATATTTTCTATTGAATTCATATCTAGCTTGACCTCTTCCCTTCCTAGAAGATCAGAATATGCAACATCTCTTACCGCAGCCATTGAGATTTCCCCATCAATAATTTCATTGATTGCTGGAACAGTTTTATAACGCTTTCCTGTACCTTTACAGATATCTACAATACGACGAATTTGATCACCAGAAGCTGTAGGAGCTGTAATTAAAATTTCATCATAGGCGACTGTAAGGTCTGATAATTTTGCGATACTACAAAAAATTTCTTTCCCATGAAGAAGCGCCCCATGCTTCTTAACATCGTCATCAACAAAACCAGCAATTGAATATTGATGCCGTGATGTAGTCATTATCTCCCTAGCAATTTTCTCACCAGTCTTACCAGCTCCAATAAGTAATAATGTCTTTCTAGGTTTTGGATTTTTTAATGGTGAATCCTCATGGTAATGGGTAAAATAAACTCTTACACTTAATCTTATACCAATAGTAATAATTGTATTTAAAATAAAGTATACTAACAAAACAGAACGTGGATAACCAGTTAGACCTTGAAAAGCCAGAATAGAAGAAATTAAAATCATTGTAACTATTGTTACAGATTTTAATATTGCATAAAGATCAAATAAACTAGTATAACGCCAAATTCTTGCATAAAGATCGGAAAAATGAAATACACTGACTTGTATTAAAATAAACCAGGGTGCCCAACTAAGAAATAATAAAAAGAAACTTCCAGGGATTGAAAAATCGAAGCGTATCAGGAAGGCTAAGTATAAGCTACCCAAAGATGCCAAACCATCAAGTATCATTAAATTAAAGTTTCTTTTATTCATTGGTTTCTTATTTCAGTTATATAAAAAAGAAATTACGAAAAATTTGTTTATACTATTAAGCGTAAATCTATATATCCACGTTCTCTGCTTTAAATACTCTTAAAATTGTTAGGTATAAAATTTTAATATTTAATAAAAAAGATTGATTATTCATATAATATGTATCCATTTTTACTTTCTCTTCAATACTAAGGTCATCGCGTCCATTAACCTGAGCCCATCCTGTCACACCAGGGAATAGAATATCCAAGCCAGCTCTAGTTCGCAATTCATTCAAATCCTCTTGGTTGTATAAGGATGGACGTGGACCAATAAATTTCATATCACCCTTTATAATATTAATCAATTGAGGCAATTCATCAAAACTAAACTTTCTTAATAGAGGACCAATTAAAGTATATAAAGATTGACTATCATCGACTAAATGAGTTGCTATATCAGGTGTGCCTTTTTTCATTGTCCTGAATTTATATATCAAAAATTGAATATTATTTTTCCCTATTCGTTTTTGTCTGAATATGATTGGAAATCCATCATCTAATATTATAACCAATGCAACAACTATAAATAATGGGAAAAGGCATATTAGAAGAACTACTCCTAGAAGTTTACTTATCATTATTAGAATCACCTAATATTGCTGATAATTTTACATATTTCTTTATTTTGTTTGAGTTGAAAATATTATCTGAAATCAGCTTAACCATATTCTCAATTAAAAAAACATTATTTATCATTTTTCCAATAAAATATATACTTTTTACAAAAATAAGCGGTGCAGGTACAATCCATTTAGCTTTTACATAATTTAACAAATCATTGTATGAGTAATAATTATGATCAGCAATATTATATACTCCTGCAGGTACATTATCTTGAATAATACTTTCTATTGTAATTCCTATATTCTCCAAATTACATAGTGATAATTTTTTTGTCCCATCACCTACCCTATAAAAATAATTTATGATTTTTGTTCTTCGATTGATATTTAATTCGAAATCTGGACTATAAACTGGTGCAAATCTTAGTATCCAAGATCGAGATGCGTATTCTTTTTGTAAATATTCCTCTGCCTCTAATTTTGTTATTGCATATGGGCTGTAGGGTTCCTTAACTGATTCTTCATTATAAATATTGTTGTTAATTTTTTCACCATAGACAGAAATGGTACTTGCGAATATTATTTTCTCTGGTAACTTTTTCTTTTGGTCTAAGATTGATAGAAGATTAATCAATGTTTGTTTATTTATTCTTCTAAATTCATCAATTTCTTTTCCTTTCCCTTTCTTATGCGCTAGGCCAACTAAAAAAATGAGAACATCATATTTAGAAATACTATTAACAAAATTCTCTACTGATAATTTTTTAGTTAAATCAATAGAATCATAATCTTCTGCAAAAGAATCTTCCTTATTTCCTATGCCTTTAATAGAATATGACAAATTTAGTTTTATATGTAAAAAGGTGCCAATGATACCATTGACACCTGCTATAATAATTTTCATTTTTATGTCTACTTAATTAATGAAACAGTCTGTTCTATATTCTGTTTAGAAGATGCTCCAAAAACTATAGATTGAATATTTTGTCTGTTTATAAATTCAAAAGCTTCAACGGCAGGGATTGCACCCGATGCTAAAGTAGACATTGCCATTAATTGAAATTTAGAATCATCGTTAGCTGCTGCAGTTTCCACATATGTTTCTAGGTTAGGAGACATTAAATATCCAATCTTATTGAATGATGAACAGATAACGACATTATCTATTCCCCAAACTTCAAGTTTATTTTTTAACCTGGGCATGTTTTGAGTGATTAAACCAGGTGTAGCATTATATTTTCTCCGAATATGTTCACAATATTCAAAAAAAATATCTTTAACCTCATAGCCAAGTAAAAGGTCAGTAATTATATTTTGTAAAAAAACAACTCTAACATTCAAATGTTTATATATTTTCATTTCAAAATCAACAAGTAATTGCAGTAGTTTTATTGCATCTTTACCAAGAACAGCAGACCCTCCCTTTACTATTGTACCTAAAAAACTAATTGGATTACTATCTTTGAACAAAACTTCATTGATTGTTGGAATTATGCCTTTTTCGCTAATAAGATTTGCATACTTATGTGGATATGGTATGGACGGATACCAATTAAGCTCGGGGTGTTTTGATTTATTAGACACAAAGTGATCACATATTTCACTTGCCCTATCATTGCTATTTAGCATTATACCTCTTATTCCTGAATCAATTGCAATGTTATAAACATCCAAAATAGCTTGAAAATCATAAAATTTTTCAGATAGTTGCTGTGCTTTTTCTTGAGACATATGATTTATACCAAAAAATTGGTTATCCCCAAAAATTATTCTGTCAAACTTTCCCATTAGATTCATAATCCTTAAAAATTTGTTCAATTACATACAATGTATTGGATGCTTCTATAAATGTGCATTTATTTATTTTTGCCTCATCATTAATGCAATCAATAAAATGGTATAATTGCGCGGTGAACTCATTACCACGGACATAAAAAGGTACAGGTTTAAAAATATCAGTTATATAAATTGTATTCCAACCTTTTCTTAATTTTTCTGATCTAATTTCTTCTTTACAGAAAATTTTTATCCCGTGCTGATCAGCTAAAATTTTACCCTCTAATCCATAAATCTCTATTTTATTTGCAGGTTTTCGATAACTTGCATCACTCCAATTAACATTTAATGTCCCAGTTATTCCACTTGCGTATAAGAGTGTAGCATTTACAGCATCTTCTACATTTGTTGAAAATATTTTGGTTAAGCTTGAACCTGTTATTTTATCAGGTACCCCAATCAAATAATTTACTAGGTCTATTGCATGTGCTGCCATGTCAATGGTCGCGCCACCTCCACTTTTTTTTGTGTCTCTCCAACTACTGCTTGAATCAGATTTCAATATCGTACCGCTAAACATTTCTGATTTAAACCTAATTACTTTTCCAATTAAATTTTGATTAATCAGCCTTTTAACTTTTATAAAAACATCGTTAAAGCGATTTACATAACCAACTTGATTAACCAATCCCTTATTATCAAATAATGTTCCCAATTCACTCGCTTTGATTTTATTTAGGGTACAAGGTTTTTCTAAAAAGACATTCACATTATTTTCGTAAGCCATCATTGCTATCTCATAATGAATTGATGGTGGGGTACATATGAGCACTGCATCCAAAATTTCATTAATAAAAAGATCTTTATAACTATCATATGATTTTACCCCGGTATACCTCTTTAAAAGGGTTGTGATAGTTGATGATGTATCAACCACTGCAATTAAATTAGTTGTTGGATGACTATTTATTATTGAATAGTGAGTAATGCCCATCCGACCAAAACCAATTATTGCAACTTTCAGTTCATTTTTTGATTCCAATCTTATTCCCTGTACTTTTTCTAAATAATGTTGATAACTAGAAAAATAAAAATTTCATACTGATCATCACATTATACTGTATTATTAACTATTTTTGACAATTTTTTTGAAAACTTTTTTTCTGACCATCTTTTATGAAAGTCAACAATGCATTTTATGGCCAAATTTTGATTACATTTTCTTTTTTGCTTTAGTAAGGCTTGCGAAAAATTTTTAATGTAATCCTCATGTGTAGAATCATCAGAAACTATTTTACCGTAATCTCCTCTCACTATCTCTCTGATTGCTCCGGTATCAGTTGCAACTACTGGTAAACCAAGTGAAAAAGCCTCTAATATTGTTAAAGGATATGCTTCACTATAGGATGGCAAAATTAATATATCAGAACTAATAAGAAAGTTGATTTTGTCAATATCTTTCGTGCAGGGGCCAAGGTATTTGACATTAGATCCAATGTCATTGGAATTAACATAATTATCAAAATATTTTTTATCATATGAAGAATTAAATTCTCCAACAAATAAAAAATTGTAACCTTCACGCTTCTTCAAAATAGTTTTAGCTATATCTAGAGCTCTTTTATAACCTTTGCTTTCCATCAAATGTCCAAGATACAAAATATTAGCATTAGAATTTTTGACTTTAATTTCAGAATAATACTCCATTGTTTTTTTTATTGCTAACTCTTTGCTTAGTAATGGTTTTATTGTATTAGGTAGTATATGACATACTGAATTTTTCAAATTATTGTGAGAATAATCATTGATTAATATTTTAGATAAAAATATTACTTCAATATTTTTTAAAAAAAGATAGAATAGGTATTTTTTTTTCAACCAAGTTTGACGGACAGGTCTCATGTGTAAATGGAAAATAATTCTACAATCTTTAAATCCATATTTATATATCTTAAGTAGCAAAAGGAATAAAAAATCTCTATAAAAAGAAATCCCGTTCACTGATGGTGTAAGATAAATTATAGATGGTCTATACATAATTATACCAATTAATAAACTTTTTAGTATTCTTGCAAATAAATAGAATTTTTTAAAATTAATTTTACCATTATCACTTATACTAGATGATGTTGAAAGGCCTATATATTTTAATTCTAAATTTGTTAGTTTAAGTTCTTGATATACTAAGTCGCCAACAATTGCAGCACCATGAATAGGTGGTGGCCTATGTGCAAGCATTAATATTTTTGGATAATTAATAGAGAAGCCTTCCCATTATTTATTTTTTAAGACAAGTTATACCTTCAATTTATATTGATTGATATAATTCTTGGTTGAATTAAATCATTTAAAAAACTTAAAGCATATCGTTATAAGTTGCTGATTTTTTAAAATGGTAGTCATCTATTTTATTAAAAAATCTATATTTCATCCTTGTAAATAGTGATAAGAATTCAACTTTAAATTTTTTTAATTTAGGAATGTATACAGGGACTCCATTATGAATTTTATTCTTCTTTAATATTTCCAGAACTTCTGAGACAGGGATAAATAACCCACTATTTTTTTTACCGATATATGATATCATATCCTTAAATCCTTGATCAATCTTACCATGTTTATGATAATATCCAAGGTGTGTATATAGAATACAAACCCCACCCTCTTCTTCAAGCTTATCAACTGACTCTTTTGTTACCATCTTATTAAAAATCCATTGATTAGGCGCAAATGAAGAAGAAAACCATTCGTTGCTGAATCGCTCGTACTTATAATCCTTATATGGCATATAAGGATTATATTTAAGCGTATTAATATTATCAATCTCATAATTTCTACTATACTTAATTATACTTTTATGAACATCTCCCCAAAAATGTTTTGACTCTGGTATTTCACCCGAAAAATCAGTGTAATTAGAATAAATAATCCTCAGTAAATAGTTAAATGGAAAGCTAAATCTTTTCTCCCCACAATATATATTATCTGGATTGTACGAGTGATTTATATGGATTTTAGGGTAGTGTCCAATTATTTCTTTAAAATACTCAAGCCCATCTAGGATTTCATTTCTGTAGTAGATACCACTGCCAACATTATGTAAAGCAATTTCAAAACCTTTATTTTTTATATCTATGATGAAATCTCGATAATTAATATCCTGCAAACAATGCCCTTTTGATAGATTGTGATCTCTAACTGGGTAGACCCAAACTGTTTTTGTTGTCCTTAATCCATTCTCATAAATAATATCATAGATTGGCTTAATGTCCTTGTAAAATGCATCATCAGTATCATCAATTATTGTGAAAATAAACTTTTTATTATTTGGTAGTTTAAGTTCCATTTAAAAAAACTTTTTATTTGCATGTTTAAACTCTTTAACATCTATTTTTGTAGGAAATTTGAAATACGTACCACCTTCGACGGTTCTTAAATTCTTACTGTCCTTAATTAGATGGAGAGTTTCAACAATAAGATTATTTGCCTCAATTTTTAGAAGCATAACTAGATCTGATTGAGAGAATTCCGGATTAATTTTTATTTTTTTTTGAGAAATAATAGGTCCATTATCAATTCCTTCGGTTAGTTTATATAACGTAACGCCCGTAATCTTTTCATTATTTTTCATAACCCAAAATGAAGGCATAAGTCCTTTATATTCTGGAAGTAAAGATGAATGAACATTGAAAACACCATATTTTGTTGATTGCAAAATATTCTTTTTTATAATTTGATTCCCTGCGATTATTAAGATTATATCAGCATCTAAACTTTTAATTATTCGTTCATTTTCAGAAGAATTGATGCTGTTATTTATTTTTAATACATCAATATTATTTTCTATTAATACTTCACTAACAGTTTTTGAAAAAATATATCTTTTTAAATATTTTATTAAGTAAAAGACAAAAAATTTTATTCCAAAAATCTTAAACGTTTTATAGGTCTTTTTTATAAAAGACTCATTTTTCCCATATGGTGAAGCCTTTGAAACTATTGCTTTGACTATTTTATGTTTTGAACCTTTTATTTTACATATAAGATCATAAGTTGACTCAGATAAATAAAATGGATCCTCCTGAGTGAATAAAATTATATCCATTAAAATGAGTTTTTATTATCAACAATTGCTTTTAGCATAAATTTAAATCCTCTAACTTGTCTTTTTATTAATCTAGTTTCAAACATTGTTCTGTAAAACCATTCCATTCCTATAGTTCTTAATATCTTTGGAGCCCTCTTTACATTATTTGTGTGAAAATCAAATGCTGCACCAACACCAATACAATAATTTACATTTAAATTTTTTATATTTTCTTTTATCCATTTCTCTTGTTTTGGTAAACCAAGACTAACCCATAAAAAATTTGGCTTTAAGCTATTGATATTATCAATAATTTCAATTTGCTCATCTCTGGTTAGTTTTCTAAATGGTGGAGAATAATTACCTAAAATTTTAACTGAAGGATATGAGCATTCAAGTATACTTCTTAAACGGTCATTTACTTTTTGCTCAGCTCCAAACAAAAAATGTGTCCAATTATTTTTTTGGCCATCATTCACAATATCTAGGAAAAGTTCTGGCCCATTATACCTATTGACTTGAAGTCTATGGAATTTTGCTGCTATCTTAATACCAACACCGTCACACAAAGAAAATCTTGCATTATTTATGTAGTCATGATGGGTTTTATTTTTCATACCAAAATACATTGCCTCAGTATTGGTTATGGATATATACTGACCTATCTTTTTCTTTAAAATATCCTGTTTAATTTCAAGCATTAAATCATCACGTTTAATGTTATTGATTTTCATTCCTTTTATTCTGGAAATATTCATTTATAAAAACTATTCTTTCTAATATTAATTGTGAAAGATTTTCTAGTTTATTTGATAATCGAAGATATTCTAGACATTTTCACTTTGTAGTAGGTATCATATACCCCTTCAAGAAGCATTTTCAAATAGGTAATTGGAGCATTCCCGGGCAAATGAGATCTATATAATTTATGATGATTGATATTTTTTGAAATAAGACCTGAAAAGGCGGTGAAACAATAATCATAATTATCTTTTATTCTATCATATGCATACTTACTAACTTGCCTTTCAGTGCCCACTGGAAAGGCAAAAGCTTTTAAAAAGTTTCCTGTAATCTCCTCAATAGTTTTTTGAGGTTTGATCAATTCTTTCTCAACAAGGCTTTGATTAGTAATATCTTTTATAAATATATGATTCTTCGTATGCGGAAAAATTAAATGCCCCTCAGAAGAGAGATCAATTAGGTGTTTTTTATTCATTAATAAAAATTCATCTTTAGAGAAATCTTTTGAGGGAACTTTACCATAATGAATATTTCTAATGACAAACTTTTTCATATCATGTTCTTTTTCAATATCAAGTATTGCTGTCGGGATAAAAAACATTGCTTTGATATTATACTTGCTTAATACTTCTTTAGCAAATTTATAGCTCGATAGTAAACCATCATCAAAAGAGAACATAGTATTTTTACCTTGAAAATTATTATTATTTTCAAGAGTCATAAAAAAGTCACTAGGATTCAAAACATTACTGTTTTGCATTATATAATCAATATTTTTTAGATAATTTTCGAAGTCGCTTATTTTAACTTCATGTGAATAAAAAATTCTTACGCTGTTATTTAATATTTCTTTACTAATTAGTCTATGGAATTGAAGAAACTTTAATACTTTACCAAAGTTTAGAAATTTTTTATTCATCTTATATGCATTCTCATAATATGATTTTCATACCATAATTGTTTTTGTGCAATTACTGCAATTAAAGGAATTAATGCTACAAAAAAACAAGAAAATATACCTACTGGAGAATAATGAGTTAGGTTAATTGCAAAAAGGAATCCAAGCAGGACACCCGTAATATATATATCCTTGTAAAGTTTATTTCTTGTAAGCTTTGCTGTTTCCCAACTAATCTTAATTGATTTGTATATAATAAACCAATAAAGAAAAAACCCTAGAAACCCCATTGTGTATGGTATATCTAGTAAAAAGTGTAATTCATCTATATGTGCCATATCTCCATAAAGACCCTGATAGTTTGGAGTATATGCACCGATGCCAAAGAATGATTGGATTGGATAAGTAATCATATTATTAAAAATATTTTCAGGCAGTGATTTGATATTCTTAATAATTATTGGCCCTGTACCGCCACCACCTTTTGCTGTAATGTAGTTATAATAATGTATTGGAATATTTGGAACTATAATAATCAAAATCATTATAACAGAAATTCCTAATGTTTTTAAGGCTTTCTTGGTTTTAATTAGTTTGGAATATATTCTTCTCAAAAATATAAGTATAATGAGTATGAACAACGTAACATGTGAAGCCATAATTATTTGACGAGATGTACTCAATAAAACAGCAAAATAGGATATAATTATGAAAATATTCTGATAGTATTTATTTCTAAAAATATGTTGTCCCATTGTCACTAGAATCAATAGCCCCGATGCTGAAATGAATGCTGTAGCGGTAAAGCTACTATCAAGTCCAATTGGTCTGAGGATGTCTAATGGAGACAAACTTTCAAAATTGGACATTTCTGTTAGAAATGACCTACCTGATAGGATTGCATAGTTGTTTATCGCATAATTAATGCTTGGGATTATGTCAAATATTTTGTTCGAAAATTCAAATATTAAAAAAGAAGAATAAAAAATAGAGCAATAAGTAACATACCGAATGAAAACTTTTAATTGATGAATATTTGATATTTTATAGATTAAATACATAGATATAATAAAAGGTAACAACATATCCTTTAAATGAACCAAATACGCAATTATATTAGTATAATAAAGGGAAATTGGTAGAGTAATTAATATCGAATATTTAAGAAGTAAGTTTATGTATGTAGCAACTTCTGTCTTATTATGTGTAAATATCTGAAATCCAATTTTTATCATTATAAAAATCAAGAATGCATAAAACGTATTATAAAATTTGATATCTATACCTATGAGATTCATTGTAATTCCAACAGAAGATGATAGAGCAGATAAAAAAATCAAAAATTTTAGATCTGATGGGAGCCTTGTTATTATTTTTAAACTATCCAAATTATGTTTGTACTTATTTATTTTGAGAAATCGAATTCACTTTGTTTTTTAAAATCCTATAATTGATATTAGTTTATTTCATGAATCTAATCCGGAGCTTCCGTAAATAAATTGTGCCTATGCTTGATGATAAAATTTTTCTTTTTATTTTATTCAAAATTAAAAATAGATATCCTTTTATGTTAACCGCTCTAATATGTTCATATATTTTTTCTTCTTCATCACACCATTTCTCTTTATACCCTTCTGCTCCAACTGTAAAATCAAATTTTAAAATATTTGAAGAAAAACTCCACTCGATTAATTTTTCTAAAAGTAATCTCCCAGGAGAGAATTTTCCCCAAGTTTCAGACTCATATGCGGGCATTAGATAATAAAAGCACTCTCTTTGTACTAGGCCAACATGGGTTGCAATTATTTCTTCATTAACTACTACTGCTGAGCAATGTAAACTCATTTCTGAATTATAATCCAACTGAGGTAACTTTTTATAAAACTTTTTATACTCTGAAATTGCTAGAATATCTCTCAATCCAGTATGGAGATATCTTTGACTCTTTTGGATAATCATCTGACTTATTATCAGATTGAAATCATTCATTGATTTTCCAATAAGAAATTCAAACTTACCTATTTTACTTAATTTGCGTATGCTTCTTCGTGAATCAGCTCTCATTTTCTTTTTTATTCTTTTATTATAATAGGTAATCCAATCGCCAGATAAATTTGCATGCGCAGACGTAGTACTTTGGACTACATTAAATGCCAAAACAAATGGATTAATTAATTCCCCTATCTTTTCTGTCTGATTTTCTAAGTGTATTACATCAAATGGTTTCAATTTTTTACACACTTCAACCCAAATTACCTTAAAATCGATTTCGTATTTTTTCCAGTTCTCATGTAGGAGTGGAACTTTATAATCTGACTGTACACCACCCAACCAGTTAAGGACTTTTATACTCTTAGAGTTATATATACATAGTGGGAGAATTGCTATTATAGAATCTTCTTCTTTTAAGATGACTATTTGCAAATGAGTTTTATTGAGAGGGGCACCAATTGTTTTTTGCCAATGATTCAACCAGGAATACGATTGAAAGGGTGTCATCTCAGCATTTTTTTCAAACTCTATCCATATACTCTTTAGTTCGGGATTAAACTTTTCATAAATATCAATCTTCACTCTAAATATCCTAAATTATTTTATCCCAAAACAAACTAACTTTTCCCAACGATTCATTAGTTTGGTGTTTTTTTGAAGCACTTCTTCTGGTAGAGAGGGCCACGAGAAAATATGTTCATTATTTTTCCATCCCCAATCAAACCACTTTATTGCTTCTTTATGATTTCTTACATATGCAGGGAAACACCATGGATTTGCATTTGGATATATTTTTGAAAAAACTGGGGTCAAATTATTTTTCAATGCAAAAATGTGCCATTTATTATAAATATCCTGGCGATGTTTAATTATTCTTTTGAGGTTAACTTTCCTTAATATTCTTTTAGACGAAAAGTCAATCATATAATCATTTATCTTATCTTCTCTAAATAATTTATAGTCTTCATAATCAGGTCGATTCTTTAAAAGTTTTTTAAAAAAGACTTTTAAGGATGGATAATTATTATCCATGAAAACATTTAAATAACTAATTATTGAAGGAGAGTATGGTATAAGACTAATATCATTATCCAGTTTATTTTCTTTCAACCATAACACACCACCGCTATGTATCTTTAATATTTTTCGTGGTGAGCTAATTCCAAAATCACCAAAAGTTCCTAACTTGGAACCTTTATACCTCCCACCATACCCGTGTGCATTATCTTCAATTAGAAACAATCCATGCTTATTACAAAAACTTTGAAATTTCTCAATCTCTTGCGGTTGGCCAAAATAGTGCACCATCAATAAACCTTTTACTCTATCATTGATCATACCTTCTAAAATATCCCATTTGGGAGCGAAATCATCATTTATAGGATAGAATTTAAATTTTATACCAAGATTTTCTAAGGGATGAAGTACAACATCGCATATATACTCTGGTATTAGAATACATTCCCCATCTTTTAAATTTAGATTTTGAAGACCATACTTAAGTGCGGTTCTGGCATGAGAAAAATAAAATAGATTTTGCTTAATGGCTTAGGCCTATTGGGTATTAGGATAATTTATTATTTCAATATAACACATTTAAAATAATGATATTTATTTAATTTATTTTAACAATCCAGGGAGTGTTTTTGTTTCCCACAAATACGCCGATTCTATAATCTCTTTAATTTTAATCTTCGGTACCCATCCAATATGTTTTTTAGCTAAATCATAGTTTGCAATCAGTATTGGTGGGTCTCCATCACGTCTAGGTTTTATCTCATAATTTATTTTTTGACCAATGATTTGTTCGGTAACTTTAATTATTTCTAGAATAGAATATCCCCTACCTGTTCCAAGATTTAGAATTGCACTAGTCTTACCCTTTATAAGATAATCGCATGCTAAATAGTGCGCGTTAGATAAATCATCTATATGAATAAAATCTCTGATTGCCGTGCCATCCAATGTGTCATAATCATCTCCAAATACCTTGAATGTGGTATTTTTGCTCAAAGTACTCTTTATTAATAAGGGTAGTATATGTGTCTCTGGACTATGATATTCACCCGATTTAAATAGAAATGATGCCCCAGCTGCATTAAAATATCGTAAAGCAACATATTTCATATTGTATTTAATACTATACCAATGCAAAACTTTCTCAATGAATAATTTTGTCTCACCATAAGGATTTATTGGAACCGTTTGATGTTGCTCGGTAATTGGAATTGTTTTGGGATTACCATATACAGCACAAGATGATGAAAAAATAAAATTTTTTATACCAGCTTCTGCAGCAATTTCAATAAGATTTAATGACTTTATGACGTTATTTTCAAAATATTTTCTAGGAGATTGGATTGATTCATGAACGTATGCAAATGCTGCAAAATGAATTATAGTCTTTATTTGATACTTTTTTATCAAACTTTTGATTAAGGGACTTTCATCAATATCACCTTGGACAAATGTTACATTTCTTTTTGCCCATTTATTACCTCTTGACATATTATCAAGTGAAACTACATTAACTTTATTTTTTTGGAACAATCTTACTGTATTGTATCCAATATAACCAGCTCCCCCTGTAATAAGAACAGATTCCATTTAAATTATCCCTTAAGTTTCAATGTGATAAACTTATTTAATGAAAATGTTAAGGAAAAAATATCCTTTAAGATGGAAATAATTTTATCGAACATAAATAATCGCAATGCAGTTTTAAGCTTCAACATGTACAACTTAAAAAGTTTAATTTTATATTTTCTTACATTATCCTTTTGACCTAGGTCAATATTATCGGAATGTATAAAGTGCAAAGTTTCAATCTTATCAAAAAACTTATATTCTAGGGACATATTAGCGCCATGAATTACGTATGAGCCTAGGAACTGTGGAATATATTTTATATCAATATTTACCAAGGCCATTCTTAACCACATATCATAATCTTCAACACCATGTAATTCCAAATCTTCTGTAAAATATCCAACGCTATTTATCACATTCCTATCTATGGTAACAGCAGAAGGTGATAAACAATTATTTTTAAAAAATAAATCATTATAGTTAGTATATGGACCATAATAATTTTTTTTAAAAATAATATTTTTATCATTTACTACATATTCATTATGACAGACGACCTCACTATTATATTTCTTCAAATAATTATGAACAAATTCAAGTTTGTTGTCCTCCCAAAGATCATCTGCATCTAAAAGTGCAATATATTTCCCACTACTTGCTTTAATAGCACTATTTCTAGCAGCACCTAGTCCTTTATTCTGTTGGTTAATAACAATTATTTTTTGATCTAAAGTAAAGCTCTCAATTAAATCCTGTGTTTTATCAGTAGACCCATCATTAACAAATACTACTTCAAAATCCAAAAAACTCTGCTTAGTTAGACATTTGAAAGTGGGATAAAGGCTTTCAGCAACGTTATAACAAGGTATAATTACGCTAAAAAAGGGATCAGATAAGCTTTTCAAAGTAATTAATTGTCTTAGTAAGGCCTTCTTCCAATTGTATTTTTGGTCCCCAATTATATTTTTCCTTAGCTAATGAAATATCTGGGCGTCTTTGTTTTGGGTCGTCAATAGGAAGAGATTCATAGATGATTTTTGATTTAGAATTTGTTATATCAATAATGAGTTTTGCTAATTCCAATATAGTGAATTCTTTAGGATTACCTATATTCATAGGACCTGTAAACGCATTATCAGAATCCATAAACTTGATTATAATATTTATTAAATCATCAACATAACAAAAAGAGCGTGTTTGGTTACCTTTCCCGTAAATTGTGATATCTTCTCCTCTAAGTGCCTGGACAATAAAGTTTGAGACTACTCTTCCATCATTTGGATGCATGCGAGGACCGTAAGTATTAAATATTCTGGCTACTCTTATATCTAAATTATGGTGTCTTTTATAATCAAAAAATAAGGTTTCAGCACAACGTTTACCTTCATCATAACATGAACGAGGCCCTATAGGATTTACATTCCCCCAATATTCTTCAGTTTGCGGATGTACAACTGGATCTCCATATACCTCACTAGTTGAAGCTTGAAATATTTTCACCCCTAATCTTTTAGCTAGCCCAAGCATATTAATTGCACCATGGACTGATGTTTTTGTAGTCTGGACCGGATCATTCTGATAGTGAATTGGAGATGCTGGGCATGCAAGATTATATATTTCATCTACCTCTAAATATAATGGAAATGTTATATCATGTCGGATTAATTCAAATTTATTATCATCTAGTAATTGTGAAATATTTTGTTTCGACCCTGTATAAAAATTATCGATACAGATAACCTCATCACCTCTGTGCATTAATTTTTCACACAAATGTGATCCTAAAAATCCAGCACCACCAGTAACTAATATTTTTTTCAATCTTTACCTTTTATATCTAGTTAATAATTTGATTGTATTTACCATCATATGCAGTGTACATATTACCAATATATTTCTGAACAAATTCCTTATTAAAATCTTTTGATAATGTACTATTTTTTATTTGATCTCGAATCTTAATTAAACCATTTTTATCAATACGATAAAAATATAAATCAAAATTAAAAAGCCTATTCTCATCATAAATTTCTCCAAATTCATACTCGTATGATTTGACACCCATTATTAATGATTCAATCCCAAAAGAATTGTCATTGAAAATTACCAAGTCATATGTTGATTTCAATTTCTGTTTTTGATGTTTTGACCAGATCTTAAAATTAGAAGGTAATTGCACATCCTTATTAGTAATTTGAAATAGAGGGTGATATTTTAAATAAACTTCAATTTCACTGCCCTTAAAAACATCGATTAAATCGTATGTAATTTTCTCATATTGGTAGAAATGTACAGGGAATGCATATAGTATTCTTTTATGAATTTCTAATGATGGTTCTTCAATAATATAATTATTCTTTAAAGTTGGGAAATCAAATCTCAGTGCTCCAAAGGTTTCTATTGGAATCGGATAGTGCCCATATTCCTTCATTGTCCTCGTGAAATTATTACCTACCGTGAGTATCTTGTCCGGAAATAGTGATACTTTACTATCAATTCTTGATGGGAAAAAATTTAAAAACCTAAATGAGAAACCACTTGATTGATAACCAATTGTTCGTGTCTTTGAATCTTTAAATGTATGTAAATACGCATTTTCCCAAGCCTGATTTTCAAAAATATAAAGAAAAGCAACAGGGTTGTGGGTTTTTATTTTCTTGGCAATAGCTAATTCTAAATAAGCTTGAAATGATCGTAGGTTAAAATAATCAATCTTTAAAGAATGATTAATTTTATCTGTTACCTGTAATTCATTAAAAAAATACTGATTTTTGAGAATCACTCTTCCTGAAAAAATATATTTCCAAAAAATCATAACAATGTCAAATAAACTTAATAAACCAACAGGGATAATATAATTATCAGGTTTATTAGCTTTATGAAACTGTTGTAACGTATTATCATATCCTAATGGTTGGAAGCCCACTACTACATTTTTTTCTTCAGATAAATCATCTATAAGTTGCCTGAAATAATCATCTTTAACCACTCCATTATGGATTGACCGAGGAACAAGCCATGTTCTTATATAAATAAAATTTTCAGGAAAAGATCTAATTCTGAACTTTAACGAAGTTTTTATGAGACGCAGAAGCATTAAGGTGATACGAGGTAAAAACCCAAGATACATTTTTAGGCTTTCAAATTTTAAATTTTTCTTTGTTTTAATATTTTGATGATTGATGAGGTTTTCATATAAAAAAGAAATCGTTTCTTGTTTATTTAAAGTAGGACTCGCCAAAAAAGAAAATTTTCCAGTTTGTTCTGTAGCAGCTTTAGAAACTAACTCATTATACTTTACTATATAATCAGTCAATGTGATATTCATTAACTGATTATTTTGATACCTACTGGAAGATAGGGCAATGATTTTATCTCACGTTTAAAAAATTCACTTTCCCTATCATTTGCATAGTAGGGATCTATTCTTTTTCTCCATAAATCTGAATTCAATATGTTTTTTTCAGCATATTCCGGAATATTATTATTTTCTAAGTTGGTATCAATTATTTTTGATAATGTATTTTTAGAAAAACACCATCCTTTTGTTTTCTCGTGAAACCAGTCCTCATTTTGAACGGTTCCGCTAGTAGTTATTAATAGTGGATTTCCTTTTTTAACAACACGTTTCATTTCACTAATATTTTCATTCATTAATTTAGGATCTGCATGCTCTAAGGCAGAGACTGAGACCAATGCATCAATTTCTTGATCATTGATTGGTAGACTATGAAAAGCAGCTCTTATAAACCGTATGCTTCCAAAATTCGCATGATTATTCATCTTCTCATGCTTATTTATTTTCAAACGATGTCTATCTTTGATTTTCTGTTGAATTAAAAGAGAAAAATCTGAAAGGCTAAATTCTTTTAATTTATAAAATTTTCTAAATAGTTTATTAAAAAAATTATCTCTTCTGCTATCTAAGGTACTGTCATAATTAACAAATCCAATATAATCATGTTTGTATTTCAATTCCTCTTGATCTAAAACTTTGATATCAAAAATCCCTTCAGCCAACAATGGTTTAGATCTAGGAGAAAAGTCTAGACTAAGTACATTGTATCCTCTTGAAGCAAGAATAAATTGTGTAATACCCATTCCTGCACCAGCATCAAGGATAGTATCTCCTTGTTTTATTCCTGCATTATCTAGCTCATTAAGCAACCATATAATATCCATATCATAGTGCCAACCCTGAGGGCGATTCATTACCGTAAGCCAATAGTCAATTTCAGATAATTTTTCCTGATCATTCAGTAAATCAGGAGTTAGAAATTCTATATTATTTTTTATTAATCTTTTTATCATTTTTCAGTTTTAGTGTCCAAGCTATTTTACCTTTTCAAAACCAGGGACCTCACGTGCAAATCCATGAAAAAGACCTTTTATGAAATTAAAGTAATGATCAAAATTCCATTTCCTTTTAAAAAGCATGCCTAGGGACCATTTAAATTCATAAATGACATTTAGAAAAAAATATTTAATGAATTCTGGTTTAGTAGAAAATATAATCCTATTAAAGAAAATAAAATTTCTAGTCCGCATGTAAGTATTCATAGGCTTTCCAAAAGAATCTCGATCATGAAAACAAATACTCCCTGGGACCACACAACTTATCCATTCTTCTCTCTTCGCCCTCCATTGCCACTCTCTCTCTTCCCAATAAATTGAAAAATCTCTCATCATTCCTATATCCATTATGACATCTGTCTTAACCAACAAACAATGTCCTGAAACATATTCTACTTCTAATATGTTAAGGTCAGAGGTATCCATCTCATTATCAAAAGTATGACTTAATGGATTTTCATTATTGTCTAAACCAATGATCCATAAATCATGTTCACCTGAACCATTATTTTTAAAAGTTTCAGGACCAAGAAAGCCAATACGATTATCTAAATGCGCAACTTCTAAAAGTTTTGATAAACAATCTTCTTTTACTTTCAAATCGTTACTAACTAACCAAAAGTAGTCAAAATGGTTTTCATTTATAACATTTTTCATGCCAGCATTAAATGCCCCAGAAAATCCTATATTATTCTCAATTCTTATATAATCAATATTCGGATAAATTGGTCTAAAATGTTCAGTCAAATCATCTGAGGAACCGTTATCTATTAAGATAACTTTATTATTGCCATAATCATTTAATAGAACTGAATCGATACATTGTTTAGTTTTATCAATTTCATTATAAGTCAATATCAAAGTACATACCGAGATATCTGTTTTATTATTCATTTCAAAAATATTTTATAAATAAAGTAATTAATCTGATTTCTTTAAATCAGGTACAAATCTCATAACCTCATCATCTCGATATGGTTTAGCTCCAAAATGTAATTTACCTATTGCCCCCCAATGATTCCACCAATATTCAGAAAAGTCTCTCACAGATTGAGGTTTATTTGAACCAATGTTTTTTATTTGAGCATCACCTGGTTCTAAATTGAAATCTCTTATTTCTAAAAGTATTTTATTTGCTATTTCAGAAACACTTGTGAAATCTCGAATCTGTTGACCGGCAGTTAATTTAAAATCATCTCCTTTCAATGCAGCCCGTTTTAATGATGGCCATAATCTGCTTTCGTCTTCACCTTCTCCAAATATATGGAAAAGTCTCAAGTATTTTAGTTTTAATTTATTTTGAAGTGCCCACTGAGAAAAAACAAGGGATCCAACAGCTTTTGAAACAGAATATGTCATTTGGGGCATTAAAGGAGCATTAGTTGGAATAAATTTGAATTTTTCACCAGATAGGCCGTACTCAAATCCAGATCCAATGATAATGTAATTTTTTATTCCACTTATTTTAGCATTTTGCAAAAAAGCTAAGGGCCTAGTAACATTATGAAGTAAACAATTTTCTAATGTATCATAAGGATAGTTTGTACTGTGAGATGCAATATGAACTAAAAGGTCACAATCCTTAAAATTGCTATAGAAGTCATCTTCATATTCTCCATCAATCCATTTTGGCTGTTTTATTAAACTTATTTTAGGTATGCTTCCAGATCTACGAAGACAGATTAATTCTAAGCCCTCCTCTATTGCTTTTTGAATAAAATGAGATCCAATAAAGCCAGTGCCTCCAGTAACAAATAATTTCAATTAAAAAATTCTCTAACTTTATCAACAACGTACGCTCTCATATCATGATTTATCCCCGGATAGACACCTAAAAATATTGTCCTTTCCATAATTGTGTCTGTTCCTGAAAGATCACCTGAAACTCTATGTTTGATATTTTTAAATCCTGGTTGCTTTAATATGTTACCACCGAATACTTGTCTGGTCTCAATTTTTGCATCCTCCAAATGCCTAACAAATTTAATTTTATCAATATGCTCTTTAACAGTAAATGGGAATCCAAACCAAGAAGGATTTGCTTTTTCTGGAATTTTTGGTAGTATAAGATGCTTGGATAAGTCTTCAAATGCTTTAAGGTAAAAGTTTGCATTCTCTTTTCGAGCTTTGATAAAGGAAGGAAGTTTTTCAAACTGTGAGCAACCAAGTGCTGCTTGCATATCAGTTGCCTTTAGATTATATCCTAAATTTGAGTATATATACTTATGGTCATACCCATAAGGAAGATCCCCCAGTTGCCATTCAAAACGTTTACCACAAGTATCATTTACACCGGGTTCGCACCAGCAATCGCGCCCCCAATCTCTTATTGATAGCGCAGTTTTTTTAGCCATCCGATTATTAATTATAACCATACCTCCTTCTCCCATAGTCATATGATGAGCAGGATAAAAGGAAATTGAAGACATATCACCGAAAGTTCCCATCAGTTTACCATCCCACTCTGCGCCTAAACAGTCACATCCGTCTTCAAGAACGAATAAGTTATATTTTTCAGCAATCCTCATAATTTCATCCATATCACATGGAATGCCAACAGTATGTGGAATGAAAATACATTTTGTATTTTCTGTTACTGCATCCTCAATTTTATTGGGGTCGATATTATACTCACCTGGATTGCAATCAACAAAAACAGGAATAAAATTATTTTGTATAATAGGAGTTAATGTTGTTGGGAAAGTAACAGCAGGAGTAATTACCTCATCACCCGATTTCATGTGACCTTTAATATTATGGCTATTTAAAGTTGCGAGCATTAATAGGTTTGCACTAGACCCTGAATTAACAAGCAGAGCCTGTGAACAATCAAAATATTTTTTCATAAGGAGTTCAAATTTCTTTGTAAAAGGTCCAGAGGTTAACCAGTAATCCAAGATACTCTGAATTCCATTAATCATATCATCTTGATCAAATACTCGACCTGCATAACCTATTTTTGTTTTCCCAGGTTTAAAATCAACTTTTGAGTGAACTTCTTGATAATAATCTTTTGTGAGATCAAATATTTTTTGTTCTAAAACTTCTTTCATTATTTTCCTTTTTTATAGTTTTATTTTTTTAAATGTTTCTTCCGACAGTAAGATATACAGATTTAGGGAATTCGGATGGTTCGTAATAACGCCGTGCATCAAAGATTATTTTACCTTCCAAATTATCTTGATATTTTTTTAACGATAGATTCTTATAGACTTCCCATTTTGTTGCTACGACTACTGCATGGACATCGGCCAAATGGCTACTCCATTTATTAGTGAATGTTAAATTTTTTACTTTATGAAATACTTTTTTTGAATTATATATTGCTACTGGGTCATGAGCAATTATTTCAACTCCTTTTTTCAATAGAATTTTTATTATTTTGATGGAAACTGACTCCCGAATATCATCTGTCCCATCTTTGAAAGCTAGCCCAAGTAGTAATATTTTTTTTGAATTTAAATTTCCAAATTGTTCCTCAAGAAGTTTTACAATCTCTTTTGGTTGATTTGCATTTACATCTAATATTGCATTTAACATTTTTGGTTGAACACCTACATCGGTTGCTAGCCTTTTTAATGCTTGGACATCTTTTGGGAAACAACTGCCACCAAATCCACAACCAGGTATTAAATAATTTAATATTTCAGGAAAAATCCTCTGTTGGTCGCTTGTTATCGGGCTCCAGCGCTTATCTAAATGTACTCCCTCCATTACCTCTAAAATATCTATTCCTTTTATGGCTGCTGAAATATTGGCAAGCTCATTAACTGCTGAAATCTGTGTTGCAAGTAATGAATTATTTGCATATTTAATCATCTCTGCGGTACGAGTATTAACTTCAATTTTATCACAATCCCAAGGCTCATATAGTTTCTTTAATAGTATAGAAGTTTTTTTGTCCTCCGATCCAATAACGATACGATCGGGGTTCATAAAATCCTCGACTGCATTACCTTCTCTTAAAAATTCTGGATTCATTCCTAAACCAAATTGAGATAATTCTTTTCCTGATTTCTTTTTTATTATATTGTAAACAAAATTATCTGTGGTCCCAGGTACTACAGTACTTTTAATTACAATTGATAAGAATTTGTTATGATTTCTTAAATACTCACCTATCATTTCTGCTACTTCAGAGACATAGCTCAAATCAATTTGTCCATTTTTTGATGGAGTGCCAACTGCAATAATTAATAATTCACTATCAAAAAAGGTGTCATCAGATATTAAGTTTACTTTAAAATTTTTATTCTTGATTACAGTTGAAAGAAGTTGTTTTAGGCCTGCTTCATGGAAAGTAGGAATACCATCGCTCAAAGATTTAACTGTAGCAATATTTTTATCATAGCATGTTACTTTGTGCCCTTTCGAAGCTAGACAAACTCCTGACACAAGCCCTACGTATCCGGTTCCTATAATGCTTACATTCATTTTATCTTTCCTTCAAGAGTCTTCAGAATCTGGATGATTCAGATAGTATTCAAATGTTCGTTTCAATCCTGTTTCTAGCCCTATTTTTGGATTGTATCCCAACAATTTTCTAGCTTTATCAATTGATGGGCATCTACGTTGAGGATTATCAACAAGGTAATTAGAATCTTTATTTTTTTGGTAGCTTACATTTAATTCTTTGCCAGAAATAGATATGATTTTTTTAGCTAATTCAACCATATTTATTTCAGGTTGGTCAGTTCCAATATTAAATGGATCTCCATTATGATTGGACAATAGTAGTCTTAAATAGCCTTCAGTTGCATCACTTACATAACAAAATGTTCTAGATGCTTTCCCATCTGAATAAATCATGATATCACTATCATTTATCACATCTCTAAAAAAATCAGGGATAACTCTTTTATCGCTAATCTTTAACCCTGGACCATAATTATTAAATGGTCTTACAATTTTTACAGGGACCTTATGTTTATCCCAATAATTAACACATAAAGTCTCTCCTAACCTTTTTGATTCATCATAACAAGCACGTGGACCTGTGCAACTAACATTTCCTCTGTAGTCCTCACTTGTCGGTATGTGAGCTGGATCTGGGTCGCCATATATTTCACTTGTTGAAAAGAAGAGCACGCTTTCAACACTACTATTCTTACTGTAGTCCAATATATTTCTTAACCCAGTTACATTTGAGTCTATTGTCTCGATAGGGTATTTTCTATAGAAGGTGGGTGAGGCAATCGAGGCGGCATGAATGATATAATCGGGGTCAGGATAATCAATATCTCTTATTATATCTTTTTTACTAATTGTAATGCTAGGACTACCTTTTAATTCATTCATCCAATCTGGGACACCACGTAAATAATTATCCCAAGCATAGATATGACAAGGGTGGTCAATTGTATTTGATTCATTTAATATTTTAAAATAGTGCATAAATTGGCAACCTAAAAAGCCTGCGGCTCCAGTTAGAAGTATTTTCTTTCCTGAAAATCTCTTATTAAGATTATCTAAAGAAGTAATTATATCTTTTGAATTAAGTACTAACTGTTTATCCATATTACCATACTCTCCAAAATGCTTTGTTATCATTCCATAATTTATTTAGGTGGATTAGATCTCTATCATGGTCAACACACTCCCAGTGTCCATTGTGTTTGTAAACCATTACCTCACCAATTGATGCTAATTTTTCCAATGCATTGAATTCAAAATCACAATCCTCTTCTTCTGTAAGATGATCAAGAAGATTCTTATTGAAAACCATATAGCCACCATTAATCATGCCAACCGAAGTTTGAGGCTTTTCTACAAAACTTGTTACCTGCAAATTTCTTTCTACAATCTCACCAAATCTTGCCGGCGGATGGACACCAGAGATTGTAATTGTTTTTCCATGATTATTATGAAAATCAATTAATTCTTTAATATTAATCTCCGATAAACCATCCCCATAGGTAACCATGTGAGTAGGCCCTTCTAAAAATTGTTCTAATCTTTTTATTCTCGCACCCTTTAGAGTATTTAAACCAGTATCAATAACCGTCACATTCCAGTCAATTTCTCTAGTTTCATTATGAACAAGTAATTCACCCGTCGAAAAATTTTTGGTGAAATTTTGATTGTAAGTATCATAATTGATAAAATACTCTTTGATTACCTGAGCTTTTACACCTGCAGAAATAATAAAATCATTATGACCATAATGTGCATAATACTTCATAATATGCCAGAGTATTGGCTTATCACCAATTTTAACCATCGGCTTTGGTACTGCCTCCGTTAACTGACCAAGCCTTGATCCCCAACCACCAGCAAGAATAATTACTTTCATTTTTCAATCCTCATTGTATTATTTCTTTTAAAATATTTATGGCATTTTTCTTTACCATTGCGGTGTTTAGACTCGAACCCCAACCGTCTAAGAATTCTGTATTATGAGTATCTGCCGGATAATACCCTTCCTTTAGATATTTATCAACACTCTCAGTTAAATCACTGGGTATATCATCAACGATAGCACGTTTTTTTATCATTTGCATTGGTTTATCATACCAAGGAGCCCTACCACTTAAAATAAAAAGAGGTATCTTTGTTGCAGCTGTTTCAACGCAGGTTGTGGCTGGGGTATCTAGGATAACCAATTTTGCGTTTTCTAATAATTCAGTAAAAGATTTATTATATTCAATTTTAACATTTTTGAGTTTAAAGGGTAATGTATTTGGCCCTGGATTTGGCTTAAAGACGATATTGTGACTTTTATCCAAACTTTCTAAATATTTAAGTATTTTTTCCTGTGCATCGAATAATCGACTATCTGGGTCAATCGAATCAATGAAAGGAGTCCCAGTTGATAACCACTTGCCTGTGGCATATATAATCAAATTACCATTCCCTCCCCGGATAGTTTTACGATTATTTCCAACAACATATACTTGTTTCATAGGTGAATTTCCAATGTAGCTCTCGTATAAAGGAGCAACTTCCTTACCATAGCAAAAGTAATGAGTAGTGTATTTTGCTTCCAAGAAATCTGTGAAAATATCATCATAAAGATTCATTTCTCCATGTTGCCAATTAATGACAGGCTTGTTTAAAAAGTTGGCAATATGTCCAAACAGATTTTCGATTGGAAAAACAAAAACAGTAGATATTACTGCATCATACTTTTTAATTTTATTTATCAATTTTAAAACCCTTGCATCAAAAAATTTTAAAGTACCTTGAATTGTCTTAGCTTGGTTTGTCAAATCATAAACAGGTACGTTTTCAAACGTAATACTTTTATTTAAAATTTCTAAAATGGTGTTATCTAAGTTATCACTATTAATTATTCCAGTAGATTGATTAAAATCAACAAAATAAGATTTTTTGAATTTCTTATCCATTAACAAAGCCGACCAATCATATAATGCACCAAATTGAAAAAGTTTGTTTTTTTTAAATAAGTTCCATTGACTGTATTTAAGGGTTAATCTTAATTCATTAATTTTAGTAATTATCCTCCTAGGCAAATATTTTTTCACTTTTTGTTTCCAACTTTTTTTTAATTGGTTTTTATCACCTTCATTCCAACCATCATTTAATTTCAAAATTGTTCCTTGCATTTTATAAGGAGACTTTAAAAAGATGTCACAAAATGAAATAAATGAATGAGGTCTAAATTCAGTATTTTCATTTTCATATTGATACAAAATCCATAATTCAGGATTAAACTTTTTTTCAATACTGTCAATTATATGTTTATGTAGGTGTATTTGCCCTATTGCAACGTGAAGTTGAAAGTGAAAATAATCACCAATTGTTAAAGGAAATTTCTTTGCCACTGAGATAGAATATTCATTCAGCTCCTCAACCAAGCTTTTTATTCTTTTTTCAGAATCTAATTTTGCCTGAAGATAATCACCATCAGAAATCAGAGAACTTAAAGTAGTAATCTGCCAATTATTTTCTACTGCAAAGTACCTTGCAGTTACACCCAGAGGAATAACAATGTCATTATCATTTCGGTGACTATTGGAATAATCTAAAGCTTCAATATCGTTATTGAGAATTACAATTCGCATTGGGTAGCTTAATCTTCTAGTCTAAAGCTTTTCAATGATGAAATTAGACAAGTTTTTGATAGCCTGTATGCCTTGTCTTTCAACACTTTCATAAGTTCTTGAAGCTATGTGAGGGGTCATTATTACATTATCTAATTTTTGAAAAGGGTGGTTAGAATTCATAGGCTCTTGCCCTAAGACATCCGTCGCATATCCACTTAAAATAGAATGCTCTAAACCATAAATTATTGCACTCTCATCTACAAGCTCACCTCTAGCGGCATTAACTAAAAGTTGACCCTTTTTTGAATAGTTAACTAATAACTTTTTGTTTATGATATGGTAATTATCTTTATTTGCATCCATATTAAGGGAGAGGATATCTACCTTAGTAGCTAACTCCTCAATAGTATTACAAATGATTACTGCATTTTTTTCCGCGAAATCCTCATCTATATACTTGTCAAATGCATACGGTTTTAATCCAAAGGCTTTAGCACGTAATAGTACTTCCTTACCTATTCGACCCATACCCGCAACACCTATTCCCATACCATATATCTCATGACCGATCAATCTTTCCCACTTGCCCTTTTTAGTATAATTTATTTCATCTACCATATTCTTATAAAAGGTAAGGATTAAAGCAAATATATGTTCAGAAACAGCAACATGATTTACCCCAATACAATTCGTTACCTCTATACCTAATTCCTTAGCTGCCTTCAAATCTATTTTATCTAACCCAATACCATATTTTGATAAAATTTTGAGCTTACCATCTTTCCCTTTTTCTAAAACTTTTCGTGTGTAGTAATCATCGCCACATATAACTCCATCATAATTTTCAATAATTGGTAACAGTTCCTCTTCTCTTACAGGACCGCGCAATGTATCTACTTCAACTCCAGTATTCTTTAAAACATCATGATGCTTACCTGGCGTATCCTGAAAAGATGTTGTTGTAAGTAGTATTTTCATTGATTATCTAATATTTTATTTAATTCATGATAATCTTTAAAGCGGACCATATTTTTATTTCTAAACAGGTTTTTATTTTCATTTGTAGATCTAAGAATAAAGTCAATGTTATTACTTTTTGCTGCATCAAAGTCACTCTTAGCATCTCCAAGAAAAACAGTTTCATTGATGGCTAAATTATTTTCTTTCAAAATTTTTTTTGCTACCTCTTTTTTATCACTGGGTGAACCATAAATTTTAATAAAGAAATCTGCAATCCCTCTCTTTCTTGCTATCTCAATCATTTCAACTGTAGGCGTCGCAGATACAATCCAATAGTTACATTTTTTATAATATTTTTCTAAAAACCAATGTGCCCCTTTTACTTCTTCAACATTAATTACAGCATCAACAACAATCTTTGAAAAATTATCTAATAATTGGCTTATTTCACTTTCTGATATATCTTTATTGAGAAATTTTTTATGATAATAAGGAAATTTATCATACCTGGACATACCACCATTGGCTTCATGGTGGTCAACAACTTTTTGCGCTATTTCTCGATCAAATTTTTCGTATAATTTATAAAATGCATTGGTTTTAATTTGAAGTGATTCAGCTAAAACACCATCAAAATCAAAAATTATATTTTTGTATCTCAATTTAAGCTACCAACCAAATATCATTAGCATTTGATGCAAGTAATCGAGAAACTGGGTAGTCTTTGTATCTTTGATTAAGCAAATCATTGAATATTGCTTTCTTCTTATTGCCAATTATACCAAATAACCGATTCTTTGCATTATTTAAGACTGCTAATGTCAAAGTAACTCTATTCATCTCAAGTTTTTTTACATGGAATCCTTCTACGTAATTATTTTCAGATTTTTCAAAATTGTATTCTGGAAATAAAGATGCTACGTGCCCATCTTCACCTATTCCCATAAAGATGAGATCAAATTGGGGGAAATTATTTTTTATATCTAAAACTGATTTTATTTTTTTTTCATATTTGGTTGCAGCTAATTCAGGCGTCAGCCATCCTTCAATACGATTACTATTAATATCAGGAAAAAATTGCAGCCAATACTCAAAGCATGATTTAAAATTATTTTCAATGCTATCTTTGGGAACACAACGCTCATCTGTGAAAAATACAAAAACTTTAGACCAGTCTAAAATTTGGTGATATTTGTTACTATTTAAAATATCATAAACAGGCAAAGGAGTTCTTCCTCCTGATATAGCTAAAAAACATTTCCCTTTTTTATCAATTTCTTCAGAAATAACCCTTACCATCTTTTGCGCGGCAATTAACCCAAATTCTTTTTGATCTTTTGTATAAATTGTTTCTCCCTCAATCATAAAACTAATCCTCAGTACTAATTTTGCTATGTAAATCTTCGATAAGATTTAATATCCCTTGTCCAAGATCGATATGAGGATTGGACACTAATTTTTTAGCCATTTTAGGGTTAAAAGAATAGGGCGACATTTTATAGTGGGTCTTTGATTTTTTAGGATGCTTGATAATTTCTAAATCATCCTGGAACATTTCCTTGATCATTTCCAACAAATCACCATATTTAATTGATTTAGTGCCTGTTAACATTAATATTTGGTTTCTATAGTTTTCATCTAATGCTTCTACACTCAAATCTGCAGCATCTTTAACATGGATATATTCTCTTGTCTCACTTCCATCACCAAAATAATCAATTTTTTTATTTTTGACAGCATCCTCAACGATTCTGTACAGACTATTTCTCTTATCTGCTCTATCACCATATAAAGATCCATATCTTAAGATCATATAGTCCATATTACTCTTTTCGGCAAAAGACTCTATAAAGAGTTCAGAAGACTGTTTACTGATACGATAAAATGACCCAGAAGAACTATAAACATACGCTGAGCTAGCAAAAAGATACTTTCTAACACCATTTTTTGCAGATGATTCCATTATTTGAGCATTTCCTAGTATATTATATCTAATTGTCTCTAAAGGCTTATCATGGCATTCATCGATATCTGAGATACCAGCAAAATTGTAAACAATGTCTTGACCATCTATGGCTTCATCTAATTGATCTTGATTTAAAATATCACCAATGACCATACTTTGAGAGTCCTGTAAAAATGGTGATTTTTTTATGTCAAAAATAGTCACGTCGTATTTTTCCCTAGTTAACGAATCTGCAACATGACTACCTAGAAAACCAGACCCACCAAAAACAATCGCTTTTTTAAATTTAGACATTTTTTATTTTCTCCATTTCATATCTTGCTTTTTCACCAAGGAATAAAAAGTCAAGACTAAATCCTAAGAATGTATATCCCAAACTAATTTTATGTTGAATTTCCGCATGATTAGGTTTTATAACATGAAAACCTAGAGGAAAGTTTGCATCTCTACATGCCTCCTCTGTTTGCTTGATAGCATCTAATAAAATAGGAGAGTCTAGTTCTCCTGGTATACCAAAAGAAGCTGACATATCATACGGTCCTATTATGATACCATCAATACCCTCAACTTGAATAATATCCTTTATATTTTTTACAGCTTCTTTATGTTCAATTTGAGCAATTACAACTGAATCTTTTTTTAACCAATTTTTATATTCTTCAAAACCTATGCCATAATTTTGTGCTCTAGCCAATCCAACACCTCGATTGCCATTTGGTGGGTATTTTACAGCATTAACAGCCCGTTCTGCATCTTCCTTAGAACACACCATTGGTACAATGACACCATCTGCACCCGCATCCATCACTTGCTTAATGATCAAATCATCATTTGCACCCACACGCACTAATGAGGTT
>MDSV01048313.1_pt1 | contig 33809 bp, 35 predicted proteins | sample 810851 | NCBI WGS metagenome assembly MDSV01 (sample SAMN05326640, study PRJNA326480) | marine metagenome | isolation source: seawater | place: Atlantic Ocean: North East | collected 2012 | reverse complement strand
ATGTGGAAGCGCGGTAACGCGTGTAGCTGACCAGTACTAATAGCTCAATTGGCTTGATTTATGCACTGAAAAAAATTTTGAAACTATGGTTATCACAAAAAACTAGCAAATATAGTTATTTTTTAAAATTATACTCAATATATAGAAATAATAAATCTTTCTCTTTACTGTTCAATATTTGAACGTTATAAATGTTCAATTTTTGAACATATGAGCAATGAACAAGATCATTTTGAAATTTTAAGGAAGTTAAAAAAACTTCCTGAAGCATCTCAGCGAGATCTAGCTAAAGAACTCGGTTTTAGTCTGGGAAAGCTAAACTATTGTCTAAAGGCGCTTCAAAAAAAAGGTTTAGTAAAATTACAAAACTTCCAAAAACAGAAGAATAAAATTAAATACTTACAGTATGTAATAACTCCCAAAGGCGTAAGTGAGAGAACTAAATTAACCGTAAATTTCATGAAGAGAAAAATGCAAGAATACGATGAGTTAAAAAAAGAACTCAAAGAGAAGGAGTAATATGTGGACAATAATTAAATTCGATAAAAAAAAATTAACTTTTCTTAAAGAAGATTTAAAAAACAAATTTGGATCAAATTACTTTGTTTACTCTCCGAAACTTTTAATAAAAAAATATAAAAATAATAAAACCACAAAAAAGGAAATTAATATTTTAGGAGATTATATATTATGTTATCATAAAGATTTTGAAAATCGAGAAAAGACTAATAAATTGAAATTTTGTAGAGGATTAAAATATTTACTAAACGGGTTTAGGGAGTCTCAAAGAGAAATAGAGGAATTCGTAAATAAATGTAAAGAATTTGAGGATAAAGATGGATATCTTACTCAAAGCTTTTATCAATTAAATATAAATAAAAAATACAAATTTATTTCTGGGCCATTTTCAGAGAAGATTTTTGAAATAATAAATCTTCAGAAGAATAAAATAGAAATATTGATGGGAAATCTAAAAACGAAAATTAACAAGAAAGAGTTTTTATTTAATCCCGTATAATAGAACTAAAAATGATAATATATTTTGTAAAAAATAATTTTTTGCAAAGTGCGGAGCTATGTTTAAACATAATTTATGAACTCAAATTATAATCTTAAAGATCTTATAAAAGCAGATAAAAGAATTTCTCAAAGATGGGAAAGAAATAAAATTAAACTTTTTTTTAATAAAAAAGATAAAGTTCTTATAGTAGGCACACTAAATTATATTAATAAAATAAATAATCTAGGCACAAAAAAAATATTCGCTATTGATGAAAGCAAACCGTCATTTTTAAAAATTAAAAGATTTAAAAATGTAAAATTCTATAAATCAAATTTTAAAAAATTGAAGTTTAAAAAAAATTACTTTAATTTTATATTTTGTAATGGAGTTTTGTCCCACCTAGAATCTTGGCAGCAAACATTAAATGAATTTTATCGAATACTTAAACCCAAAGGTAAAATCTGGTTAAATATCTTTGGTGACTCTCGTTTTAGAAGATTAACATCAAATTTAAATAAAAAATTAAATAAAGCTGATAAAGAATTGATAAGAAAAGTTCTTTTGTTAGAGGGTTGGAATATTCAAAAAGTAAATTATATCGAAAGTATGTTTTTTTGGAACAAACGTATACTTTTTAAAAAAAAAGTGATTGAAAAAAAATTTAAGCATATAGGTTTTAAAGGTATAAAATTTTGCTATCGAGGGACCGATAAAGACTTAAACGAAAAAATTTACAAGAATAAATCATTAAAAAAATTATATAATAACGGTGACCTAAGATATTTGCTTACCAAATAAAAATGATAAAAAAATTTATAAGATGTACTAAGTGCATGACTGTCTCAACGAGGCCTAGGACGAAATTTATCAATGGTGTTTGCACAGGTTGTATAAACTTTAAAAAAAGAAAAATGATTAATTGGAAAAAGAGAGAAAAACTTTTAATCAAATTGTGTGATAAGATTCGAAGTACAAACGGCAATTATGATGTTCTAGTACCAGCTGGCGGGGGCAAAGATAGTTCATATGTAGCGTGGATCTTAAAAACAAAGTACAAAATGAATCCTCTCTGTGTTTTTTGCGAACCGCCTTTAATGACGGAAACTGGATGGCAAAACTTAGAAAATTTTGAAAAGTCTGGCTTTGATGTAATGAGAATTAAAGAGACTAAAGCATTTAAAAAAATGAATAAAATAACCTTTATTAAACAAGGATTACCCCAACATAATTGGATTTCTTCAATTTACATTGCTCCTTTAAAAGTAGCAAAGATTTTAGATATCAAAATGATTATGTGGGGAGAAGAAGGAGAGTCAATGTATGGAGGAAAAAACATTTATAAGGATAAATTAAACATTGATTTAAATTTATTTAATCTGAAATTAAATAATTTACCAATATCAAAGTTTCTAAAAGGGAAAATTACTAGCGACTATAATTGGTCAGCTATTAGCCCAAAAGAGTATGCGAAGAGCAAAGATATTTTAAAATGTCACTGGTCTTTTTTCGAAAAGTGGGATGAAAGCAAACATCTTAAAATTGCTAGAAAATATATGGGATTAAAATACGATAAAACAAAACAAGAAAATGCAATTAATAAACACTCACACACAGATCAAAAAATGTTCGCACTACATATGTATTTGGCATATCTTAAATTTGGTTTTGGAAGAGCTACTTCAGACACCAGTATAAATATAAGAGAGGGAAAAATTTCAAGAAGTAAGGCTATATCTATAGTAAAAAAATACGATAAAATTTTTCCACATTCTTTCACAAAAGAATACTGCTCTTACTTTAACATGAATTCAAAAGATTTTAAAAAAACTGTTAATAAATTTGTAAATAAAAAAATATTTTACATTAAAAATAATCAATTAATTTTACGGGAAAAAATTTAAATGTATTTTAAAACTTTAAATAATTTTTTTCATGGCATAATGTTTCATCATTTTCATGATAATAAAAAACATGTTAAAGGCCAGGGATCAATTACTCAAAAGCAATTTGAAAAAGTTATATCTCATATAGGTAGAAAAAATATATTAGACGCGAAAGAATTTATTGAGAGATACAAACAAAAAAAACTTTCTAGAAAAAATGTGTGTATTACATTTGATGACTCATTAAAATGTCAGTTTGATATCGCACTGCCTGTTCTAGAAAAATTTAAAATTAAAGCTTTCTTTTTTATTTATTCTTCTGCTTTAACCAGCAAACCAGATCTACTAGAAATTTACAGGCATTTTAGGCATAATTTTTTCGATTCAATTGATAGTTTTTATAAAGAATTTTTTGCAAGTTTGCCTGCTAATAAAAGAAAAAAGTTGGATAAATATTTCACGTCAAATAAAAAAACTATTTCAAATTCAATGAATAAATTTCAATTTTATTCTGAAAATGATGTAAAATTCAGAATTGTGCGTGATAATTACTTAACAAAATCAGAATATAAATCTGTAATGTTAAAAATGTTTAAAAAAAAGAGATTTAAATTTAAAAATATTAAAGATAAAATATTCTTACAAAAAAAAGATGTAATAAAATTACATAAATTAGGCCATGAAATAGGATTACACTCTCATTCTCACCCAACAGATTTAAAAAAATTAAATTTTAAAAAACAATATAATGAGTACAAAAAAAACAATCTTATACTTAAAAAGCTACTTAAAATTAAAAAGATTAAGTCAATGAGCCATCCTTGTGGTTCTTATAACTCTAATACACTTAAAATTCTCAAAACATTAAATATTGATATTGGATTTAAACAAATAATGAATAACAAAGAAACTAATTCCTCGAAATATGAAATTTGTAGACAAGATCATTCAAATATAATCAGATCATTAGAAAGATAGATAATGAAGATTACTGTATTCACATCAAATCAAAAAAGACATAACTACTTGATACAAATTTTACATGACGTATCTTCAGAGTTATTTGTGGTACAAGAGTCTGATACTATTTTTCCAGGTCAACAACCAGGTAGATATCCAGATGGACCAGAATTTGAAAAATATTTTAGGCATGTGCAAGAAGCGGAAGAAAAAATATTCAATATTTCAAACTTAGTATTAAGGAAAAAAACACATTTTCTAACAATCGGTAAAGGAGATTTAAACAAAATCCAATTGGATAAAATTAGTCCATTTCTAAAAAGTGACCTATATATAGTTTTTGGGAGTAGCTACATTAAAGGTGATTTAGTAAAATTTTTAATAAAGAATGAAGCCATAAATATTCATATGGGTGTTTCACCATATTATAGAGGCACAGATTGTAATTTTTGGGCTCTTTTTGATGAAAAATATGATTATGTTGGTTCAACTATTCACTTGCTATCAGAGGGATTAGATTCTGGTCCCATGTTATATCATGCTTTATCAGAAGCAATTTCAGACCCTTTTGTCTATACAATGTCGACAGTAAAATCAGCATTTAAATCTTTAAAAGAAAAAATTGAAAATAACTCACTTAAAAAAATTAAACCTCAAAACCAATCAAGTGCTGGAGAGATTAGATATTCTAGACGAAAAGAATTTGATGGAAAAATTATTAATGAATTTTTTAAAAAAAAGATTAAGGTAACTTCTCGAAAAAATTTATCTAATTTTAAACAGCCCTTTATTTTAAAAAAAGAGGATTTTTACAATTAACAATATGAATTATCGTAAACTTTTAGTCACCGGTAAGAAAAAAATTGCTATTTGGGGAACTGGGTATATAGGCTTGTCCACAATGATATATTTTGCGAAAAAAGGAATTAAAAGCACGGGTTTTGATGTTGATAAAAAAAAAGTAAATCAAATTAATAAGGGTAATTTGCCTATTCCAGAACTTAAAAATTGGTTTGGCTTTGATATAAAAAGACTTTCTAGACACAAAACTATACAAGCAACAGATAATTATAAAGATATTCTAAAAAAGAATTTTTTAGTTCATTTTATCGCAATACCAACCGAGAAAGATGGTAAGCCATATTTTAAAATATTATTTGACGTTTTAAAAAAAATTTCTATGATTAAAAATTTATCATTTGATTATAAACCATTAATAATAATTGAATCTACTCTTACTCCTCAATTTACGGAAAAAAAAATTCTCCCTTTTTTAAAGAAATTAAATCTTAAATTTGGAAGAGACATTTTGTACTCAGTAGCACCAAGAAGAGATTGGTTCGTAGAAGGAACTAAAACTTTAGATGTTTTGGATAGAGTTTTTGGTTCAGCCGACAAAATATCATCTGAAGAAACTTTCAATGTTCTTTCAATCGTATGCAAAAAACTTCACAAAGCTCCTTCACATAAAGAAGCCGAAATGGTGAAGAGTATAGAAAATGCTTTTAGACACATGGATATTACTTTAGCAAATCAACTATCACTTGCTTATCCCAATGAAAATATTAGAGAAGTTTTGAGGCTTGTTGGAACTAAGTGGAACGTAAATACTTATTACCCTGGATTTGGAACCGGTGGATATTGCATACCTCTCTCGAGTCAATATGTTTTGAATCAAGTAAAAAATAAAGCGAGCTTAACTTTATTAAGAGAAACAATTAAAACCGATAAACTTATAAATCTAAAAATTGCAAGATCAATTGTAAATAAAAAATGTAAAAAAGTTGCAGTTCTAGGCCTTTCCTATAAAGGCAATCTAAAAGTAAGCATTTTGTCCCCTGTTATACCTTTTGTAAAGGAACTCAGAAGAAAGAAGATCAATGTAAAAGTGTATGATCCATTTTATTCAAGCAAGGAGATAAAAAAAATTCTTGGAACAAGCTCGTTTAAGTTTCCTGAAGATTTAAAAATGTTTGATTGCATTGTCGTTGCCGCAGATCATGATGAATTTAAAATCAACAACAAATTAATTAAAAGATACTTGACAAAAAATAGTTTTATTCTAGATTTTTTTGGTATTTGGAAAAAACACAATCTCAATAAATTGGGTAAAAAATATTTAATTTCTGGAAACAAAAACTGGTTAGATTAAAAATATGAAAAAAAAAGTTTTAGTAACAGGAGGAGCTGGTTACATCGGCTCAACAGTAGTCAGAAACCTTTTAATAAATAATTATGAGGTATTTACTGTCGATAATTTAATGCAAGGTCCATTAGGTGTTAACTGTTTTTTAGGACATAATAGTTATCATTTCATTAAAGATGACATAATAAACAAATCAACAATAAAAGATTTAACCAAAAAAGTTGACTATGTAGTCCATTTAGCTGCTATAGTGGGTGAGGCAGCTTGTAAAAAGGATAAAGATCTAACAATTAATACCAATATAGAGGCTACAAAAAATCTTGTAAACTTTTCATTAGAAAACAAAGTGAAGAGATTTATCTTCCTATCTACTTGTAGTAGTTACGGGGTACAAAGCACAGATCAAATGGCTAATGAAGAAACACCTCTTAATCCGGTGTCATTATATGCAGAGTCAAAAATTTCAATGGAAGATTATATAAAAAAACAATGTAATACTGATATGAGTTACACAATTTTGAGGCCTTCAACAGTTCATGGCGCTTCACCAAGGATGAGGTTCGATCTAATAGTCAATCATTTCGTAAAAGACGCACTAACTAAAAAAGAACTTCAAATCTTTGGACCAAATTTATGGAGACCTTTAATGTGGGTGGGCGAAGCAGGGAGAGCAATCGACACAATTTTAAGATCAAACGAAAATTTGATTAAAAATCAAATTTTTAATCTTGGTAATACAAAAGATAACTTACAAAAATCTGAAGTTGGAAAAATAATTAAAGAAAAATTTATTAAAGATCCAAAAATATCTTACTTGGGTCAAGATCAAGATTTAAGAAGTTATAGAGTTGATTTTACAAAAATAGAAAAACAATTAAACTTTAAACTTGAAAAATCTCTGGAAGAAGCAATCTCAGAAATTATTTTTTCTATAAATAATAATTTATATAAAGATTTAGATAGCCCAATTTACAAAAACCATTAAATGATACCATTATCAGTTCCTAATCTTTCAAAGAAAGAGAAAATTTATTTAAAGGAATGTATTGATACCCAATACGTTTCTTCAGTTGGTAGATTTGTATCGTTGTTTGAAAATAAAATTGCAAAATTTACAAAATGTAAATATGCGATTGCATGTAATAGCGGTACATCTGCAATACAACTAGCTTTAAGAGTTGCAGGAATAAAAAAAGATGATGAAGTTATTGTTCCCTCGATGACATTTATAGCTACAGCTAACGCAGTTAGATACTTAGGAGCAAGACCAATTTTTGCTGACTGTGATGGTTTTTTAAATATTGACTTTGATAAAACTATAAAATTTTTAAAAAAAAATACCTTTTTTAAAAAAGGTTTCACATATAACAGAAAAACAAAAAATAAAATTTCCGCAATAATACCAGTTCATGTAAACGGCAATGCAGTAAATTTAGAAAAAAGTTTGAACTTTCTAAAAAAAAGAAAAATAAAAATTATTGAGGATGCCGCAGAGGCTTTGGGTACTTTCTATTCAAAAGGCAAATTAAAAGGCAAACATGCTGGCACGATTGGGAATTTAGGCTGTTTATCATTTAATGGAAATAAAATTATTACAAGTGGCGGTGGAGGTATGATTATTACCAACAACAAGAAATATGCAAAATACGCTAAATATCTTTCTACCCAAGCCACAGATGATAATTTAACATATACTCATAATGACATTGGGTATAACTTTAGGCTAACAAATATTCAAGCAGCAGTTGGTTTAGCCCAGCTTGAAAAAATAAATTTATTTCTAAGAAAAAAAAAACAAATTTTACAATTTTATAAAAAACATCTTGAGGATGTAGAAGGTATTGAAATTTTAAAAACACCACACTATGCGAACAATAACAATTGGCTAATATCTTTGTTAATTAATTCTAAGAAATACAAAAAAACAAAAAATCAACTTCTTAATCTTTTGAAAAAAAAGGGTATACAATCAAGGCCTATGTGGAAACCAGTTCATAAACAGAAACCATACAAAAAATTTCAAAAATTAAAAATTAATAAAGCTGATGAATTACATAAAAATATTTTAAATATACCTTGTAGTACAAATTTATCAAAAAAAGATCAAATCTCCGTAATAAAAGAAATAAAAAATAATCAATGAAAAAAAAAATAGATATAATTGGCTACGGTGCTGGAGGCCATGCAGGAATAATTATTGAAATTATGAATTCACAAAGTAGTTATGAAATTATTGGACTAGTCGACAAAAATAATAGTAAAAAAAATTTTTTAAAAATACCGATAATAGGAACTGACAAAGATTTAAAAAGATTATTAAAAAAAACGAATAAAATCTTTCTTGGAATAGCTGACATAAATAATACTAAAAAAAATTTTGTTATATTTAAAAAATTGAAAAAACTCGGATTTAAAATTTTACCTGTTATCGATAAAAGCAGCATAATTTCAAAAAGTGTAATTTATGGCGAAGGTCTGAAAGCATTTCCAGGCTCAATTATTAACGCTAATTGTAAAATTGGAAAAAATGTTCTTTTGAATACCGGCTGTATAGTAGAACATGATTGCAAAATTTCGGACAATGTTCAAATCGGTCCAGGCGCATATATCGGGGGTAGCGTAATAATAAAAGAGAATACCTTCATAGGCCTTGGCAGCAAAATTAATAATAACATTCAGATTGGAAAGAATTGCATAATTGGCTCTGGTTCAGTTGTAATTAAAAACATACCTGACAATCAAAAGTATGCAGGCAATCCTGCAAAAAAAATTAGATGAAAAATATCGGTATTTTTTCAACAACGAGAGGAGATATGGCAATACTATCTCCATTAATTTCAAAACTAAAAAAAAGTAAAAAATTGAAACCAATATTTTTTGTAGGAGGAACTCATCGAGATAAGAAATATGGAAATACGTTAAATGAAATTAAGTCACTCAATATTAAAGTAACTAATTTCTATACTTCAAAAAATAAATTAATTAGTGATGACCCTTATTCTCTTTCAAAACTATTATCTAGAGATCAGTTTAATTTAGCAAATATTTTTAGAAGATATAAATTAGATGCAATTTGTTTAGTTGGTGACCGGTTTGAAAAAATGGCACTAGTAATGAATGCTATTTTGTTTAAAAAAAGAATAATCCATTTACACGGCGGCGAAATCACGCTGGGTTCTTATGATAATGAAATTCGAAATATGTTTTCTAAAGCATCGAATTTTCACTTTGTCATTTGCAACGAGTATAAAAACAATCTTTTAAAAATGGGAGTGAATAAAAAATCTATTTATAACACAGGTTCTTTAGCAGTAGATAATATTAAAAGTTTAAAGAAAATTAATAAAAAAATGTTATTTAAAAAGCTAAGATTAGAAACAAATAAAAAAACATGTATTTTAAATTACCACCCCCCAAGTTTAGATGATAAAGTAAATTTTCAAATTCAACTTAAAAATATTCTTTTAGCTCTTAAAACTTTTAAATTTCAGATAATCGTTACAACACCTGGTTTAGACAGCGGTAGGAACAAAATGTTGAAAATAATAAATAAAATGAAAAAAAAAGATAAGAATATTAGATACATTCAGTCACTAGGATTTAAAAACTTTTTCTCGCTTATACCATTTTGTGAATTTGTTATTGGAAATTCTTCAAGTGGGATAATCGAAGTACCATATTTTAAAATTCCCACTATCGATATAGGGCGTAGACAACAAGGACGGCTAAAACATTTAAGCGTGATTAATTGTAATTATAATAAGCTAGAAATTAAAAAAAGTTTAAATTTAGCAATGTCGAAAAAATTTAAACAAAAAATAAAAAAAATGAAATTTTATTTTGGTAAAGGAAATGCATCGAGCCAGATAACTAAAATATTAGAAAGGATTATTTAAAATGAGTTTCAATTATAAAAATTTAATCATTAAAAAAAATTTTACATTACATAAAGCAATGGAAAAATTGCAGTCTACAGCTTACAAGCAATTAATAGTTGTCTCCAAAAATAAAAAACTTTTAGGATCTTTAACTGATGGAGATATAAGAAGAGCTTTATTAAAAGGATCTTCAATTTCAAACAAAATTGACGGTATTTATAATGATAATCCATTATATTTTGTTAAAGAAAAATTGAACCGTGACATTGCTAATAAAATACTTTTTAAAGAAAAACTTTATTTTGCACCAGTTGTTAATAAAAAAAAACAAGTCGTAAGCATTTTTAAACAAGAAGCATTTCTAGATAAAAATGATAATGTTAAATCAAATAAAAAAATACCTGTTATAATAATGGCAGGAGGTTTCGGAAAGAGACTTCTCCCTTTCACAAATGTTTTGCCCAAACCTTTAATACCGATTAACGAGGAACCAGTAATCGATATTATTATGAAAAGGTTTTTGAAATTTGGTTTAAATAAATTTTTTATATCTATAAATTTTAAGAGCAATATAATTAAGTCTTATTTTCGAGAGAAAAAAAATAATTTTGAACTTAGTTTTTTAGAGGAAAAGAAACCTCTAGGAACTGCTGGATCTTTAAGTTTACTCAAAAAAAACGAATTTAAGACTTTCTTAGTGTCAAATTGTGACACAATAACGAATTTTGATTATTCAGACCTTTTGAGTTTTCATAAAAGACAAAAAAATGATCTTACCGTCGTTGCATCTACAAAAAAATTCACAATTCCATACGGCATATGTGAAATAAATAAACAAGGTTCTTTGTCAAAAATCCAAGAAAAACCAAACAAATATTTTTTAATAAATATTGGAATCTATTGTTTGAATAGCAAATTACTTAAGCTTATCCCTAAAAATAAAACTTATAGTTTTATAAATCTAATTAATGATGCAAAAAGAAATAAATTTAAAATCGGTGTTTTTCCTGTAAGCAACAAATCTTGGAAAGATATCGGTCAATGGGAAGCCTATAACAAGGCTACTAAGTCTTATGATTTTTAATAAAAGAATAATTTGTATTATACCGGCAAAAAAGAAGAGCTCTGGTTTAAAAATGAAAAATTTTAAAAAGATTAACGGCCATCCTCTTTACATACATTCTATAAATTACGCTAAGAAATTAAGATACATTGATAAAATTGTGGTGTCATCAGACAGTGATAAAATAATAAAAAAATCTAACTTAAAAAAAGTATTAACAATTAAAAGACCCGCTAAACTTGCATCTAATAAAGCATTGATAAAAGATGTAATTCTTCATGTGTTGAAAAAAGTAAAAGAAAAATTTGATATTCTTGTTCTTTTACAACCAACAACCCCAATTATATCTGTTAAAGAATTGGAGGCAGGCTTAAAGATATTGATTAAGAAAAATTACTCTAGCGTGATTAGCGTTAAAGAAGGAAAAGTTACAATCCCTCATTTACTTAAAAAAAATAAGAATGGAATTGTAAATCACATTACTAGAAAAAAAATTATTTCATCAAATAGACAAGATTTTAATAAATATTTTTTACCCAGTGGTGACTTTTTCATTTGTAAAATTAATCAATTTTTAAAAAATAAAACTTTTTATATGAAAAAATCTTTTGGGCTTATTACTAAAAATCAATTTTCAGTGGATATAAATTTTCAAGACGATCTTGATTATCTGAATTTTTTAATTAAAAGATGAAGTTATTAAAAGTAGGTATAAAATTGTTAAAAATTTTTTGGTCAGCAAAAAAATTTTTACACAATCCTACGCCAAAAAGTATAGTAATATTTGATTCGTCAACGACTAAAGATTTTTCTCAACCTTTATTGAAAGACATGGACTACAGTGAAATTAACTGTCCAAATTATAGTGAAACGAAAAATGATGGAAATCCTCTAAGAAAAATAAACAGTATTTATATTTCTCCAAAAGTAATATTTTTAATGTTATTAGAGACAATTAAAGGCAACTTTAAAATCTCTTATTATTTAGCTCTCATTAAAATAATAAATCCTAAAATTGTATTAACTTTTGTTGATTTTGATTTTACTTTTTCAAAGATTTCAAAAGTTTTGGATAAAAAACATCGGTTTATTTCCATTCAATCGTCTCATAGGCTTCTATTTGGTTATCCTGAAAAGTCACTAAAAAAACTTTATTTGTCTGAATATTTATCTTTTGGAAAGTTTTATATTGATCACTTAAATTCCCTAAATGTTGAAGTGAAAAGTTATGATTTAGTCGGTTCTTTAAGTTTAGCTACTGCAGAAAATTCTATGAGAGCAAATAAACAATTTAATATTAATCAAAATTTAAAAGAAAAATATGTATGTGTTGTTGCTGGCTCAATGCCTCTGTCTTCAAAAGTATTTAACAAAGAAACATTAAAACAACTTTCAGAAAGACAAATAAAATTATGGAATTATGTAAATAAATTTTCAAAAGAAGAAAAAATTTTATTCAAGTTGGCTTCAAGATATTCAGAGGATCAAAATATAGCTGGTAACGAAGAACGAGCAAAAAACGAAATTGAGTTATTTAATAAAATACAAGGGGGAAATAAATATTTTATTAAAGTACCACGTTTTAAAAAAAAATTTTCTAATTACGATTTAATTTTTAATAGTATATTAAATATCGGTTTCCACTCGACGATGTTATTGGAAAGTCTTGCTAAAAAGAAAAAAATATTATGTGTTTCAATATTAGACTCATACTCAAACGAAACCCTAGATCCTTTAATGCCCGAGGATAATATTTCTTCTATGCAAAACTTTTCTTATGAAAAATTTTCTAACAGGGTAAAATTATTATTAGATATGTCACAAGAAGATTACAATCTGATAATGGAAAAAAAAAGAGAATATATGATAACTTATAACGAGCAACAATCGACATCTCAAATTATTAAAAAAAAAATAATAAAATCAATTAATTCTTAAAAACAAAATGAAAACTATTTATAAAATTCTTTCTTTGTTAAATAGAAGACAAAAAAATTATCTATTAATTCTTTATATCATGAATTTGATAGTAGTAGGTTTAGAACTTTTAGGAATTGGTATTATAGTACCAATTATTTACACGCTAATGAATAGTGATTTTTTTAGTTTATATCCATCATTAAATTTTTTAAATTCTTTTTTAGGATATCCAGATCAAGCTAAACTTCTAAAGATTCTTTTATTCTTAATATTTTCTATCTTTCTTTTTAAAAATTTATATCTTGCTCTATTTAATTGGTTTGAGACTAAATTTGTTAATAAAGTAAGAGAAGATATATCACTTTATTTATTTAAAAATTTTATACAAAAAAATTTAGATTTTCATTTAAAAACTAATTCTTCTGTTCTATTGACACTTATTAGAAATGATTTGGCTGAATATACTAATGGTTTACAAGCTTTGATAACTCTTTTAACAGAACTAAGTATTATTTTGGCAATAATAATATTTTTAATTTTTTATGAGCCACAAGGTTTTATTATAGCGGGTAGTGTTATGGGTTTCTTTTCGATTTTGTTATATCTTTTAACAAGTGGTCGTTTCAAAAAATTAGGTAAAGAGAGACAGGCAGTTGAAAGAACGAGGACAAAAAAAATTATTGAAGGGCTTAGCGGAATTAAAGAAATTAAAGTATTCAACATAGAAAAAATAACTTCTTTAAATTATAAAATTCTTTGCGATAAATTAGCGAAATTGTACAGTTTTTCTCAATTTATGACGCGAATACCAAAAATATATTTTGAATTGATAGCTGTAGCAGGTGTAGTAGTGCTTACTTTTTTATTAATAAACAAATATGAAGATTCTGCAAAAATCTTGACTACGTTAGGTGTTTTTTCTGTAGCTACTTTTAAATTGTTACCATCTCTTAACAAGATTCAAAATTCTTTAGGATATATGCGTTTTATTGACAAAGCAGTTTTGTCTTTAAATGACTTTATAGATAAAGATCAGTCAAACCAACATAAAAAAAGGATTGATGTAAATTCTAAAATTGAATTATCAAATATATACTTTAAATATCAAGCAAGAGAAAAAAATGTATTAGAAAATATTAATTTAAATTTAAAAATTGGGGAAAAAATTGCTATTACTGGTCATACTGGTTCAGGCAAATCAACTCTTATAGATTTAATTTTAGGGTTACAATCTCCAGACCAAGGCGAAATCAAAGTTGATGGAAAAATTGTTAAGCCTGATAGTGACACCTGGCTCACTAGCATTGGATATGTTCCTCAAAATATTTATTTATTTGATGAAACGATCGAGTACAACATTACTTTAAAAGATAAAAATACTAAAATTAATAAAGAATATTTAGATAAAATATTAAATGTTTGCCAATTAGATAAATTTACAAACTCACTTAAAGAAAAACTAGATACTAAAGTTGGCGAGAAAGGAGTGCAAATTTCAGGAGGTCAAAAACAACGTATCGGAATTGCAAGAGCTTTGTATAAAAATCCAAAAATTATAATATTTGATGAAGCTACAAATTCATTAGATAACAAAACTGAAGAAGCTTTAAACGAGTCATTAAGTAAAAATTTTAACGATAAAGCGTTTATTTCTATAACACATAAAATTATTGATAACTCAAAATTTGATAAAGTTTACAAAATTCAAAACGGTAAAATTCAAAGTTAGATTTTAAATAAAATGACAAAAAAAATTATAATATTAGGAGCAGGTCAAATGGGTATAATTGTTTCAAATATTATAAAAAGATCAAAAAAATTTGAAATTATAGGATTCATTGATAATGATAAAAGAAAAAAAAGTAAAAGGGTAAATAAATTACCAATATTAGGTAATGATACAAAACTAATAAAATACTCCAATAAAAAAATTAACCTAGTTATTACCATTGGTGATATCAATAAAAGAATTTTTTTGTTTAAGAAATTTAAACGACTAGGATTCATATTTCCAAAAATCGTTGACACTTCATGTAATATAGAAAAAAATGTAAGGATAGGAAAAGGCACAATTATAGCAAATTCTTCTGTGGTGTTAAACAATGTTAAAATAGGTAAATTTTGTATTATAGGATCGGGTGTAAAAATTTTGCACCATGTTAAAATTTCTGACAATGTTATAATTGGGGGAGGCACAACAGTTGGCTCAAACGTTAGTCTTGGAAAAAATATTTTTGTAGGAGTAGGATCTGTCTTTGCATCTAAGAAATTAACCGTTGGAGATAGTTGTTATGTTTGTAGTGGCAGTGTTATTTTGAAAAGTATACAAAAAAATCAAAAAGTCATCGGCAATCCCGCTGTTTCTATTCCTTTTAAAAAAAATGAAAATTGATTTATTCAACAAAATTTTAAAAAAGTCTAAGACTTCGAAGAAAATACTTATATTAGAAAATAATACAACATATAAAGATTTTTTTAAAAATACTTTTGAAATTTTTGATTTCTTAAAATTAAGAGTCAAAAAAAAAGAGGTTATTTGTGTTTGCTCTGGATATTCTTTAGATTTTATTAGTTTAATTTTTGCCTCTTACCTAAACGACAACACAATTACGTTTGTAAATCCTAATGCTTCTGAAAGTGAAAAAAAACATGTTATTAAAGACTCAAAAGCCTCACTAATTATTTTTGAAAAAAATTATCTAAACTTGAAAAAAAAAATTAATAATTTTAAAAGATTTAAATTTATTCAATTAAAAAGAGGCTTTAAATGTAATGCAAGATTTATAATTTATACATCTGGGACAACTAACAAAGCAAAAGGAGTCTTAATATCAAACTTAGCTATTTCATCAAATATTATTAGTATAATGAAAAATTTGAAATTAAAAAAAAATGACAAAGGAATTATTTTTAGTCCTCCAGCTTATGCTATGGGTATATCACAAATACTAACTTTAATGTATGCTGAATGTTCGTTAAATTTATACAATCAAGGTATAAAATTTCCAAGAGAATTAATAAATAAAATAAAAAAATATGACATATCGATTTTAAACTTAAGTATTTCAGCATTTAGAATTTTACATAACTATTTAAATAAAAATGAAAAATTTAATAAAATTAGATTAGTTATGTCAGGGGGAATGCAATATAATCAAGAAGATCTAAAACTTTTCAAAAGGCACTTTCCTAAATCAAAATTTTTAAATTTTTATGGTTGTACAGAAAACTCACCCAGAATCAGTCATTATGCGATAAACTCCAACAAAAACTTTAATGGATTTTTTCCTGTGGGCCGGGCGCTTGATGGGGTTAAAATTAAGATTAAAAAAAACAATGATGCAAATCAATTATTTGGTGAGGTATTAATCTCTGGAAACTCATTAATGTCTGGTTATTTAAATTTAAAAAATCTTAGTAGGTCAAAATTAAAAAATGGCTGGTTCAATACTGGAGACTTAGGTTTTTTCAACAAAAGAGGTGAACTTTATTTAATTGGCAGGTCTGATAACACTTTTAGAGTTGGTCACGAAAAACTTTTTCCAGAGGAAATTGAGAGTTTTATTAAAAAAAATTTAAAAATTCGAGAAGTAATAATATCTAAAATTAAAGATAAAATTTTGAACTGGGTACCTATTTGTATAATTGAGAAACAAAATGAAAAAAAAATATCAAAAGAAAAAATTATTTCAAAATTACAAAAAAATTTTTCATCTTATAAAATCCCAAAAAAAATAATTTTTATTAAAAAGATACCCAAAACTAATTATGGCAAAATTGATAGAATGAGGATGAGGAATATTATATAATAACATCATGCAAAAAGAATTATACCCACTTACTGAAATCGAAAAAATAATAAAAAAGGTTCTAAAAAAAAACAAAATCAATTTTAAAAAATTAAATATTTTAGACTCGTTAGACTCTCTCCAAATGTTAACTTTAATTACAATGTTAGAAAAAAAATTTAAATTAAAGTTAAAAAATACTGATTTCGAGTCTGAAAACTTTAAAGATATTTACAGGATAAAAAGTTTTTTAGAAAAATATGAAAAAATTAAAAAAAAAAAATAGAAATACTTTTATCATAGCTGAGATTGGACCAAATCATAATGGTTCATTCAAAAGAGCTAGTCATATGATAAAAAAACTATCAAAGTCAGAAGTTGATTGTGTTAAATTCCAATTGGGCGACCCACATAAAATATTTAGTAAAAATTCTTTTATTGCAGATTATCAAAAAAAAAATGATAGGAGATCTAATATTATAAAAATTGCAAAGAGTCATCAGCTTTCAAAAAAAGAGCATTTAAAATTATCCAAAATTTGTAAGCAAAATGATTTAATATACGCCTGTACAGCTTTTGATCTTGAAAGTCTTATTTTTTTAGACAGAACTGTAAAAGTTCCATTCTTTAAAATAGCTTCAGGCGAGGTGTTTTCAATCGATATGTTGGAATATATATCTAAACAAAAAAAACCAATCTTTCTCTCAACAGGCATGTCAACATTTAAAGATATTACTGAAATCTTAAAAAGACTTAACAAAAATTTTAAAAAAGACATCACTATCATGCATTGTGTGAGTTCTTATCCCGCCAAAAAGGACGTCCTTAATATTAATTTGTTAGACGAACTAAGAAAAAAATTTAATTGTAATATCGGATATTCTGATCATTCTTTAGGAAATGACGCTTGTTTAGCAGCTGTCTCTAAAGGCGCAACTGTCATAGAAAAACATGTGACTTTATCAAAAAGAATGAGAGGACCTGATCATAAAGCATCAGCAACGATTAATGAAATCTCATCTTTAGTAAAAAAAATAAATAAACTTGAAGTATTACTTGGAAAACCAATAAAAAAGTTTTCAAAAGATGAAATTAATGTTTTTAAAGCTGCCAGAAAAAGTATTGCAGCACTTAACAATATTCCTAAAAATAAAATAATTAAAAAACAAGACTTGTGTTTTAGAAGACCAGGGACTGGAATATCACCATTCAACATATCAGAAGTTATTGGCAAAAGAGCAAAAATAGATATTGAAAAAAATATCTTAATTCAAAAAAATTTTTTAAATTATGATTAAGAAAAAAAAGATTATAGCAATTATTCCAGCCAAAGGGATTAGTAGAAGACTAAAAAATAAAAATACACTCAAAATCAAAAATAAAACTCTTATAGAGCACACTTTTAACTCAGCAAGAAAATCTAAATATATAGATCAAATAATCGTTTCTACTGAGAGCAAGAAGATAAAAAAAATGTCCGAAAAAATTGGAATAAAAGTACCTTTTTTAAGACCAAAATCATTATCTCATAATAATACCAAATCAGACAAGGTTGTTATTCATGCTCTAAAAAAAATTAATCAAAAATTTAATTATATTGTACTTTTGCAACCAACTTCTCCTTTAAGAAACACAAAAGATATTGATAACTCAATTAATAAGATATTTAAAAATAAATTATCTACATTGGTTTCAGTTTACCGGTCAAACAAAAAACAAAAAAACTTAGTTAAAATCGAAAAGCTAAAATATGTAAAAAGAAATTGGAAAAAATATAAAAAAAAAAATAATTATTTTCTTAATGGAGCAATTTATATTTCTCGAATTGATTATTTTATGAGATTTAAAAATTTTTTCTCTCAAAAAACCGGTTATCATATTATGCCAGAAAAAAGGTCTATCGACATCGATTATTATGATGAATTTTTAAAAGCTAAAAAAATTTTAAATGAGTACTAATAAAAAAAAAGTTATTGTTTTATCTGTCGGAAGATCTGACTATGATAGGTACAACCCTGTCTTAGAAGAACTTCATAAATCAAAAAAAGTGAAACCCTATCTCTTTTTAACAAGAGACCATTTTAATAAAAAATTTGGTATTACTTCTAAATTTATAAATAAAAAATTTAATATTATTAAGCAAAAATATAATAGATACAGTTTCGATGACAATAAATTAGGTGATTTTACAGACGATCTTATATTCTTGAAAAAAATATTAAAAAAAATTAATCCTGATTTTTTTATTGTCCTGGGAGATAGATATGAAATGATGTTAGGTCCAATTGCATGTTTACCTAAAAAAATTCCTGTAGTTCATTTCTTTGGCGGGGCTGTGACAGAAGGATCATCAGATGAACTTGTCAGACATGCCATTACAAAAATGAGTCATTTACATTTAGTAGCTTTAGAAAAATATAAAAAAAGACTAATACAGATGGGAGAAGAAAATTGGAGAATAAAAAATATCGGTGTAGTAAATTTAAGAAATATTAAAAAAGTACAACTTTTAAGTAAAAAAGAATTAACAAAAAAATATAATTTTAATTTTTCTGAACCTTTTGCTTTATTTACTTACCACCCCACAACCCATGAGCTTTCAAATTTAAAAAAAGGATTGAAATCAATCTTTAATGCAATTAAAAGAAGTAAGTTAAGATTGATAATTACATATCCAAATTCTGACATTATGTACAATAAAGTAATTAAATTTATTAAGTCTCACTTTAAAAATAAAAATAATTTTAAAATTATAAAAAATTCAGGTTTTGAGAATTTTATTAATTTTGCTAAAAATTCTGAGTTTATAATCGGAAATTCTTCTACCGGAATAGTTGACGCCGCAACATTAAAAATGCCAGCAATAAACATTGGAACACGTCAAAATGGAAAATTTATTCCAAAAAATGTAATACAAACTGACTATAACGAAAAAAATATTATTAAATCTATAAATATTGCAACTAGTAAGAGGTTTAAAAAATTGGTTTCTAAGATAAACAATCCTTATGAAAATAGAACTACAAGCAAAGAAATTGTAAACTTTATATTAAAAAATTTAAATAAAAAAAATATATTAATAAAAAAATTTTCTGAATTAAATAAATAATAAAATGAAAAAAAAAATTTTAATTACTGGCGGAACAGGATTTATAGGATCACATTTATGTGAATTATGTGTTCGAAAAGGATTTAAAGTGACCTCCTTTGATAGGTATAATACTAATTATAGTTTAGGTAACTTAAAAAACTCAAAATACGAAAAAGATATAAATTTTATATTTGGAGATATAAGAGACCGCGACTCAGTAGAAAAAGCACTAAAGGGACAAGACATTGTTTTTCATTTAGCAGCATTGGTAGGAATACCTTATTCCTATATTTCACCTTTGGCTTATGTGAGAACAAATATTGAGGGTACTTATAATGTTTTAGAAGCTTTAAAAAATAGTAAAAGTTTAAAACAAGCTATAATAACATCAACCAGTGAAGTTTATGGTACAGCTGTCAAAGTTCCTATAAATGAAGAGCACAGGTTATTAGGTCAATCACCTTACTCAGCTACAAAAATTGCTGCTGATAATTTAGCCTTAAGTTACTACCATTCTTTTGACCTACCAATTAAAATAATTAGACCGTTTAATACTTTTGGACCAAGACAATCACATAGAGCTTTAATTCCAACGATAATATTGCAGGCCTCAAGAAGTAAAGAAATCCATCTAGGAAATATAAATACAACTCGAGATTTTACATATGTGGAGGACACTTGTAATGCTTTTCTCGAACTATCAAAATCTAAGTTGTTTGGTAGACCAGTAAATGTTGGCACAAACACAGAAATTAAAACAAGTAAAGTGGCTGAATCAATTATAAAAATAGTTAATCCTAAAGCAAGAATAAAAATTTCAAAATCTAGAACAAGACCTACTTCAAGCGAAGTGCACAGGTTAGTGTGTAATTATAATCTTCTTAAAAAAAACACCAACTGGAAACCACAATATTCTTTTAATGAAGGACTAAAAGAAACAATAAAATGGTTTAAAAGCAATATAAAATCTATTCCTCACAATAAATACTATGTTTAGTATTTTTTATTATTAACGAATTTATGAAATTATCAAAAAACGGTTTACCCGTGAATCTTAAATATTGTAAAAAGTGCAATATCTCTAACCAACTACCTTTGGGCACTAATGAGTACTTCCACACTAAAGATACAATACAAAAAACAATAGAATTTGATGAAGATGGAATTTGTGCAGCTTGTAATTTTAATAAGTTAAAATGGGATAATACAATTGACTGGAAAGAGAGAGAAAAGGAACTAATTGAGTTATGTGACAAAAAAAGAAAAAAAAATGGCGAGTATGATTGCATCGTAGGCGGTAGCGGAGGAAAAGACAGCGTTTTTCAAAGTTATGAACTAAAATATAAATACAATATGAACCCTTTGACTGTCACTTGGACACCTCACATTTATACTAGTATAGGTTGGACAAATTTTCAAAACTGGATAAATGTTGGAGGATTTGACAATTATCTTTTTACTCCTAATGGAAAAGTCCAAAGAAAATTTACAAGAGAAGCGACCATAAATCTTATGCATCCCTTTCAACCATTTATATTGGGCCAAAAAACTTTTGTTTTAAAAATGGCACATAAATTTGATATTCCCTTAATATTTTATGGAGAAAATCCTGGTGAGTATGGCAGAAAAATTGGTTACAAAGAAAAAAAATATCAAACCAGAACTTCAGAACCTAGTAAAAATGCCTATGTTTTAGATCCATTAAATGGAAAAAAATTTGAAGATGCTTACATCGGCGGAAAAAAAGTTGCAGAATACATTGACGAAGGTATGAGCCAAAATGATATACTAGCATACAAACCTTTAAGCCCAGAAATAATTGAAAACAAAAATATTGAAATTTACTATTTTGGTTATTTCAGAAGATTTGTTCCTCAAGAAAATTTTTACTACGCTACGAAAAATACAAATTTTCAAGTTAATCCAGAGAGAACAGAGGGCACATATTCTAAATATAACAGTATAGATGATAAAGTTGACGGCTTTCATTATTATACTAGATATTTAAAATTTGGAATTGGTAGAGCCATGTTTGAAAGCGCTCAAGAAATAAGAAACGGTCATCTAAATAAAGAAGAAGGCTTAGCTCTAATAGAAAAGTTTGATGGAGAATATCCTCAGAAATTTGAAAAAGAATTTTTAGATTATATCTCAATGAATAAAGATGAATTTATGGAGTTGAGTGATAAATATCGTCCGGAACATATCTGGACAAAAAAATCTAATAGATGGGTTCTTAAAGTTCATCCTTCCGATTTTTTTAAAAAATCCTAGTATTTTAATTTAATTAAAATTCAATGTACAAAAGAATAATTCCACGAATTGACATAAAAAATAATAATTTAGTAAAAGGCATTAACTTAGAAGGCCTAAGAGTGTTGGGAGATCCTAGATCTTTTATTGAAAAATATTATATGGAAGGTGCAGATGAAATTTACTTACAAGATGTTACTGCAAGTTTATATAATAAAAGTAAAATTGAAAAAATTATAGAGGAAATTGCAAAAAATATTTTTATTAATATTTCAGCTGGAGGCGGCATTAGATCTAACAGCGATATAGAAGATTTGTTGCTCTCAGGAGCTGATAAAGTATCTCTTAATACGGCAATCGTGAACAATCCAAAATTTCTTACCAATGCAGTAAATAAATATGGATCTTCTACTATATCTGTGAATATCGAAACTTTAAATATAGATGGTAAATATAAAGTTTTTACTGAGACTGGTAGGCAAGTATCGAAGTATGAAATATTTGATTGGATTAAAATTATTCAGGATTTAGGAGCTGGAGAAATTGTAATTACATCAATTAAAAACGAAGGAAGAAAAAATGGCTTTGATATTCCGTTGTACGAAAAATCCTCAAAATTGATAAACATTCCACTAATAGCTCACGGTGGAGCCGGAAGCACAAATCATATAATAGATTTATTTAAAAAAACTGATGTAGATGGTGTTTTATTAGCTTCAATTTTGCATTACGATAAAATCAATTCTTTATCAGACACTCAAAATACTGGGAGCTTCTCTTTTCTAAACGAAAATTTAACTAATTTAGATAAAGGAAAAAAAAACAATAGCTCATCTTTATCAAAGATCAAATCAGAACTAAGCACCGCAGGCATAAAAATAAGACAATGAAAAAAAATCCTTTAGTTGCAATAGTAAATACAAGCGCTTGTAATTTATTAAGTGTAATATACGCTTGTAAATCAAATGAGATTAATACTAAAGTAATTCGAGAATATGAAAATCCAAATTCTTATGATGGAATAATATTTCCAGGTGTAGGTAATTTTGGGTTTGTCTCTAATTTGATTTTTAAGAATAAATTAGACAAATTTATCAAACATTTTATCGATAAAGAAAAACCAGGCCTTTTCATTTGTTTAGGAATGCAAATTTTATTTGAAAGTTCCGAAGAAAGTGAAAAATCTAAAGGTTTGTCAATTTTTAAGGGTCATGTAAAAAAAATAAAAAAAAATATTACTAAAATAAAATCTCCAATTATTGGATGGAACGAAATATCTATAAAAAAAAAATCAATTTTTTTTGACAATATTAAAAATAATAATTTTTATTTTACTCATTCTTATTTTTGCGATCCAAAAAATAGATCTGATATTCATTCTACTGTCGAAAAAGAAAATTTTTCTTATTGTTCAAGCATTAACCACAAAAAAATTTTTGCTTGTCAATTTCACCCAGAAAAAAGTTCTTCAAGTGGATTAAGCATATATAAGAATTTAAAACTTCAATTATGAAAAAAAAAATTATAATATTAATTTCGTCTGTTCCGAACAATCACATTAAAAAGAAATTTTCTATTGGAAAAAAATTTAACAATTTTGAAATAATTTTTTGGAATTATCTTCCCTTGATAAATGAAAAAGTTTTTAATGAATATGAGGCTAGTAAAAAAAAGTTAAAAAATCACGTATTTATAAAAAGTTTAAATCAAAACATCTCTCTTATAAAAAAACTAAAAGGAAAATTTTTCTACTCAAATTTAACTGGGGCCTATATATTTCCATCAATAGCAGATAGATTTCTATATTTTAAAGGTGGAAAAAAATTTGATATTGATTTTGGGCCGTTTATAGATCTTAATTTTGGTGCTTCCATAATATTGAGATTTTTAAAATTAATAAAAAATGTAGGACTTATGTTTGTCTTCAAAAAAGTATTATTTATTATTTTAGGTCGTGTCAAAAAAATATTATCTACCTTATTGCAATCATCTCCCGTTGCTGTTTTCACTAGCTGTGAAAAAACTAAATCTCTTTACAAGAAAAAAGTTAATCAAAGCAAGATTTTTAAAATTAACAGTGAAGACTTTAGTAAATATTTAAAGATAAAAAAAAATAAACAAAAAAAGTATATTACTTTTCTTGACCAGGGATTTGACGATAATTTTGATTATGCTATTAGATCCTTTAAAAATTCAAAGTTTAATGTAAATAACTATTGGTATAAGATGAATAAGTTATTTGTAGAATTAAAGAACACTTTTCCTAAAAACAAAATTATTATAGCTGCACATCCAAGAAGAAGAGTAAAAAGTTTAAAAAAATATACAACCCAAGAAACAAAATTTGATTTAACAGCGAAATTAATTTCTCAATCAAAATTAGTGGTAACGCATTACTCTCAAGCTTTGAATCTTGCTGTATTATTTAATAAACCCATTATTTTAATTGACTCTATGAGTTTTGATCTACACACCTTTGAAAGATCTCAATCTATAATGAATTTTAGTAGATTGTTAAATTTAAAAGTACTAAATATAGATATTGACTACAAGCTGTATAAAAAAAATGTTACTAAAATAGATAAAACAAAATATGAAAATTATAAAAATCTATATTTAAGATTTGCTGAAAATAAAAATAAAAATATAAATATCTGGAATGAAATTACAAAAAAACTAAATGAGAAAAATATCTAAAAACAATACATTAAGTTTAGTTGAAAAAACGTGGAGATTCGATGATGAGGTGGCTACTAAATTTGATACACATGTAAATCAATCAATACCCCATTATAGCTCTTTACAAAAATATATAGCAAGATTGTCAGAGTGGTTTTTAAAAGATAATTGCAATATTTACGACCTTGGGTGTTCTACAGGGGAAACTATCAATCAACTTTTAAAACTTAAAATATCAACAAAATATAAAATAATTGGAGTAGATAATAGTAAAAAAATGCTTGATCTAGCAAAACGAAAAATTCGAAGAAAACTTCGAAGCAATAAAAATGTTAAAACTGAATTTATTAATAAAGACTTAAACAAATTGAAATTCAAAAATTCAAATTTAATTTTATCAATTTTAGTATTCCCTTTTCTAAATTATAATCAAAGATTCCAATTATTGAAAAAAATCTATAAGTCACTTAATTCAGGTGGCGCCCTGATATGTGTAGAGAAAATAAGAGCTTCAAACTCAACTTTTGAAGATATTTTAAATCAAATGTATTTTGATTTTAAAATAGATCAACAGTTATCTGAGAAAGAAATTTTAAATAAGGCTAAAAGTTTGAGGTCGAGTATGTATTTATTCAATGAAAAAACAACGAAAAACCTTCTTAAAAAATCAGGTTTTAAAGAGTTCGAGATTTTTTTCAGATGTTTTAACTTTATTGGTTTTATAGCTATTAAATAAAAATGTTAAAAATTTTCTCAAAGATTATTTTCTACCCATTATATTATTTTGATTTAGTTTTGTATAAATTATTTCGAAAAAAATATTTAGGATTTTTATATGAAAGCATAAGACAGAACTCTTACACAAATATTGAGATATCCGGAAAAACAGTTAATTTTTTCACTCCTAATTATTATACTCAATTACGTGTAAATACTTTCTTTTCAAAAGAGCCAAAAACTTTAGAGTGGATAGATAGTTTTAAAAAAGGGAATAATATTATTTTTTGGGATATTGGAGCTAATGTAGGGTTATACTCAATTTATTCAGCTATAAAACATAATAATATTAGTATCGTATGCTTTGAACCATCTTTTAATAACTTACCTGTTCTTTCTAGGAATTTATATATCAATGATTTGAGTAATAAAGTTAAAATTAATCAGTTTCCTCTAACATCCACAGGTAACGAATATATGAATTTTAAAGAGAGTTTATTTTCTGAAGGGGCTGGACTTAACACATTTGGCGTTAATTTTGATCATGAGGGAAAAAAATTTAATAACGTAAACAATTACACGATATACGGAACTTCAATAAATTATATTTTAGATAATAAGTTTTTAGATATTCCGGACTATATTAAAATTGATGTAGATGGAATAGAGCACTTGATTTTAGAGGGCGCAGATAAGTATTTATCTAATAAAAAAATTAAAAGCATTTTAGTTGAAATTAACAATAATTTTATTGAACAAAAAACAAAATGTGATCGAATTTTAAAAGGAAATGGTTTTAACTTAGTGGCAAAAGAGTCAGCAGATTTTGACTCAAAATCTATTTCTACTTACAATTATATTTATAGTAAATAATTTTTAATGTTAACAAAAAAATGTAGATTCTGTCAGAACGCTGATATTAAAAAAGTTATTGATTTAGGTAGTCAGTCTCTAGGAGGTGTTTTTTTTAAAAAAAAAAAATATAATTTAAAAAAATATCCACTCAAGTTACTTAAATGTTACAAATGTGGATTAATTCAGGTTTCAAACACTATCAATAAAAATATTTTATTCGGCTCTACGTACGAATATAGGTCTGGAGTAAGCGATTTAATGTTAAATCATTTAAAAGAGACAGCTTTATATCTAAAGAAAAAAAAATATATACCAAATAGATCTAAAATTCTCGATATAGGAAGTAACGATGGTTCTTTTTTAAAAAATTTTAACTCTAGAAATTATTTAGTTGGCATTGATCCATCCATAGCTAAATTTAAAAATTTTTATAGGAAAGATATAAAAAAAATAGAAAATTTTTTTTCAGAAGAAAACCTAATTAAAAGTAATTTAAAACATTTAAAATTCGATTTAATATCTTCATTTGCGATGTTTTACGACGTTGATAATCCAAATATATTTTGCAATGACATCAATAAAGTTTTAAGCAAAAATGGTATTTGGGTTGTAGAATTTTCATATTTTCCACTTCTACTTAAAAACCTAACTTATGATCAAATTTGTCATGAGCATGTGACTTATTATGATTTTAAGGTTTTCAAGAAAATTGTAAATAAACAAAATTTAAAAATTGTAGATGCTAGATTGAACGAAATTAATGGAGGCAGCATTCAATTAATTTGTGCAAAAAATGATAGTAAACTTAAAATAAATAAAAGAAGAATTTCGAAGGTTTTGCAAATAGAAAAAAAAATTAATAAAAATTCTTTTTCCAGGTTTAATGAAAGACTAAGAAAACATCAAGAATTGGTGAAATCATTTTTTAATCTTAATTCAAAGAAAAATATTATTGGATATGGCGCAGCCACTAAAGGAAACGTAATCTTAAACTACTGCAATTTAAATAATAAACATTTACCGCAGATTTGTGATGCTAATTTTAAAAAGATTAATAAATATACTCCAGGCACAAACATAAAAATTATATCAAAAAAAAGGATGAGAAAAATCAAACCAGATTATTTATTTGTTTTAATATGGTCATTTAGAAAGGAGGTAATTAAACAAGAAATTAATTATCTTAAAAAAGGCGGTGTCCTCGTTTTCCCACTTCCAAGATTTCACTTAGTAAATTTTGATAATCATAAATTTTTTCTAAATCAGAAATTAGAAGATTTATCATATACTTTTTAATGACATCATTATCAATTTGCATTCCAACTTATAATAGGTCAAAGTCGCTAGACGATTGCCTTAATTCAATATTAATTTCACAAAAAAATACAGATAATTTTGATTTAGAAGTTTGTATTTCTGATAATTCAGATAATAATTTAAGTTTAATAGTAGTTGAAAAATATAAAAATTATTTAAAAATTAAGTACAAGAAAAATGAGAAAAATTTAGGCTTCGGATTGAACGCAATTCAATCACTCAATTTAGCAAATGGCAAATATTCGTGGATGATTGGGGATGATGATTTAATTTTACCAAATAGTTTATTAGATTTAAAAAAAATCTTTGAGCTAAATAATCAAATTGATTACTTTTTTATAAACTCTTATTTTCTTAATAAAAAATTCCTAAATAAATTTGAAAGACCTTTAAATACTAATTTAATTGACAAAGAATTTTTGAAGCCAATGTCTAACCTTAAAGAAAGTAAAAAGGTTCCCTTTTGGGATATAATAGACCCTAAAATTTCTTGGGACTTTCTAATAGGTATTTTTTTTAGTGTGTTTAGAACGTCAAAATGGAAAAATTCATTGCATGTAATTGATAAAAAAAAACTCGAAGATTTAAGACCTTGGTCAAATTTTGATAACACATGTTTACACCCAAAAATATTATGCAATGCTTTTAAAGATGAACAAGCTTTTTTTTGCTCTAAACCTTTATCCATCAATTTAACTGGAGTAAGAGAATGGAAAAGTCTTTATGAATTTATAGAAATTGTTCGTATACCCGAATTATTAGATTATTATAGGTCTCAAGGTTTAGGTTTTTTCAAATATATATATTGTAAAAATTTTTCATTAAGAAATTTTACAAATTATTTTATGAAAATTCTTATTGGAGGGAAAAAGGCAGGAACAAACTACGTAAATATTTACGATCATGTGATTAAAAATTTATTCTATCCAAATGTTTATATTTCAATTATAAGTTTTTTTATAAGAAAGATAAATTTTAAAAAAAAACAATGAAAATTTTTTTGACTGGCGCCTCAGGCTTTTTGGGAAAAAACTTTATAAACTCCTTAATCTTTAAAAACTATAGAGTGTTTGCACCCTCGAGAAAGAAAAGAAAATCCAAAAAAATAAGGTGGCTAAATGGAGATTTTGATAAGAATTGGGATAACCAATTAAAAAAATCCGACATTTTGGTTCATTTTGCATCCACGGGTATAAATGAAAAAAATGTTAAAAATATTTATGAGATTAATTATTTTAAGTCATTAAACTTGTTGCATAATGCAATTAAAAATAAATGTAAAAAATGGTTAATCATAAGTACTTCATCCGAGTATGGTTTTAATTCAAAAAAGATGATTAAAATATCAACAAAATCGAATAGAATTCCTAAAACTGATTATGGAATGAGCAAGGCATTGTTTACAGACGCTAGTCTAAGATTGGCAAAAAAAAATAATTGTAAATGTAGAATTATGCGTATATTCCCATTTCACGGAAAGAATGAAAATAAAAATAGATTATACCCATCAATAAATGAGTCTATTTTGAAGGGAAAAAATTTTAAAATAAACAACCCTAATGAAATTAGATCATTTTCAAATGTAAAAAAAATTGTTGAAATTCTAATTGACGCTTTAAATTTTGAGAAAAGAAAATTTAATAACAATCAAATATGGCATGTTTCAGAAAATAAAATTCAGTCTGTTCAAGAATTTACAAAAAAAATTTGGAAAGATAAGAATGCTAAAGGAAAATTAATAATGAATAAAAAAAAGAAAAAATTTTTTACCCATATATCTGATAAAAGGTCTCTATGGCAAACAAATTGAAAGACTATCAAGGTAAGACAGCGATAATTCTGTGCGGTGGTAAGGGTACCCGGTTAGGTAGTATTGGAAAAAAAATTCCTAAGACCTTGGTAAAAATACAAGGAACAGAAATACTCAGATTTATTTTATCGTCTCTAGTAAAATATAATTTTAAAAAAATCATATTACCTATTGGATATAAAGGTGAAATGATTGAACGTTTTATAAAAAAGTATTTTAAAAACAAAAAATTTATTAAAATAATCAAAACAGGCACTAACACAAATATAGGAAAAAGAATTTTTCATTCTTTAGATGAAATAAGTACAAAAGAAGTGTTGCTTTTAAATGGTGATGCGATCTTTGATTTTAATATTAATAATATTTATAAATCTCATTATAGAAGCAAAAGTGATGTCAGTTTTTTATCAGGAGAAATCTCCTATCCTTTTGGCACAGTTGGTGTTTTAAAAAATAAAGTAGTAGACTTTAAAAGAAACTTAAATTATCACGCCCTTAAAATTAGAAATAACCTAAATTATATAGGGTATAATTATAGCGGCATTATTCTAATTAAAACAAAGATATTAAAAAAATATAAAAACAAATTTAGAAAATATGAAAATTTTGAGTCAAAATTTTATCCAATTTTGATAAAGAGATTCAAGACTCAGTTGATACAACTCAAAAGTTTTTGGCATTCTATTGATAACGTAAAAGATATAATGGCAGTTAATGATAAAAGAATAGATCTTAAAAAATACAAATGTGTTAAAAATATAAAGAATAAAATTTAAAATTGATGAATATTAATAAAAAATTTTGGAAAAATAAAAAAGTCTTAATTACAGGTCATACAGGTTTTAAAGGTGGCTGGTTAACAGTTTTATTGCATACTTTACAATCGAACATCAATGGCTACGCATTAAACCCCGAAGGTAATGTTAACTTTTTTAACAGGGTAAAAATAAATAAACTTTTAAATAAAGATTTAAGAAAAGATATTACAAATTTCAAAAGTTTAAAGAAGAGCATAAATGAGATAAAACCAGAGATAATTTTTCATCTAGCTGCCCAATCTAGTGTTATTGAAAGTTTTAAGAATCCATCGAATACTGTTTATACAAATACTATTGGAACAACAAATTTGCTTGAGGCTGTAAAAGATAAAAAATTTGTTAAAAGTGTTATTATAATAACAACTGATAAAGTTTATCAGAATTATAGAAAAAAAACTTATTTTGATGAAAATTCTATTTTAGGTGGTGACGATGTTTATAGTAGCAGTAAGGCATCTTGTGAAATCATTGTTAATAGTTATGTCAAATCATTTTTTTTTAATTCAAATTGTAATATTGCAACGGTAAGAGCTGGTAATTGTTTTGGTGGCGGGGATTGGACTAAAGACAGAATTGTAAAAGACTCTTTAGAATCTTTTTATAACAATAAAAAATTGGTTTTAAGAAAACCTAATGCAACTAGACCTTGGCAACATGTAATTGAACCTTTAGTAGGATATTTGTTGCTTGCACAAAATCTAAGTTCAAAAAATGGAAAAAAATTTGTAGGACCCTGGAACTTTGGACCAAGTAAGGTACAAAATAAAAGAGTAATAGATTTGGTCAAAATTATTAAAAAAAAATTAAATTCAAAATCGAAAATTTTTATAAATAAAAAAGATAAGAGGTTTAAAAATAAAAAAATTAATGTTTTTGAATCTAAAGATCTTGGGATTAATAGTAAAAAAGCATTTAAATATTTAAAGTGGAAACCATTTTTATCAATTGAAGATGCGGTCGATCTTACAGTTGAATGGTATATATTTCACAAAAAAAATTATAACTTACTCAGAACTACCAAAAAACAAATAGAAAATTATTTAAATAGTTTTATTTAATTTAATTTGAGAAATGACCAAACATCCAAAAGTTTCAATACTATTAAACTGTTTTAATGAGGAAAAATTTATTAAAAGAGCTTTAAAAAGTATTTTAAATCAAACGTATAAAAACTGGAAATTAATTATTTGGGATGATGCATCAACTGATAATACAATTAAAATTATAAAATTATTTAAAGATAAAAGAATTAAATTATTTAGAAACAAAAAAAATTTGGGACTAGGTAAAAGTAGAATAAAAGCCCAAAAGTATTTAAAGGGAGAATATATCTCAATTTTAGATGCGGATGATTTTTTTGAAAAAAAAAAAATTCAAGAACAAGTTAAGATTTTAATTAAACATCCGAATGTTGGTCTGGTTTCCTCTTGGACAAAAATTCAAGATTTTAATGGGAATCAAGTAAAAAAATTTCAATCATTTAAGGAAAATAGGGTAATTAAAAAAAATTTAATTTTTGTAAATTCATTACCCCATTCATCTATAATGTACAGATCTAAATTAGCTAAAAAAGTAGGCTGGTACTCAAAATTATATAATTATGCTCAAGATTACGATCTGACTTTAAAGATATTAAAAAATTCAGATTTTTATTTAATAAAAAAATACCTAACTAACTGTACGACACTAGGAAAAAATATGTCCTCAGTTGATAAATATAAATATATTGCTATCAAAGAGACAATAGATATTTTAAAAAAAAATAAAAAAAATTATAATTTAACTAATATTGATGAAAAACTATTTAATAAAGTAGTTAAAGTTATTTATCTAAAACTTTTTATTAATAATAAAAATGAAAATATTTTTCTTAAAAGTTTCAATATCTTAAAAATTTTTTTATCAGACCCATTAGTGATATTAAATTTAAATATCTTAAATCGGTTGAATGAGATAAAAAAGCTTTAGTTTGGTGGGTGTGATAAGAATTGAACTTATGACCTCTACGATGTCAACGTAGCGTTCTACCACTGAACTACACACCCTCTATATTTTATCATTTTAATGATATAATATTTTCAATTTCAAATAAAATAAAATGCAAAAAATAGATAACATTTTAACAATCTCACTTCAGTTTCTTATTTGTATTTTTCCACTGGCATTTATTTTGGGGAATTTTAGTATAAATATATTAATACTCTTAATATCAATTCTGGGAATAATTCTTTTCAGATCTAAAATGATTTTTAATTGGAATAAAAATTATTTATTTTTAATTATTATTTTGTTTTTTATTTTAATATTGTTTTCCTCAACTTACAGAATTTTTAATGAGGGCATGTACAAAGATTGGATAAAATCGGTTTTATTTATAAGATTTTTGATTTTTTTTACTGTTATTGCATGCATGGTAAAGTTTAATAAAATTAATCTAAAGCACTTTTTTTTAAGCTGCTTTTTAATTACTTCATTTGTTAGCTTAGATATTATTGTACAATATATTTTTGGAAACAATATCTTTGGATTCGAGCCAATTGCGATTTCATCAACGGTTAAATATTTCTCTGGTATTTTTAGGGAAGAATTAATTGCAGGAGGTTTTATTTTGATGTTCTCTACCATTGGAATATTTGCTTTACCGTTTATACTTAAAAATAAAAAAAAATCTTTATTGATATTATCATTTTTTTTGATGTCGTGCTTATTTCTATTATCAATAATTTTCTCTGGAAATAGAATGCCTGCTGTTATGTTTATATTATTTTTATTTTTATTTTTATTTTTAGTAAAAATTAAAAAGTTTAAAACTCAGCTTTCAATTCTTGTTTTAGGAATAGTAATAATTAACTTATTTTTTGTTTTTAAAAATGAGAATATTTATAATAGATTTCAAATATTCAAAAAAGCACCGAATCCGATTATCATTATAGAGGAATTAAAAAAAGATTATCCAAATTTAAAAAAATATGAAAATTCTGGAAATTATTTTTTCAATCTTCCTGAATTTTACACAACAAAAAATTTTACATTTTATTCTTTTGTCTCAGGTCATCAGACAGTATACATTACTTCAATAGACTTGTTCTTAGACAATCCTGTAATTGGAAGGGGAATAAAATCATTTAGAAACGATTGTAAAAAAAAAGTACATTTACCTAACAGAATTTGCGAGAGCCATCCTCACAATTTTATATTAGAGATATTAAATGATGTAGGAATAATCGGCCTTCTTCTGATATGCGTACCTGTTTTAATTTTGCTTTTTAATTCTTACATAGAGTATCTCAGAGGAGAAAAAAGAAATAATAATATTTCAAACTGGATCTACTTAAGTATAATTTTATCTATACTTATTCATTTTTTCCCTATTAAAAGTTCCGGAAGTTTTTTTTCAACTTTTAATGCCGGTTATACATTCCTAATACTTGGGATTTTAATGGGATTAAACGAAATTAGAATTAAAAATGAGAAATAATGACTAATTTTTTCTCAATATTTAATTTTTGTTCTATTTACAAGTATCTGAGAAAATATTATAAAACCCTGCCTGGTAATTATTGCGAAGGGGTTATACCCGATCCCATTCCGAACTCGGAAGTCAAGTCCTTCAGCGCCGATGGTACTT
>MDSV01224699.1_pt1 | contig 33819 bp, 41 predicted proteins | sample 810851 | NCBI WGS metagenome assembly MDSV01 (sample SAMN05326640, study PRJNA326480) | marine metagenome | isolation source: seawater | place: Atlantic Ocean: North East | collected 2012 | reverse complement strand
TTATGATTACTTCTGAAGATTCACGTACAACACTAGATCTTGGAGATAGATATGTTATTGAGCCTGCAATCTCTCTTTGGGGCCGTCAAAGCCTAAAAGATATAGGAGGAATTGAGGTGGATGAGGGATTTTCTTATTCAAGTGAAACTAATGAAATATGGATAGATAGAGAAATGTTTTTTTCTATGCTTGAAGAAAATCTTGGGAGTATTAGTTGAAACCAAAAGTCGTACTAACAGGTTCATCAGGATTACTGGGACATTATTTATCTAAAGAATTAAGTGAATCTAGTTATAATTTAACGAATCTATGTTTTTCAAAGTCGTCTGAGTCTTTTGTGTCGATTGATTTACGAAATAAAAAAGATGTATTTAATTTGCTGGATAAAATTCAGCCATCTATAATTATCCATGCCGCTGCATTAGTTGATGTAGACAAATGTCAAAGTGATTTTATATCTGCATACGATTATAATGTGAAAATGACTAGAAATTTAGTTGAATGGGTCAAGGAGAATGACAAGGGTGTAAGATTTGTTTTTATTTCAACAGATCAAGTTTATAGTGGAAATGGCCCTCATAAAGAAAATAATATTAATCCTTTAAATTTTTATGGCATGACAAAGTTGTGGGCAGAGGATGTGGTTCTTGGTTGTAATTCACCCTTAATTTGTAGAGTTAATTTTGTTGGTCTAGGTAATAATGATAGTAAGAGTTTTTTAAGCTGGGTTATGCGATCCCTAAATAACGAAAAAAATTTTTTTGGGTATTCTGATATTTTGTTTAACCCGTTACATGGCTGTACTTTGGCAAAGATTGTAAAAATGGCGGTTAAAAGTAAACTTTTAGGTGTTTACAATATTGGCTCAATGGGCGGGATATCGAAATCACAGTTTATAATAAATTTAGCAAAAAAATTACATCTTGATAGTGATCATATGGAAATAATAAATTATAAATCTCTTAATGCTTCGGTGCCAAGGCCATTTGATATGCGGATGGATTTGAGTAATATAAGTAAAAGTTTGAAAGGCATTTTGCCCGATATTGATGAAACAATTAATATTATTTCTGAAGAATGTAAAAGTTATGTCGTCAAATAAAGGTTACTATTTTTTTTTAGAGAGAAAAATTTATGGCGCTCCCTAATTTTATCGTCATAGGTGCTGCTAAGTCAGGGACTACCTCCTTATGGCATTATTTAATTTCTCATCCTGATATTTATATGTCGGAGATTAAGGAAACAAATTATTTTTCTAACGATTTAATGAATAGAAATAATCCGATCAAGACTATGGACGACTATGAGTCTCTATTCAAAGGAAAAGAAAATTATAAACAGTTAGGTGAGGTTTCAAATTCTTATTTAACTTATGCAGAAGATGTTGCTCCCAGGATTAAGAAAGCTATTCCTGAATGTAAGATAATAGTAATTCTAAGACACCCTGTTGATAGATTGTATTCAAGATACTGGCATGCAGTTAGAGATCAATATATAAAAGAAAGTTTTTTGGAGTTTTCCTCATCTACTAAAAGTGTTGAAAAAATAAGTAAAAAATTAAAAGTATATTGGGATTTGTTTGGGGTAGAAAAAGTTAAGGTGATTTTTTTAGAAGAATTAGAAAATGATATCAAAAAATTTAGCAAGGATCTTTTTTCTTTTCTAGATATAAATCTAATTAATTTGCAAGGATCTCATTTAAATCAAAGCGGCTCAACTAGATCAAAGTTATTTAATGATTTTATTTTAAATGGTTCTTCATTAGTTCGTTCTCCTGCAAAGATTTTACCTCCAAAGTATAGAGCTAAGTTTAGGGAGTATATTAAAAGGTTAAATACTAAGTCTAAGCCTAAAATAGATAGTGTATTGAAGGAAAGTTTAGAAAATTATTACGAGGAAGATATAAAAATACTAGAGAGCTGTGTAGGTCGGTTGCCAGATTCATGGTTAAAAAGGTTAAGAGGGTGACGTTTCTTTGCCTGCAATTATACCTACTTTAAGGAAGTAATCTGTTTCTAAAAGTTTGTCACTCCAGTAATGGTTTATTTGTTTTTTAAAGTCTTCCTTAAAGAAATAATAAGGGACCATTGAAGCTCCATTAAAACCAGCCTCGTAGAACATCTCGATCATTTTCGATGGGTATATTAGGTTAATTTTGTTTCCAAACTTCTTTCTAAAACCATCGGGCGAATTTTCGTATATTTCATCAAAAGGGTTAGGGGTTTTCATATGATTTCCGAAGTCAATTGTATGGATATATTTTCCATTGTTGGATAGTAATTTTTTTAAGGTTGATAATACTACATCTAGGTTCTCTATATGCTCTAAACAAGAATTAGTTAGTTGTATATCAATATTCGAGTAATAATCACTTGGAACCTGGTTTATATCATTATAAAAAATAGATTTATCTTTTAATGTTTTAACAAAAGCAGAGAATTCTATAGATTTTCTATAAATTCCATTACAATCCTTTAAGACAAGTCTAAAGTAATTGTCTAATAATTTTTGTGAATTAAAAATTCTTTTATTGACCGTAGGGTCGACTGCAATAAATTTTTTTGCTCCAAGATATAATGCTAAAGGACCGAATCCTAAATGCGGCCCGCACCCTATTTCAATTACAGTTTTATCTTTAAAATCTAGTTCTCGCCAATTAATTGAGTTGTTTAATATTTTTTGATAACGCATCAGAAAGTCATAGGGAGCCTGTGGGCGTTTTTTCAGGGCTTGAAGAACGCTTTTCTCTTCTGAAGTCAAATCACTAAAAATTTTTCTAATTATCTTTTTTAGTATGTTCATTAAGGTAAAATCCATTTGATAAAATAATTATTTTATAAACAATATAAAGATTCATGTTATTTTAATAGAACATTTTAAAGTATAGTTTGCAAGAAAGTAATTTTTAAGGTTATATTTATTAGATTGTTACCATTGTATTATTAATTATCATTTTTGTATAGGTTTAATATGAAAGCAGTTGTTACTGGTGGTGCTGGTTTTATAGGAAGTCACGTGGTTGAAAGGCTGGTTTCAGATGGCTTGGATGTTGTTGTTTTAGATAATTTGTCAACTGGGCATTCTGAAAACCTAAATCATCTGTATAAAAAAATTAAATTTGAGGAAATTGATATTTCTAAATCAGGCAATTGGTATAGCTTGCTTAAAGGGGCTGATTTTATATTTCATATAGCTGCTTTAGCAGATATAGTTCCATCAATTCAAAACCCTAGGAAGTATTTCGAGTCTAATGTTGATGGTACATTTAATGTTTTGGAAGCGGTAAGAGATATAGGTATAAAAAAATTTATATATTGTGCATCTTCCTCTTGCTATGGAATTCCTAATATATTTCCTACTCCAGAGTCTGCAACAATAGATCCTATGTATCCATATGCTTTGACAAAATATTTAGGAGAAAATTTAGTAATGCATTGGGCTAAGGTATATAATATTCCTTCAATCTCTCTGCGTTTTTTTAACGTTTATGGTCCAAGGTCAAGAACTTCTGGAACTTATGGTGCGATGTTTGGAGTCTTCCTTGCTCAAAAATTAGCAAAAAAACCATTTACTATAGTTGGTGATGGAACGCAAACACGTGATTTTACATTCGTTCTTGATGTCGTTGACGCAATTTGCAATGCAGCAAATTCTAATAAGACTAAAGCAATTTATAATGTAGGTTCGGGAAGCACTATATCAGTAAATAAAGTCACAGAATTACTTGGTGGTGAAAAAGTATATATACCTAAAAGGCCCGGAGAGCCAGATTCAACATTTGCAGACATTAGCTCTATCAAGAAAGATTTAAATTGGATTCCAAAAATTGACATTTCTTCTGGTATAAATATTCTCTTACAGAATATTGATTATTGGAGAAATGCTCCTGTATGGGACCCTAATTCTATTAGCGAAGCTACAAAAGACTGGTTTCAATATCTAGGTGAAACAGATAAATGATTAATTTATCAGAATATTTTTTTAATGAACTCGATGAGCATTCTATTGTTCTGGAGGCCGCAAAATCATCTTTAGAAAAAAATTTTATAGATGCTGTAGAGGTTTGTAAAAATAGCATTATATCTAATGGTAAATTAATTTTTTTTGGAAATGGTGGGAGTGCTGCAGATGCCCAGCATCTTGCTACAGAATTAACAGTTAAGTTTTCAAAGGAAAGAATGCCTATACCGGCTATTGCGCTCACTACTGATACATCATCCCTTACTGCTATCGGAAATGACTTTGGTTTTGAAAGGATTTTTTCTCGTCAAGTCGAGGCTTTAGGAAGAAAAAATGATGTTGTAATTGCAATATCTACCTCTGGTAATAGTGAAAACATTATTCAAGGAGCTAAGATGGCAAAATCTCTTGGTATCCATGTAATAGCTTTTACTGGTATGTCTGGGGGGGGATTGTCAGAGATTTCAGATACAACTATTAAAATTCCATCTTCAAAGGTTTCAAGGATACAAGAAATGCACATAACTATAGGGCAAATGTTATGCAATGCTTTGGAGTTATCTTTAGGTTTGGTATGACTAAGTATCCGGTAGGTATAGTTATCTATAAATTTTTTTGTTTACTATTTTACCCTTTAATTATTTTTTATTATAAATACAGAAAATACAAAGGAAAGGAAGATAGGCTGCGTTTTAATGAAAGATTAGGTGTCCCTTCTATTGAAAGGCCTGAAGGTAAAGTAATATGGTTTCATTGTTCTAGTGTTGGAGAAGTGTTAAGTGCGTTGCCAGTAATTTCAATGCTTGAAAAAAAAGTAGATGCAAATTTTTTAATAACAAGCGGTACAATCACCTCAGCTAAAATTTTAGAAAACAAGCTATCTAAAAATATTTTTCATCAATATATTCCAATTGATCTTAACAAATATAATAATAAATTTATTAATCATTGGAAGCCGGATTTAGTATTTTGGGTTGAGTCAGAATTATGGCCCAATATTCTTCTGCTTCTTCAAAAAAATAATATTAAACATTTAATGATTAATGCAAGAATGTCAGAAAATTCTTTTAAAAAATGGAAATATTTTTTTGCTACAGCAAGAAAAATTTTAAGTGGTTTTGATACTTGTTTTACTCAATCTAAAAAAGATGAATTCAAATTTAAATTTTTTGAGATGAAACATGTGATTAATTTAGGTAATTTTAAATATTTTTCTCCAAAATTAAAATTTGATGAAGAGCAATTTATTATTTTAAAAAAAGTTCTTGAAAAAAGGTCTGTATGGCTGGCCGCAAGCACCCATGAGGGTGAGGAGTTGTTAGTCACGAATATTCATAAAACTTTGGTAAAAAAAATACCCAATTTATTTACAATAATTTCCCCTAGGCATCCGGATAGGAGAGTTGCCCTAGAAGTTATGTTAAAAAAACAAAAAGTCAACTACTGTCTCAGAAGCAGAGATGGACTTCCAGATAATAAAACAGAAATATATTTGGCTGATACCATTGGTGAAATGGGTTTGTGGTATAAATTGTGCAGAGTAGTATTGCTTGGTAAATCAATTTTAGGTAATGGAGGGCAGAATCCAATAGAGCCTGCATTATTTGGTTGTGCGGTTATATGTGGTGAAAATGTAGAAAATTTTTCTGAGGTTGTTGAAGAGTTAGTTAAGGTCAATAGTTTAATAAAAGTTAAAGACTCAGATGATGTACTTGAAAGAGTAAATATGCTATTAAGTAATGAAAAAGAAGTGGATGATATGGGTGCGAGAGCTAAAAAATTTTCTGCAAGTAAATCAAAGGCTATTGATGAATTTTATGCTATGGTTAAATCAGAATTTGAATCTTGTGGGATAAGTTTTAAATAAAATAATTAAATAAAATTTTATATATAAGGATGTATCGTTGATTTTTACAGTTTTATTTTTTTGTTTAATTACTTTAATATTGTGCATCTATGCTTTTCCGCTCGGACAGTATCTTTCGGTTATTGATTTTCCTGATGGTGAGAGAAAACTTCATGATGTTCCTGTCCCACAAGTGGGTGGGATAAGTATTATGATACCTGTTGTTTTAACAATAATAACTTTATCTTTTACTACTGAATTAACAAAATTATATTTTATATTGGCGATGGTTTCATTTCTAATGACTGCCTTAGGTTTTTTTGATGATAGAAAAAATTTACCAGCAGTTTTACGATTATTGATATCAATTATTTTGTCTATAGTAGCACTTTGGATTGTTCCAGACTTGGGTGTAAATTTTCTGTATTTTAGCAAGGAGATACATTCTGTTATTGGGGGTCCTTTTTTTATGCAAAGTATAATCAGTTACATTTTTACAGTTCTGTGTTTAGTTGGGCTCCAAAATGCAGTTAATATGGCTGATGGCCATAATGGTATTGTTACAGGAATTAGTTTAACTTGGGCTTTGCTACTAATCTTTTATTCTCCTGATCATATGACTCCTTTACTAATCGCTTTGTCAATTTGCATATGTGTAGTTATGGTATTTAATTTACTAGGTAAACTCTTTTTAGGTGACGCAGGTACTTATGGAATAAGCATGGTAATTGGTTTGGTTACAATTTATATTTATAATATGAATTTTAGTAATTTAACGGCAGATAAAATTATACTAATGTTTTTAATACCTGTTTTAGATACTATAAGACTAATGGGGCAGAGATTAATTAAAAGACGGTCACCCCTTTCATCCGATACAAATCATTTTCATCATATATTAAGAGAATTGTTTAGAAATAATTTTTCTGTTCTAATCTATTTATTAATAGTGGCGGCACCTAGTATTCTATCAATTTTTTGGGCTGAATTAACAACAGTCTGGCTTTTAATAGTATTAGTTTTTTATGTAAGTATTATATGTTTTTACTATTTTTTTAAAGATAAATTCTTAAGCCAACAAATGTAAAGTATTATTTTGCAAAATAAAAATTTAAATATCATTAACGAAATTTCAGATCCTGTGGCATGCTTTGCCTCAGATAGGAGCCTTGTGTTATACAATGGATCTTTTTCAAGGGCGTTTCTATCTGAGCTTAAGGATCAAATTCCTAAAAATTATGATCATATAATATTAGAGAATATTAAAATTGGTAGAATTATTAATCCACTAAGTAGTAGCTCTGAGTATATTGATAAATTCATAAATGAATTTCAGAACCCATCAGAAGCTTTTTATGTGGAGTTAAATGATAGTACAATTTTTCAGGTTTCAATAAATTTATTAGATAATGAAGAAAAGTTTTTTCATTTTAAGGATGTAACAAAATTAAAAAGAGAGTTGGAAATTTCCTCAGTTACGCTAAAAAAAATGGAAGTAATAATGGAGAATATTTTTAGTGGGGTTATATTATTTAATAACATTGGTTTTATAAGCTACTACAATAAACCAGCCCAAATGATGTTTTCGGATATTAACAAACAAAAGTTGAATTTAAAAAACAGAAACATTGAGAGTCTTTTCCAAAATTTAAAATTAATTGAGATATTAGATAAAAAAAATCATGGAATAGTTTTTGAGTCAAAAGGAATTAGGTTAGGGGAAAGTCAATTTCCTATCGAGGTTATTATAAATAAGCTGGATACAAAATGGTCTTTAGCTGAGAGAAGGAAACAATCCAGGGAAATATTTGTAGCAACATTAAGAGATATATCAGAATCAAAAAAACTTTCTTTTCAACTTCAGCAATCTCAAAAAATGGACGCTATTGGAGCTCTAGCCAGCGGAATAGCTCACGATTTTAATAATATTTTATCAGTAATTATGGGGTATAGTTCGTTGCTAAAAAGCAAGGAGGGATCAGAGGGCGAAAATATTGACCAAATATTAAATGCAACAGATAGAGCTAAAAAACTTGTTCGGCAAATACTCAATTATAGCAAGCCTAGTAAAAATCAAATTAGTAAAATGGATCTATCAGGTGTTATTACTGAAGTTGCAGACTTTGTTAGACAAACAGTTCCATCATCAATAAATATAAATGTTAGAATCCCAGATAAAAAAATAATTATTTTAGGTGATGAGGGTGATATACATAGATGTATGCTTAATCTATTAACTAATTCGGCCAATGCGATAGGATTATTAAGAGGTAATATCTCTATTAATTTAAAAGTTTTGCAAGATTCTAAAAAAGTTCTTATCTCTATTGCTGATGATGGCCCAGGCATTAAACCAGAAATACAGAGCAAAATTTTTGACCCATTTTTCTCAACTAAAGATAAGAGTCAAGGGACGGGGTTAGGATTATCAATGGTTCAAAGAATCATAGAAGATCATAATGGTTCAATTTATTTTAAAAGCACTGTTAATCAAGGGACCAATTTTGAATTGACGCTACCTATCATTGATTCGCAAACTAGATATCCAGTTGGCTATAACGTTAATGGGCAAACAAATAAAAAATCTGTTAAAAATAAAATTAAAGAACTTATTGTTTTTGTTGATGATGAAGAATTAATTGTAAAAGTTTCGTCTAAAATCTTAGCAAGAGAGGGTTATGATGTTAAGTCCTTTACTGAAAGCAATCAGGCATTGGTTTATATTGAGAATAATTTAGATGAAATATCACTAGTTATTTCAGATGAAAATATGCCTAATTTGAAAGGAACTGAACTTGCAGAAAAAATTAGAATTTTTACAAAAAAATTGCCTATAATTCTTTGTTCTGGGTATAGTGAAGGCATTAGAAATCAGGAAATAGAAAGAATTGGGATTAATAAAATTGTTTCAAAACCAATAAGTGCTGATGAATTGTTAGAAATAGTACATAATCTTTTGGACTAGGGCTTGTAAATTAAATTATTACGTGCAATTTAAAGTGCACATAAATATAATTGTACAAAGTGGGGCGTAGCCAAGCGGTAAGGCATCGGGTTTTGATCCCGTGATCGCAGGTTCGAATCCTGCCGCCCCAGCCATCTAGTTAAATTTATATTGTGAAAAATTAATATTTTTATGAAAATAAAAAATGTCCATTGAAAAACCAGCGATTTTTTTTGACCGTGATGGGGTTCTAAATGAGGACCACGGCTACATTTATGAAAAAGAAAACTTTATATGGGTAGATGGGGCTGTTGAAGCGATTAAATACCTAAACAAGCAAGGATATCTTATCTTTGTAGTTACCAATCAGTCAGGTATAGCACGGGGGTATTTTGCAGAATCAGATTTAGAGAGACTCCACAGTTGGGTTAATAAAGAATTGCGAGAAGTTGGGGCAAAAATAGATAAGTTTTATTATTGTCCTCACCATCCTCAAGGAATTATAAAAAAATATGTTAGTGAGTGTTTGTGTAGAAAGCCAAAACCTGGAATGCTCATAAAAGCTATTGAGGAGTGGCCAATATTTCTTAATGATAGTTTTTTGATAGGTGATAAAGAAACTGATATTTTAGCTGCTAAGTCTATTGGGCTCGAGGGGTATCTTTTTGAAGGAGGAAATTTGTTTGATTTTTTGAAGGGTAAGAATATTTAAGTTATGTTTAGTATTATTCCTGAAAGCCCTGATCATATTGAATATAGAGAAAAACTTCTTGATAAGGTTTTTGGGCCTGGTAGAAAAAACAGAATTACTTATTCGTTCAGAAAAGGAATTGATCCTATTCAAGGCTTATCTTTTGTGGCTGTAGTAAACGAAAAATTTAGAGGAAGCATAAGATTTTGGCCTGTATTAGTAAATGGTGCCAAGAAGTCATTATTACTAGGACCACTAGCAGTTGATCCGGAGGGTCAAGGCAAAGCTATTGGAATAGCATTAGTTAGAAAAGGTATAGCAAAGGCCGATAGTATGGGCTATGAATTGATTGTGCTTGTTGGAGACTATGATTATTATAAAAGGTTTGGTTTTGAAAAAGCAGATTCTTTAGGGTTAAAGTTAAATGGGATTTATGATCCTTCAAGGTTACTATATAGAATGAGCTCAAGAGATTTAAATTTATCAATTACAGGTATTATTAATAGATTTGATAAAATTAATTCTAAAGATTTTTAATGGAGAAATCTTGATGTGTTCAAAGTCTATTGTTGATAAAAAAAAATTAAAAAATATTGACTCAATAAGTAATTTTAAGTGCGGCCATTTAAATTTGAGGATACTAAGAGATGGTACCTGGCTGTATCAAGGGTCGCCAATAAATAGAATTGAAATTGCCAAGCTTTTTTCGACTGTATTAAAACTTGATGATGATGGTTTGTATTACCTAGAGACTCCTGTTGAGAAAGGTAGGATTGATGTTGATGATGCTCCTTTTGTAATTATTAAAATGAAAGTTAAAGAGATTAATGGGGTTCAATGTGTTGAGGTGTTCACAAATTTAGATCATAAAATTATTATAAATAAAGAAAACCCTTTAATTATGGAACTAAATAAGAAAACAAATGAAATGCTACCATATGTTATTGTAAGAGATAATTTAAAAGCCCTATTTAACAGATCTGTTTATTATGACCTTGTTAATTTGACTGTAAAGGATAAGGATGATCCTAGTTTACTAGGCATCTGGAGCGAAAAAATTTTTTTTGAATTAGGCAGGTTAGATTAATAGGTTGATTAACATGAAAAATGATTTTAGCGCTGATTTTTTCTTAAATAAAGATTTGCATGTAAAACAATATATAAAGAAAAAAATTATTCATAGCACTGCTCTTCTTCGGGGGGATTATGACGTATGTGAATTAATTAAATCAAGCAAAACTGAATTAACTAAAGCGGCAGTTTTAATTCCAATTGTTCAAAAAGATACTGGATTATCAATTATTTTTACCAAAAGAAAAAAAAATTTAAAGAATCACGCTGGCCAAATAAGTTTTCCAGGAGGGAAACAGGATAAAGAAGATAGTTCACTTAAGGAAACAGCTCTTAGAGAAGCTGAAGAAGAGATAGGATTAAAGAAGCTAGAGGTTGAAATGCTGGGAAGAATTGGCAATTGGGAAACTAGAACAGGGTTTTTGATTGCTCCATATGTGGGTTTTTTATCAAGGATACCAAAACTTAAAAAAAATATTAGTGAAGTTGATGAAATATTTGAAGTTCCATTAAGTTTTTTGCTTGACCCTAAAAATCAAAAGCTTGAAAATAAAATATTTAGTGATAGGGAATACCAATTCTATGCTATAAAGTATTGTGAATATTATATCTGGGGTGCTACTGCTGGAATCATTATGAATCTATACCACACTTTGAGATAGAATATGCTTACTAAACTTATAATTATTATCCCCATAATATCATTTTTATTATTATTATTTGTTTTTTATTTTTTTAACCCACTTAAGTATTTTAATACTAGATTAAATAATTTACCATTTATAATCAGCGCTTCATTTATTGTTTTTATTTTAATCGTTATCTTAGTTTATATATCATTTAATGATGGATATGATATGGATTCCTCATATCATCCACCTTATATTGAAGATGGAAAATTAATTCAGGGTGATTTTAAGAGTAAATAAATAATGAAAAAAATAGAAAAAAATTTATTTTTTGATGTAGATGAGATTAATTCAATTATTAAAATATTATCATCATTGCCAGGTGAAGAGTCCAGGTTTGTAGGAGGAATAGTTAGAGATCTAATATTGACTAAATCGTTTAAAAATTATGATATTGATATTGCCACAACAATTACACCATCAGCTTTAATTAATTTATTCAAAAAGACAAAAGTTGATTATAATATGAAAGGTTTTAATTACGGCACAGTAAATGTAAAAATAAATAATTATTTTTTTGATATAACAACACTAAGATCTGAAATTAATTTTAATGGAAGGCATCCTGAAGTTGAATACACCAAGGATTGGTCCATTGATTCAAACAGAAGAGATTTCACATTTAATGCGATATATATTGATTTTGAAGGAATTATTCATGACCCTTTTAATGGCTCAGAGGATTTAATTGAGGGGAAAGTCAGGTTTATTGGTAGGCCTGAAGATAGAATTAAGGAAGATCCCCTTAGAGTGCTTAGGTATTTCAGATTTTTAGGTTTGTTTTCAAAGTCTTCTCCAGATAGAGAATCTGTAATAGCTTGCTCGAAATTGTCGGGTTCTATTGCAATATTATCAAAGGAGAGAATAACTCATGAATTTTTAAGAATTTTAGAAATTCCAGACCCGAATTATACTATAGCCGCAATGATTGAGTCAGGCGTCTTGCAACAATTTTTTCCTCAAGCTTCGCGCCCAGATAGGCTTGAGTTTTTGTACAATTTAGAAATTTCTGCAGGTATCGAGCCAGATCCTATTTTGAGAATAGCATCGCTCATATTTTTGCCGGATAATGCTAAAAAATTGATTATTAAAAAATTAAACAAAAATTTTACTTTTAGTAAAAATCAAAAAAAGCGTTTAGATTACCTCCTAGATAAAAATTTATCTGTTCAGGAAAAAATGAGTATTTATGACATAAAAAAACTGTTATTTCGATTGGGTTCTTATAAAGTTTTTTTTGACATTATCTTTATCACATGGGCTCGAGAAGGAGCTGAAAAAGATTTCAGGAAAATCATAGAAAATACTGCTAAAATAGATATTCCGATTTTACCTATCAAAGGAGGGGATCTAAAAAAATTAAATGTTAAGCCAGAAAATATAAGATTTCTTCTAGAGCAAATAGAGGATTGGTGGATCAAAAGCGATTTTACAAAAAATAAAGAGGAATGTATATTGGAAGCTAAAAAAAGAATAAAAAGCGATAAGCTTTTATGACCAGCTCGCATGGGGTGGTAAAGACATCAGAATTGCTTCAGTATTGCCATCTGTTTCTAATCCGAATTTAGTGCCTCTATCGTGAATAAGGTTAAATTCTACATATCTTCCTCTTTTAACTAATTGGTGTTGTTTTTCTTCTTCAGACCATTCCTTAGTAATTTTTTTTTCAATAATAAAAGGGAATATTTTTTTAATTGACCTTCCAACATCTTGTATGAATGAAAAATCTTTATTCCAATTTTCTGTTGATAATTGATCAAAAAAAATTCCTCCAACACCACGAGGTTCATTTCTATGAGGAAGAAAAAAGTATTCATCACAGGACCTTTTAAATTTTTCATAGCATTTAGTCTCATAGTTATCGCAAACTTTTTTTAATTCTTTATGAAAATAATTAGTCTCATATTCTTCTGGAAAAGTTGGCGTAAGATCAATGCCACCACCAAACCATTCTTTTTCTGTTACTATGAATCTGGTATTCATATGTATTGCTGGGATGTGAGGCGAATACATATGGGCAACTAAAGAAATACCAGAAGCCCAAAAAGTGGGGTCAGTTTTAGCACCTGGTATTTGAGACTGAAACTTAGGGGAGAACTCTCCAAAAACTTCCGAGAAATTAACTCCAACCTTTTCAAAAACTTTACCTTTCATTATAGAGATTTCTCCCCCTCCACCTCCAGGTCTATCCCAAATTTTTCTCTTGAACTTTCTGGGTTTTGAATCAGCCTTTTGATTGATATAATGAAATTCTATATTCTCAAAACACTCACAGATTTCATCTCTTAGTGTCTTAAACCATTCAGCTGCTATTTGTTTTTTCATATCTGGCTCTAGAGTCTTAATTATTATTTAATTGGCCAGTTTGCCTTAGAGCTTCTGACAAAGCAATAGATGCAGCGGAAACTACATTGAGTGATCTCACATCAATTTTAAGAGGAATTTTAATAGCATAATCCATACTATCTCTCACATAATCTGGCACACCAGAGGACTCCCTTCCAAATATTAAAAAATCAGATTTTTCAAATAAGAAATTATTATAATTATGGTTACTCTTTGTCGTAAATAATATCATTCTGGAATTTTTTGAAAAACTTTTAAGAAAATTCTCCCATGATTTCCAAAGTGTTATTCTAGATTTATCATGATAATCCATACTTACCCTACGTAATGCCTTGTGCCCTAGAGGGAATCCGCAAGGTTCAATTATTGATAAAGGGACATCGAAGCAGGCAGTTAGTCTAATAATAGCGCCTAGGTTTTGAGGTATATCAGGTTGAAAAGAAACTATATTTATCATAAGAAAAGTCTTTAAAATCATTAATATGAATAGTTATATTATGTTTTTTTTAAAATTTCTCAAAATTATTTAAATTTTTTTCCATTGATCCTATCTAATTGTATTTACTTTTATAGACATGGGTGGAAAATAATGAAATAAAGACTATATTAATTTTAGTTAGTACCAGCATTAATGAGGTAATAAATGTCTTCAAAAGCCGGTAAAGAGCATGATCAGGAAGCTTCTAGAAGAGACTTTTTGTTCATAACAGCAGGAGCGGCATCTTTAGTTGGGGTAGGCATGGTAGTCTGGCCCTTTATTAATTCAATGAATCCAGCAAAGGATACATTAGCATTAGCTACCACAGAAGTAGATCTATCGCCTATTGAAGAAGGGCAAAGATTAACTGTTATGTGGAGAAAAAAACCAGTTTTCATAGACCATCGGTCTAAGGATCAAATTGATAAAGCTAGAAATGTTAATCTCACTGAGCTTAAAGATCCACAGCCAGATGAAGATAGAGTTAAAAAACCACAATGGCTAGTGATGGTTGGCATATGTACTCATCTTGGTTGTATTCCAAAAGGTCAGCGAACTGGAGATCAACTTGGTGAGTATAAAGGTTGGTTTTGTCCATGTCATGGTTCTCATTACGACACCTCTGGAAGGATAAGAAAAGGACCAGCGCCAACTAATCTTCCAGTACCGCCATATAAATTTACAAATGATACAACTATACAAATAGGTTAAGGAGTTTTTTTCATGTCAAGTGGTCCTAGGAGACAATACAATAATCCTGTAATCCGTTGGATTGAATATCGTCTCCCAATAATTAGTACAATGGAAGCGACATTAGGAAGAGATATGCCTACGCCTAGAAATCTAAATTATTGGTGGTCTATGGGCATGATTCTTACGGTCGCTCTAGCTATACAAATTTTGACAGGAATATTTTTGGCGATGCATTACGTACCCACGGCAGATGGGGCATTTGACTCAGTTGAGAGAATTATGCGGGATGTTAATAACGGCTGGATGATTAGGTACATGCATGCAAATGGAGCGTCGCTATTTTTTGCTGCAGTTTATATTCATATCATGAGGGGTCTGTATTATGGGTCATATAAAGCACCGCGTGAATTATTATGGATATTAGGAGTTTTGTTATTATTTATAATGATGGCTACTGCTTTCATTGGCTATGTGCTTCCATGGGGTCAAATGAGTTTCTGGGGGGCCACAGTTATAACTAATTTATTCTCAGCGATCCCTTTAATTGGTGAGGCATTAACAACCTGGATTTGGGGGGGCTATGCTGTAGATAACCCAACATTAAATCGATTTTTTAGTTTGCATTACTTGTTGCCCTTTGTGATAGCAGGTGTAACAGTTCTTCATATATGGGCTTTGCATGTTCATGGCCCTTCAAACCCAGTCGGGATTAGCCCAAAGGGTAAGCATGATACTCTCCCATATCATCCATACTACACCACTAAATATCTAACTGTTTTTGGTATTACTTTAATTATTTTTGCTTTTTTTGTTTTCTATGAGCCTTTATACTTAAACCATCCAGACTCATTTAAGCCTGCTGATCCTTTGCAAACACCATCACATATTGTCCCTGAATGGTATTTCTTACCTTTCTATGCAATTCTTAGGGCTATACCGGACAAGTTAGGAGGAGTAATAATGTTTATTGCCTCCGTAGCTATCCTCTTCTTAGTTCCGTTTTTGGACACATCAAAGGTAAGGTCAACTAGGTTTAGACCTATTTATAAACAATTTTATTGGATACTAATCGCTGATGTTCTTTTGCTTGGATGGTGTGGGTCCCAACCTGCAGGAGGGGTTGCTCTATTACTTGCTAGGATAGGGACAGTTTATTATTTTGCCCATTTTCTCTTAGTTTTGCCACTTGTAGGTTGGTTTGAAAAACCTAAACCTCTACCTGATGGTATCAGTAAACCAGTTATATCTAAAAACCCAGATAAGGTTCCTGTTGGTACTGCACCGGAGGCGGCTGAATGAGCGTAATTTCTATTATTAAAACATTAATTATTACACTTATTCTATTTTCGAATAGTACTGGAGTGTTAGCAGCTGGAGATGCACCAAAACCCCCTTCTCGTGATTGGTCATTTAACGGGATGTTTGGAACTTTTGAGAGAGATAAGTTGCAGCGAGGATTTAAGGTATATCAAGAGGTTTGTGCAAGTTGCCATTCTTTGAAATATATAAGCTTCAGAAATCTAACCGAGATTGGTTTTACCCCAGAGGAGGCTAAAGTTATTGCTTCTCAAGCAACTGTCCCAGGTGGCATAGATGAGGCAGGAGATCCATTTGAGAGGGCTGGAAGGCTATCAGACCCTTTGCCTAGGCCATTTCAAAATGACCAGGCGGCGAGAGCAGCAAATGGGGGGGCGATGCCACCCGATTTATCACTAATTACAAAAAATAGAAATAATGGTGCAAATTATATTTTTGCGTTGCTTACCGGTTATACTGAACCACCTAGTGGATATGAGATGGCTCCTGGCATGAATTATAACAAATGGTTTCCAGGGCATCAAATTGCTATGTCAGCTCCTTTATCTGATGAAATTATTGAATATCCTGATGGGACTAAGGCTTCAATTGATCAGATGGCGGAAGATGTAACGCATTTTCTTCATTGGGCGGCAAACCCAGAATTAGAGGAGAGGCATGCACTTGGCTTTCAAGTGCTGGTTTTTTTAACAATTTTGACTATTTTATTTTGGTTTGTAAAAAGAGCGGTTTGGCGTAAAGTTGGTCATTAAAAATATAACTTTTTTAATTAATGATAAAGGTTTATTTTGTTAGGAATTATTGGTGGTTCTGGTCTTTACGATATAGATGGTTTAACACAGATTGAATGGGTCGATGTGAAATCTCTATTTGGAAAACCTTCAGATAAAATATTAAAAGGTAAGTTGAATGGCGTTGAAGTTTGTTTTTTACCAAGACATGGCAAGAATCATCATTTATCTCCAACTAAAATAAATTATAGAGCTAATATTGACGCTTTAAAAAGATTGGGAGTCTCAAGTATAGTTTCTATCTCAGCTGTTGGTTCACTAAATGAAAATCTTCACCCTGGTTCTATTGTTATAGTTGATCAATTTATAGACAGAACCTTCGCAAGGGAAAAAAGTTTTTTTGGTGATGGAATTGTTGCCCATGTTTCAATGGCAGACCCTGTATGTGAGAGGCTTTGTAATCATTTAGAAAAAGTATCAAGAAAAATTTCAAAAAATGTTTTTAGAGGTGGAACATATTTAGTCATGGAGGGGCCTCAATTTTCTTCAAGGGCTGAGTCTCAGCTATACAGGTCTTGGGGTTGTGATGTGATTGGTATGACTAATATGCCAGAAGCTAAGTTAGCTAGGGAGGCAGAAATTTGTTATGCTACTTTAGCCATGGTTACTGACTACGATTGTTGGCATCCGGATCACAATGACGTAGATGTTAAAGAAGTAATCAATAATTTAAATCAAAATATAAACATTGCTCAAGACATACTTAGGGATTTTGTTGTTGAATATAAAAGGCATTTAATTAGTAAGTGTGATCAAGGCTGTGGAACCGCGCTAGAAAATGTAATTATGACAAATACTAGTAACGTCGAAGAGAATATTTTTGAGCCTTTAGAAGCTATTTTAGGAAAAAAAATTAAGTGATTAGCTTTTAAATTATAAATTCTTATCAAAAAAATCTAGTGTCCTCTCTAAAGCAAGCCTTGAGCTGTTTGCATTGTAACTGCCTCTTAAGTCGCAGTTGAAACCGTGGTCAGAGTTTTCATATATAAAACTATCTATATCTGGGTTTGCGGTTCTAATTTTATTAACGTTTTCAAGGGGTATGGTTGAATCTTTATCTCCGAAATGCAACAAGCAAGGTATTTTCGGTTTTTCGTCTATAAAGTCAACAATATTTCCTCCATAATAACCGACAGAAACAGCTACTCCCGATTCCCTTGTAGCAGCTAGCCAAGCTATTGAGCCTCCCATGCAATAACCAATCAACCCTACACTGCCATAGTCTCTTATGAAATTAGCAGTTGCACGAATGTCTATAATAGTTTTATCCCAGTCTAATTTTGACTTAAGGTTTCTGCCTAAATCTACTGATTCGGGAGAGTAATCCAGATTTACATTTTTTTCAATTCTATCAAAAAAATAAGGAGCAATAGTTGCATATCCTCTGGTAGCAAAATTGTTTGATAATTTTTGTATATGTTCATTAACGCCAAAAATTTCTTGGACAATTATTAATGCAGCTTTACTTGGGCCGCTTGGAATTGAAAGGTAGGCATCAAAGTCATGACCATCAGCTGCTGTAATTGAGATTTTCTCACCCATAATTTTCCTCACAAAAAATTAAAAAATTAAATATAATAGACATCTTCAAGAAAATAAAGATTTTATATGTCAGTTTTATTTCTTATTGGGATAAAACCAATAGTGTTCATGCTTAAAACAATCTCATTATTTTGATTGATAACTTCACAAAAATTTGAAATGATTCCTCTGTTGGGGTTAGATCTAGATTTTCTAAGAGAGTCTACTGTAATTTTCACAGATATCGTGTCTCCAGGTTTTACTGGTTTTAACCATTTGATTTCATTGACTCCTGGTGATGGCATTCCATTTCCTCCCTCTAGATATTCATCAACAAAAAGCCTCATGAAAATTGAACAAGTATGCCACCCACTCGCGATTAAAGTGCCAACACTAGTTTCTTTTGCTTTTTTTTTGCTCGTATGGAAAGGTTGAGGATCAAATTTCTTACCAAAATTAATTATCTCCTCCTCAGTGACAAGGTATTGTCCAAACTCTGAACAATCTCCAACGTTTATATCTTCAAAATACCGCATTATGCTTCCTAAACGTTAAACCTAAAGGTAATAACATCACCATCTTCTACAATATAATCACGTCCTTCAGATCTAACTTTACCCTTGTTTCTGGCTTCAATTTCTCCGTTACACATAATATAATCATTATAAGATATTGTCTCTGCTCTAATAAACCCCTTCTCAAAATCTGAATGAATCTTTCCAGCTGCTTGCGAAGCGTGAGTACCATTGTGTATGTCCCAAGCTTTAGTTTCTTTTGGTCCGGAAGTAAAAAAAGTTATAAGATTTAAAAGGTTGTATCCGGCTTTAATAACTCTTGAAAGTCCATTTTCAGTAATTTCTAATTCTTCAAAAAATAGCTGTTTCTCGGCTTCGTCTTCAATTAAAGATATTTGTGATTCTATATCTGCGGAGATAATCATACTTTGTTTATCATTTTCTTTGACATAATTTTCAACAATATTAGAAAATTTATTTCCTTTTTTCATGTCAGTTTCATTCACATTGCATAAATATAAAATAGGCTTTGAGGTAATTAAACCTAATGTTTTTAAAATTACTTGATCGTCTTCTGGGAATTTATGTTTTGATATTGGATCTCCATTTTTTAAAATATTTAATGCTTGCTCCATAATTCTCATTTCTTCAATGGTTTCTCTATCATTTTTTTGATTTTTCTTTTTTGAAGAAAACAGACGTTTTTCAAGAGACTCTAAATCTGATAACATTAGTTCAGTCTCCACAACTTCTAAGTCATTGATAGGGTCAATTTCATTATTTACGTGGGTAATATTATTATCTTCAAAACATCTTAAAACATGGACAATAGCGTCAACTTGACGAATATGTGATAGAAATTGGTTTCCTAAACCCTCTCCCTTACTTGCTCCTTGCACCAAACCTGCAATGTCACAGAACTCTAAAGTAGTAGGAAGTTTTTGTTTTGATTTATTTATGTTAGATAATTTATTTATTCTTTCATCAGGAACAAATACTCTTCCTTGATTTGGCTCTATCGTACAAAAAGGATAATTTGCTGCTTCTGCTTGAGATGAAGATGTCAGAGCATTAAAAATAGTTGATTTGCCAACATTTGGAAGTCCTACAATACCACACGTGAGTCCCATTGAAATTATCCTTTTTTTTAAAAATTAATAATTATTACTATTTTGATTAAATTTTTGGAGGTCATTATTAATGATTAAATTTATATTTTCTTTTATATAATTAATTATATTTTTAATAATAATTAATTCGTCATCCTTAAAATCTTCTAAAACGAATTTGCTTACATTATTTTTTCCAGGGTGACCAATGCCTATTCTCAATCGGTAGTAGTCGTTTCCAATTAATTGACTAATGTTACCTAACCCATTATGTCCGGCATTACCTCCTCCAAATTTTGCTTTAATTTTCCCTAGTTCTAGATCTAGATCGTCATGGATAACAATGACATTTTTAGATGGGATCTTGTAGAAGTTTATAGTTTCTTTTACTGAATTTCCAGATAAATTCATAAAAGTTTTTGGCTTAAGGAATACTACCGAGGTATCATTGACAGAGCCCTTAGAAATATGACTCTTATTTTTTAATTTCCAGTTTTCAATTCCTATATATGATGTTATCTCATCTACAGCCATATAACCGGCGTTATGTCTATTTCTAGAGTATTCTATTCCGGGATTGCCAAGGCCAACAATTGAAAACATCAATTGACTGTATTATTCTTCTTTATTTTGGGTTTCAGTTGGGGTCTTTTCAGATTCTTCCTCAGTGCCTTCAGTTTCTGAATCCGGAGTTACTTCTTCTTGAACTACAGTAGGAGCGGCAATAGTTGCTATTATAAAGTCTCTCTTAATTATTGGTTTTATTGATTCAGGTAACTCAATACTACTAATCCTTATTGAGTCGCCTATTTCTAAACCAGATAAAGAAGCAATTAAATAGTCAGGAATAGAAGAAGCTTTACAACTTAGTTCAACAGTCCGCCTAACAACGTTAAGAACTCCACCTTTTTTTATGCCAGGAGACTGGTCTTCATTTTCAAACTGAACAGCTACATTAACTGCTATTCGCGTGTTTTCTGTAACTCTTAAAAAATCTATGTGAAGTGGTTGGTCAGTAACTGGGTGATATTGAATTTCTCTAGGTAGAACTGTTTCAACTTTTCCCTCAATATCTACTGAGTAAAGTGTGCTAAAAAAACCAGCTTTTTGAATTTCATTTTTTAAAATCTTTCTTTCGATATTTAAATGAACAGGTTTTTTTGTGCCACCGTATACAACGCCAGGTGTTTGACCATTATTTCTGTGAAATTTAACGTTTTCCTGGCCAGCTTTATCTCTATTCTGGGCCAATATTGTGGGGTGCCCGTCCATAATAAGTTCTCCATAAGCATTTTTTAGACAAAAAAATAAAATATCTCTTTATTACAAGATACAATCAAGAATGTTTTTATACTTTTTTTATTGCAATTAATAGTGAAAATTATAAAAAAAAAATTAGTTTTTGAAAGAAAATCAATCAAAAAGGCTTGAAACTGAGGTTTCTTCGCTAATTCTTCTAATAGCCTCAGCAATTAAGGGTGCAATAGTTAATTGTTTAATATTTTCAGATACTTTCAAAGCTTCTGTTGCAATAATACTATCAGTAGTCATCAGAGTTTTTAGAGAGCTCCCATTAACTTTTGCAATTGCTCCGCCAGATAAAACACCATGAGTCGCATACGCTACAACGGATTTTGCCCCATTTTCAATAAGAGCATTCGCTGCATTGCACAAGGTTCCTGCTGAGTCTACTATATCATCAATTAGAATGCAGTTTCGGTCAATTACATCCCCAATAATGTTCATTACATTAGAAATACCAGCTTTTTCTCTTCTTTTATCCACAATTGCTAGTTCACAATTTAATCTACTAGCAACTGCACGAGCACGAGCCACTCCTCCAGCATCTGGTGAAACAAATGTTAATTTTTCATTCTGATAGTTTTGATTTATATCATTCGCAAAGATAGGTGCTGTTGACAAATTATCTGTAGGAATATCGAAAAAACCTTGAATTTGTCCAGCGTGTAAATCTAAAGTTAGGATCCGATTTGCCCCGGCTTGAGTTATAAGGTTTGCTACTAGCTTGGCAGAAATTGGTGTTCTAGATCCAGACTTTCTGTCCTGTCTAGCGTAACCAAAGTATGGAATTACTGCTGTTATTCTCCTAGCAGAAGCTCTTTTTATTGCATCTATCATTACTAACAGTTCCATCAAATTGTCATTTGCTGGGTATGAAGTAGATTGAATTGCAAAAACATCCTCACCTCTCATGTTTTCATTGATTTCAACAAATACTTCCATATCAGCAAATCTTTTAACGCTAGCTTTTACTAAGGACATTTGAAGATAATTAGCAATATCTTGAGAAAGAGGACTGTTACTGTTACCTGCAATAAGCTTCATATTAAAAAAACCTAATATTATTATAAAATATATTCATAAAGTTACCAATTTGTTTCATAACTGTAAAATACAAAATTGAAAAAAAGGAAATTAATTTGTAATTGCAATTAATGATATCTGCCTTCCATAATCAGATTCATTATTATGTATGCTTCTTCTATAACTATAAAAATTGTCTTGATTTGTGTATGTGTCTAGATTCAACAAGCAAATATTTTTAATGCCACATTCAATTAGTTTATATTCAATATATTTTGGTAGATTAAAAAAAATATTTTTTTCATTTTGAAAAATAAAAAATTGGTCAATATTTCTCTCTTTTTTTTCAAAGGTTTTTAAAAAATCACTCTTTACTTCATATGATTGGATAGATATACAAGGGCCAATAGAAACAAAAAGGTCACTAATTTTTGAGCCTAGGTCTAATAATTTTTTTATGGTGTTCTCAACAATTCCATCTATAGTGCCCTTCCAGCCACAATGAATAACAGCAATTGTTTTTGTTTTTTTGTCTACAAAAATTAGTGGTGCACAATCAGCTGTCAAAACTCCTATTGCAACCCCCTTATCATAGGTGATTAATCCGTCAGCTGAAATAAAGTGATCGCTTTTCTTATTAATTATTTCGACTTTTGCACTGTGAAATTGATTTGGTATAAATAATTTATAACTGTTTAAATTCAAATAATTTAAAACAGTTTTTCTGTTGTTTATAATATTTGATTTAGTATCATTTGAACCAAATCCACAATTTAAATACTCATAAATACCATTTGATGAGCCTCCATTACGGGTAAAAAAACCATGCTTAATCCAGTTAATTCCACTTAAGTTGGTTGCTTTAAAGTATATTTTTTTCATTAAAATCCTGGAAAGTTTGAAATTTTTTTTTGAGAAATTCCATAAACTTTGAACAAATTCCCCATTTCATTATCGTCTATTAGTCTATTAACATCTTTTTTAATATTTTTAGATTGAGATTGGTTGTGCTTTATGAGTTTTTCAGCTCTTTGATTTATTCCTAAATTTTTAAGAAATTTAGATTGGGTTATAATTCCGTAATTATGAACTCCGATTTTTTTTGCCAATACATTTAATTGGCTAAAATCCACATGAGCAGAAAGGTCAATATTCCCTACGTTATCAAGTATTTCAACTATATTGTGATTTAATATTGCATTTAAAGTAGACTTGTATGTTGGTTTTTCATAACCGTAATCAATGAATAATGCGCATCCACCATTTTCTTTAATTCTATCTGCAATAATTTGAAAATACGAATTCATAGATGGTGAAAATTCGATTGTAGAGTTGAGAGGTATATCTCCGATATTAACAAGTAATTCTCTTGGAATTGCTTTGTTTATAAAACATAGTTTTTTGTTTTCATCTACCCCTATGAATTTTTCAGTCCAACCTGTTTCTGTATAGTCATATTGATGAATTGGAAAAGTGTCTAGAAACTCGTTAGAAAAGATTATATCTGTTTGATTAGGAACAGAAGATAGATTCTTATGCCAAAATATTTTATAATCTTTAAGCTTCCTTGACTGTAATTGTTTAAGTGTTTCGCTAGTTTCTATTAAATGGATCGAGGAGTATTCAATAAATTTTGGAACATATCGTAAAGTTCGAAGAACGTCTGTGATTAGCGTGCCATTACCTGGTCCTAATTCAACTAAATTAAATTCTTTTGGGCTTCCTAAAATGCTCCAAACATTGGCGCACCATATTCCAATTAGCTCTCCAAAAATTTGAGATATTTCAGGTGCAGTTACAAAGTCCCCTTTAAAACCTATTTTATCTTTTTGTGCTTCGTAATAATTAAATTTAGGATTGTTGATGCTCTCTGACATAAACTGAGAAATAGAGATAGGTCCATTAATTTGAATAAGATCAAAAATATATTTTCTAAAGGTGTTGTTCAAAGTCAATTATTTCTTTTGCTGTAAAATATTAAAGTTAAACCTAAAATCATAAAAGGTAATGATAGTAATTGACCCATAGTTAGGACATTAAAGATAAACCCAATATGTATATCTGGTTCTCTATAAAATTCTACAAAAAACCTTATAAAGCTATAACTAAAAATAAATACACCTGTTATATACCCATGTCTGGTTTTAGAATTTGTAAAATGCCATAAATACGCTAATAAAAAATATAATAATATTCCTTCAAATATAGCTTCATAAATTTGGCTAGGATGCCTTGGTACGTTTCCTGCTATTGGAAAGTTGACTGCCCATGGTACATTAGTAATTCTTCCCCATAGCTCTTGATTAATAAAATTAGCAATTCTTCCAAAAAAAAGCCCTATTGGGGTAACTAAAGCTATCATATCCGATATTTGAAATAAATTTTTTTTTCTTTTTATTGAAAAAAATATAATACTTATGATTACTCCTATTAATCCTCCGTGGAAAGACATTCCTCCGTTCCATATTTCAAGAATTTTTAGGGGGTCTCTAAGAAATGTTAAGGGTTGATAAAAAATTGAATAACCAATTCTTCCTCCTAAAATAATGCCAAGAGTAAGCCAAACAGCTAGATCATCAACATCTTTTTTTTCAAGATTATTTTGATTGTTCTTAGTAATTATCGATACATATTTCCAGCCAAAAATTATTGCACCTATATATGCTAAGCCATACCATTTTATAGAGAAAACACCAAATGAGATTATTTCTGGATTAATATTTGGAAAAGGAATTGCAAAAAAATTCATAAGATCTCCAGTTAAATAGCATTTGAGTGTTGAGGAATATTAAATTGAATGCTATTTTTAATATAACATATTTTTTTATTTTTTTTAAGGATCATAATGTCCAATAAAAAATACTTTCTTGATGATTTAACTCGTGTAGCCTCTGGTGCAATTGGTACGATAGGTAATGTTAAAGGCGAGGTTGAAGCAAAAATAAAAGACTCAATTCAACGATTATTAGAAGATATGGATTATGTTACAAGAGAAGAATTTGAAGTGGTGAAAGAGTTGGCTCAAAAATTAAAAGAAGAGAATGTAGCTCTTGAGGCTAAATTGGAAAACCTTGAGCAAAAGATAGATATAATTTTAAATCAAACTGACAATAAAGCATAGCGCACTCAGTGACTTCACATAAATATCTAAACTATCTTATATACATGTTTACTTAAATATCTGTTAATAAACAATAAAATTTTTTTGTGAATTAAATATTAGTAAATTATATTTTTTTTATAACACATATCTTGACGAAACTAATTTGAATTGGCAGATTTAGTATATGCGAAGTAAAAAACATCAATCTATTGTGTATCACTTAATTCTAATGGTTATTAAATGACAATATTGTCAATCCACGACTCTGAGGAAAGGGATAATCCTCTCGATTTAATTGAAAAAGTAGTTTCTGCTCATAACTGGCCTTTTGATAGATACGATAGTGAAGAGATAAATGTATCTGTTGAAGGCGCATGGACTAGATATCAAATGTGGTTTGCTTGGAAGATCGAAAATCAAGCTCTTCAGTTCTCTTGTGCTTTTGATTTTAAAGTGCCAAAGGAAAAGCTTCCAAAAATATATGAACTATTAGCAGTTATTAATGAAAAATTATGGTTAGGTCATTTTGATATATGGCCAGATGAAGGGATGCTTATGTTCAGATATTCTTTACTATTCAGCGGAGGTGTTACAGCTTCAACAGAACAAATTGAGGACTTAGTTGAAATTTCTCTTAGAGAGTGCGAGCGATTTTATCCAGCAATTCATTTCTTGCTTTGGGGGAATAAATCTCCTAAAGAAGCTATTGCTTCAGCTATGCTTGAGACTCAAGGTCAGGCTTAAAAAATTAGAGATATGAAATTAAAAATAACTTTAATTGGATGTGGTAAAATGGGGTCAGCTCTATTAAATGGGTGGTTAGATAATGGTTATTCCAAAAAAAATCTACAAGTAATTGAGAAAGATGTGAATATTTGCCGCCTACTAAATAAAGAAGGGATTGAATCATATTCAAATTTTGAGGAAGCACCAAATTCGTCTGAAAAGGAAATAATTATTTTTGCTGTCAAACCTCAAGTTCTAGAAGAAGTTTTAAATAATATAAAAAATTATAAATTTGAGCAGACATTTTTTCTTTCAATAGTTGCTGGTGTAAAAATTAATTTTTATAAAGAAATTCTAGGTTTTCAACATTCATATTTCAGAGCTATGCCAAATATTCCTGTTGAAGTTAAACAAGGAATGACAGCCTTGTTTAAAAATGAGAATTGTAGGGAAGAAGAATCTAAAATTATTGAAAACCTTTTAGTCTCTGTAGGAGACGTTATTTGGGTTGAAAATGAAGAAGCAATTGATGTAGTTACAGCTATCTCTGGGTCTGGGCCCGCATACTTTTTTTATTTAACCGAATGTTTGATTAAAGCTGCAATTTCTCAAGGTTTATCATTAGATTTATCCAAAAGATTATCAATGCAAACTTTCTTTGGTTCTTCTGAACTTTTAAAGTCTTCAAAACAAGGTCCGGAAACACTTCGCAAAAATGTTACAAGCAAAGGTGGTACAACTGAAGCAGCATTAGATGTGCTGATGAGCAAACATAACCTAGAAGAAATAATTAATAGTGCAGTATCCGCGGCAAAATCTAGGTCCCAAAGTTTATCTAAAGGGTAATTAGTACCTAAGTCTAGATTGGTAAACTAATAGTTGCTTTGAGCCCTCCAAGCTCTGATTTTGAGAGATTAACATCACCTCCGTGACTTCTAGCGATATCTTTTGAAATGGTTAATCCTAGACCAACTCCTGCTTTGATTAGGCTTTTGGATTCATCTAGTCTAGTAAATGGAGAGAAAGCATCACTATATTTCTTATCAGATATTCCGGGCCCATTATCTTCTATGATTATATTTAGCCTATTATTTTTTTCGTAAGCAGTTATTTGAATTATAACTTTTTTTAAATCATCAGTGCTAGGTGCGTATTTAATTGAATTTTCTAGCAAATTTAAAATACATCGTTTTAATGATTTTGATTCTACAAAGTAATTTTTTGATAGTTCAGAATTGGTTTTTATATCATACCCATTATTTGCTGTTTCTAAAACTATGTTATTTATTAGTTGGGAAATATTAGTTTCTATTCTTTTTCCTAGTGTTTGTTCTTTAGCAAAATTGATATAACTATCAATCATTTCTTCCATTGATCTAACGTCAGACTCAAGATTTTTAACATCAACTTTTTTCCCCAGCATAGCTAATTCTAGCTTCATTCTTGTAATAGGAGTTCTAAGGTCATGAGACACTCCAGCTAGCATCTCTGTTCTTTTCTCTACAGTTCTTTTTATTCTATCGCGCATGGCCATGAAGGCTTTCATGGCTTGTCTTATTTCAACAGCCCCAGAAGGTTTGATCTTATCAACCTGTTGGCCTTTTCCTAGCTTATCTGCAACAATAGATAATTCTTTAATAGGTCTTAATTGATTCTTTAAGAAAATTATTGCAACAAGAATTAAAATAAGAGAAGTTCCAAGTATCCAAAAAACAAAAATTATCGCGCTAGTACTATCTACCCTTTTTCGATTTGATAAAACCTTTAAAATTCCGCCGGATAATTGAATCTCTATTTTTACTTGATTGCCATAATTAACAGTATCTATTGAATAAGGTTTGAAAATTTTTTCACCTATTGATTTAACTAACATTTTATCTGGTATATTTAACACTGGTTTATTTCTTACAACAGACCTATTGATTTTAGTATCTGGTATAAATGTATATTTTAGTCCCATATAGCTTCTAGATATCTCTTGAATATGTTCTTCGCTATTATTTCCTCTTTCAATAAGATTAATAATCGTTGCAATATCTCCAGCAATGCCTAATGATAATCTTCTTGTTACATTATCCCAGTGATTATTAAAAAAAACTGTTACAATAATAATTTGTAAAAAAACTACTGGTATTATGACAATTAATAACGATCGTCCAAAAAGTGTTCTCGGGGTATATTTTTTTATCATATTTGATCAGGAATTAAAGAGTACCCAGATCCCCATACAGTTTGTAAAAAAATCGGATTCTTTGGGTCATTTTCTATTTTTTTTCGTAGTCTAGTTACTTGAACATCAATAGATCTCTCACTCACACCTGTTTCTTCGCATAGTTTATGACGTGCAATGGTTTTTCCAGGTAATGAGGCAAAAATTTTGAGGAGAGTTAATTCAGTTGAGGTTATTTTAATAGTTTCATTATGTTTATATAACAAACCTTTATTTATATCAAAATAAACTTCACCCATTTTTATTTTTGATTTATCATCAAAAGTACTAAATTTATTTCTTTTTAAAATCGATTGAACTCTTAGTAGTAGTTCTCTTGGTTCAAATGGTTTTGCTAGATAATCATCTGCTCCAGATTCAAAGCCAAGTATTCTATCTTGTGGATCACCGCGGGCTGTTAGAAGTAAAATTGGGACCTGGTTATTTTTTCTTATGGATTTTGTTAGGCTTAAGCCGTCTTCCCCAGGCATCATTATATCTAATATTATTAATTTAAATTCAAAAATTGCCAGTTTAGATCTTGCTTCCATAGCGCTAGACGCTGTGGATATGTAAAAGGAATGATCTAATAAAAAGTTTTTTAACAACAATCTGATTCTACTGTCATCATCGACAATCATAAGATGATCTTGTTTTGTAATTGTTTCTTGACTATTAAACAATCTATTTTCCATTTTTTTTGTTTTCAGTTTTTTCGATCATACTTAAAATAGTTTCTCGATCATTCTGATTAATCATTTTGATTAAGACTCCCCTAAAATTATCTACAGCTTCAGCCCCGGCAGTTCTGAATGCTTCTGCAATTTTCTCTAGCTGTGATTCTGATAATTTTTTTTCTAATATCATACCCTTAGAAGTTAGGTATAGTCTTTTCTGTCTTCTATCTTTAGTTCCTTGGATTTGATCAATATATCCATCACTCACTAATTGAATTAGAACCCGGCTAAGACTTTGTTTAGTAATTTTAAGTATTTTTAGTAATTCTGTAACAGATATGCCCTCATTTCTAAACACAAAATGAATCACCCTATGATGAGCCCTTCCAAAACCAGCTTCGGATAGAATTTTGTCTGGTCCTTCAGTAAAGTCTCTATATGCAAAAAACAATAGCTCAATAGTTTGCCTAAGATCTTCTTCTCTCAAGAAAAGAGGATTTGGGACTCTTGAATTAATATCAACCATACTGACTCTCATCATTTTAAGGGCTAAAGCCAAGGTTATGATACAAAAAGTTCTAGTGTTATGACAGGTTTTAATTTATGAATCAATTTTTATATATATTACCTATAACAAATAAGGAATTTAATTATGAGCTTATTGCCTTTTGACAACAGAGACGGTCATATTTGGCTTGATGGAACATTTATAGATTGGAAAGCTGCTAGGCTCCATGTTCTCACCCATGCTCTCCATTATGCAAGTGCAGTATTCGAGGGAGAAAGGGTCTATAAAGGTAAAATTTTTAAATTGGAAGAACATACTTCTAGGCTTTATGAATCCGCAGAATATCTTGGATTCAAGATTCCCTATGACCAGGAAGAAGTTAATAATGCTTCTATAGCTCTAGTTCGAAAATTAGGAATTTCAGACGGTTATCTAAGACCCATAGCTTGGAGAGGAAGTGAAATGATGGGTGTATCAGCTCAGGAGACAACAATTCATTTGGCTATTGCAGGTTGGATGTGGCCATCATATTTTGATCCTGAGCAAAGGCTAAAAGGTATAAGATTGAAATTATCAGAATGGAGAAGACCGTCTCCAGATACTGCCCCAGTACAAAGTAAAGCTGCTGGTTTGTACATGATTTGTACTTTAAGCAAACATAATGCCGAGAAAGAAGGTTATGATGATGCACTAATGCTTGATTGGAGAGGCAGAATAGCTGAATCAACTGGAGCAAATATATTTTTTGTAATAAACAATGAATTACATACCCCAACAGCTGATTGTTTTTTAAATGGTATTACACGCAGGACCATAATTGATATTGCAAAAAAAAGAAAAATAAATGTCATAGAGAGGTCAATAGAGTTAGCTGATCTCGAAATAGCTGATGAGGTTTTTCTAACAGGAACAGCTGCTGAGGTTACCCCTGTGGGGCAAATTGAAAAATTTAAATTTACTGTAGGATCAATTACAAGAAACCTAATGGATGATTATCAAAAACTTACTAACACATAATTAATTTTTTCAAAAATTTTTAAATATTAATTATCCACAATTTAATGTAATAATTTATAGTGACTTCAATCACTTTTAATGTTGTTAACCCTATTTATATAGTATTTGTATGGTATATTATGGTTAATTAAAGGTTATTGAAGGGGGGTTTTTTTTGTTTGCAAAGTATTCTTCAGAAAAGTTTCCTATGGCATTCATATACCAAGTTCTGACATTTAGAAAAGACGCCAATATTTATGATGATGACATATCAACTAAAATACCAAAAATTTTTCCAGTTAATAAATCTGATTTGAATTTTTTTAGCAGGCAAGGAAATTCATATAATTATGAAATATTTTTAAAAAGCTTAAAAAAAATAAATAGTCAAAATAAAGAAATTGTAATCAAGAAAAATAAACATGCTTGCAGTTTATATTCAAGACAGTCAGTAATTGGCATTTCTAATGATTTACACGTTTAGACTTGTCTGGTTTGGTCAGGATCAAGCCAATATGACTTTTTAGAGGTTTCTTCAAATTTCCAGAAAGTTGCTTTTGTTTTCAGTTCTTCAACTATAAATTCTGTTGCCTTAAATGCCGCTTCTCTAAAAGTAGATGTGGTTATTACTAAAACAATATTTTCTCCAGGGTACATTTTTCCAAACCTATGAATAATAAGACTAGAATTTATTGGCCACATTTCATTTGCCTTATTTTCGATACTTCTTAATTGCTTCTCTGTCATTAAAGGGTAATATTCAATTTTTAAACTTTTGACATTTAATCCCTGATTTTTTTTTCTTACTGTTCCCAAGAATGAGACATAACTTCCTGAGTTTAATTTCTTATCTGCCAAGGAATCCAATTCTTCCGCAAAATCGAAATCTTTTTTTTGTATTCTTACAGTCACTTTAACCCCCTGTAACTGGGGGAAAAATTGCTACTTCATCGGTATTTTTAATTGCTTGATTAATGTCTGCAAATTCTAAATTGATGGAGAAACGTAGCAAGTTTTTTTTATGAAAAGCATTAGTATATTTTGAATTTTTTTGAGAAAGTAGTTCGAGAAGGCTTTCTATTGTTTTAACATCCTTTGGTAGATCTATCTCTTCAGAGCTAATTCCAATACTCTCACGCACCCATGCAAAATAAACAATTTTCATAATTATACTTCATTGAAAGGTATATATTTCACTATCATACCTTTACTAATATAGTTTACATCTTCATCCAATTCAACAAAACCCTCAGACTCAATTATTGACTGAAATATACCTGTGCTTTGTTTTTCATGCAGTAGAGCAATATTTTTTCCTTTTTCTTGCAACAATGTCACTCTTAGTAGTTCAGTTCTACTACTTTTTTTTGAATATTCAAAACCAGACTCTACAAAATAAAAATTGGGCAAATAATTGATTGCGCCTGAAATTTTTAATATTAAAGGTCTTATAATTCTTAAATAAGTAGAAAACATGGCAACAGAATTTCCTGGAAGTCCTAAAAACGTACATTTTCCTATTTTCCCAATTACTAATGGCTTTCCAGGTTTTATTTTAACCCTGCTGATATATATTTTTCCAATATCACTAAGAATTGTATTTATATAGTCTTCTTCTCCGCTGGAAGCGCTTCCTGATGTAATTAATAGATCAAAGGTTTTAGAACTATTATGGATTACATCCTCAATAATTCTCTTATCATCTTTTATCAGCCCTAGATCGCTAACTAAACAATTTAATTTTTTTAGTGATGAATATAAAAAATACCTATTTGAGTCATATCTTTCAGAGATATTTAAATTAAATCCTGGATCTTGCAGCTCATTTCCTGTTGATAGAATTCCAACTTTAAGAGTTTTAAACACACTAACTTTACTTAAACCAATTGCAGCAAGTTGACCTAAATCCTGAGATTTCAGAACGTGTCCTTTATTAAAAACCTTAGATTTTAATCTAATATCTTCTCCCTTCTTCCTATAGTTTTGGCCAGAAACAATATCTTGTGGAAATGATATTTCCCTATCATTTACAGTGCAATTTTCAAACATAACTACAGTATCATAATAATCTGGAATTGGTGCTCCTGTGAATATTCCTATTGTGGATTTTTTGGAAATAGTTTTCTTAAAAATTGAACCAGGTGAATTTTTTCCTATTAATTTCAGCATACGGTTTTCTGACTCTTCTAAATCCTGATATTTTATTGCGTAACCATCTACTGCAGAACAATTATATTGTGGGATATTTATCTTAGAAAAAATATCTTTAGACAAAATTCTTCCTAAAGATTTTTCTATTTCTATTTCCTCATTATAAATTTTTTCAGCATTAAGAGTGCCAATAAAATTTAATACCTGATTTAAACCTATATTATTAAGTGTAATTTTACGTATCCTTAAAAAAATTAAATTTAATTATAAATCTATTTATTTGGAAAACTTTTAATTCCTTCTATAAAATAGAAAAAGCCCGAAACTATAGTAAAAATAGCAGCAATCCACAAAAAAATAAATCCAATTTCAGTAACAAATTGGAATGCAAATGCATTACCAAATAAAATTGTGCCCATAGAAAAAAATTGAAAAAAGGTTTTTAACTTTGCAACGTTGCTAACGGGAAGGTGAATATTTGTTTGTGCTAAAAATTCTCTTAGACCGGAAATAAAAATTTCCCTAGAAATGATTAGTATAACTGCTATTATCATATATCCATATATAACTTCTTGATGAATAAGAATTAATAATATACAGGTAGTAAGTAATTTATCTGCAATAGGGTCCATCAGCTTTCCAATTAAAGATGTCTGATTTAATTTCCGTGCTAAATATCCATCTAAAAAATCTGTAAAACTACAGTAAATAAATATTAATAAAATTAGATATTTTGAGAATGTTGTATCGTAAAAAGAAGCTGCAATAATTACAGGAATCATAACTATTCTAGAAAAGGTTAATGCATTTGGTATATTCATTTTATTATTATTTATCATGGAAATAATTGTAAATTGCCTTTGCCATTACCTTACTGATACCTTCTACTCTTTGCAAATCATTTAAGCCAGCCCTTTTTGCTTCCTCTGCCGAGCCAAAGTGGTGAAGAAGTGCTTTTTTTCTTTTTGCTCCAATTCCTGGTATTGATTCAAAAGGATTAGACCTGAGTATTTTTGTTCTTTTTGATCTATGAAAATTAATCGCAAATCTATGAGATTCGTCTCGTAATCTCTGTATTAAGAAAAAAACTGTGTTTTTTTTGTCTAAATTAATCAAATTGCCATTTGATTTAATAATTTTTTCATTTCCTGCG
>MDSV01088124.1_pt1 | contig 33822 bp, 36 predicted proteins | sample 810851 | NCBI WGS metagenome assembly MDSV01 (sample SAMN05326640, study PRJNA326480) | marine metagenome | isolation source: seawater | place: Atlantic Ocean: North East | collected 2012 | reverse complement strand
TAGACTTTAAAAGGTTATTTTTTTTTTCTTTTAAAACTACCTTTTCCTTTTTTTGCTTTAACAATTCTAGGTTTATATTTTTTAGTTAATAAATCTTTTGCAATATAATTTCTTTTTTTCACCTAAATAAAATATCCATTTTTATTATTTTTTATAAGTTTTTTATCTTGAAAAGAGTTGAAAAATTTTTTACGTAATCGATGTACATGAGTTTCTATAGTATGAGTTTCCAAACCCTTAGAGTAGCCCCACACAGATTCTAAAATATTATTAATACTTTGAGGATTTTTAGATTTTTTTAAAAATAAAAGAAGATCTATTTCTCTTTCAGTTAATTTTAATTTATTATTATCTTTAATAATTTCCCTATTATTAAGATTAATCTTATATTCTAACAAACTTATATTGGAGTTATCTAAAAATTGATTTTTCAAATAAATCAATTTTATTCTTTCAACAAAATTTTTTATTAAAATAGGTGAATTAATTATTTCTAAATTTTTAAACTTTAATTTATTAAAATTTTCCTCTTTATTAATAAATAAAATTGAAAATAAATTTTTTTTACTTTTAAATAAATCATAATTTTTCAAGTCAGTAATGATTATTTTATGATTATTTTTTAGTGATTTTAAATTAAAATTTTCAAAGCTTTCATATTCTTCTATTTGTATATTTGTAAAATATTGAATTTCGCTCAAGATTTGACTCAAAACATTTTGTCCAATTAAGCTTAATGTGATATTTTTCATCTTAAAATTATATCATGTTAATCAAAATTAAAAAAAACTCAAATTTATATTTTAAAAATTTTAAATTCAAATGTGTGCTTGGAAAAAATGGCACTAAAGCAAATAAAATTGAAGGAGACAAAGCAACACCAAAAGGAATTTATACTCTTGGAAAACTATATTATAGAAATGATCGTTTAAAAAAAATTAATACAAACTTAATATGTAAAAAAATTAATAAAACTATGGGATGGTGTAATGATTCTAGTAGTAAATATTATAATAAAGAAATAAAAATTAATAAAAAAATAAAGTATGAAAAATTATTTCGAAATGATTACAAATATGATTTACTAATTGTTATAAACTATAATAAAAATCCTATTATAAAAAATAGAGGTAGTGCAATATTTTTACATTTAACTAAAAAATATAAACCCACATTAGGATGTATTGCTATAAAAATTGAAGATTTTATTAAATTAGCTAAATTTTTAAATAAAAATACAAAAATTGAAATTAAATAATTATTTTCTCTCACCAAATATATTTGTACCTATTCTTAAAAATGTTGATCCATAATTAATTGCATCTAAATAATCGCTACTCATTCCCATACTTAACTCTTCAAGATTAAGCTCACTTCTAAGATTTTGCATTTTTAAATAAAAGTCTTTTGGATTTATATTGTTGGGCGGTATACACATCAATCCTACTATATTTAAAGAATATTTTTCTTTACAGGTATTTACAAATTCTTTTACCTCGGAATAGTGTATTCCACTTTTTTGGGGTTCATTTCCAATATTTACTTGAACAAAAATATTTAATTTATTATTTATTTGTTTACTATAATTAGCAATGGTTTCAGCTAATTTATAAGAGTCTAGAGAATGCAAAAAATCAAATATTTTTAATGCCAACTTAACTTTATTTGTTTGAAGTTTACCCAGCATATGCAGTTTTATTTTAGGATTATTTTTTTTTTACTGATATCCACTTATTTTGAGCTTCTTGCACTTTATTTTCTCCAAAATGAGTATGACCATATTCTATTAAAGGATTTATATGATCTATAGGAAAGGTTTTACTAACAGCAATAACTTGTGGTGGATCAGCCAAAATGTTATTCAAATAGCCAATTTCTCTTTTGATTTTAGTTTTAATTGATAATAAATTCTCTACACTTTTATGCATTTAAATATTCCTAAAATTTTTCAATTTATAGATCGTTTTGATCAAAATCTTATCAAAAAAAATATAAGAAATCTCGGAATAATTTATAGAAACTATTTAAAGCCAATAAATGAAGATGGTTTGATAAAATTTAAAAAATTTTGTGAAAAAAATAAATTTAAATTTTATTTAGCTAATCAAGTAAAAATAGCAATAAAATTTAGATTAAATGGTGTTTATTTACCATCATTTAATAAAAGAACTAAAATTTATAATTCTGTTCTTCCTAAAGATTTTAAAATATTAGGTTCAGCTCATAATAGTATTGAGATAAATGATAAAATTAAGCAAGGCTGTGAAATTATTTTTCTTTCACCATTATTTAAAAATAAAAAGTCCCATAATTTTTTAGATATAAATAAATTCAATCTTTTAACACTTAATTATAATTATAAAGTTAAATTTATTGCCCTTGGTGGAATTAGTGAGAAAAATATTAAGAAAATTAAATTATTAAACGCCTTTGGATATTCTGGCATTTCTTTTTTCCAAAAAAAAACCGGCCTATAAAAGGCCGGCTTTTAAAAATTAAGTTCTTAAATACTTAGAACGTGATTGATATCATTAACTCTTGGTGTTCATCGTCTCTAGTCGCACTAGCAGTAGTTAGACCATTAACATTGTCACCATCGTTTCTTACATATTTGATAGCCATAGGCCCCATTGTGTAAGTGACACCTATACCTTCATACTCTGCAGTTACATTTGCAGCAGAAGATTTTTGCTCTTCAGATTCTACAGCTGTATAACCTATAGATAGATTATCATTTAAGTTGTAAGAAAGTGCAAGCGCTTCTGTTGCATAGTTACTACCATGTTGGTATACTACTTCAGTTTGTTGGTAACCTATTGAAAAAGCTCCCATAGCGTATGAAACAGCACCTGTAAGTGCTTCTACATCTCCACCACCAGTAGTTGATGTTCTAGTTCTTTGAGCAGTATTATCACCACCACTAGCTTCAAACATAGCAGCTGTAAGTGATAAACCATCTACTAGAGTAGAGTTAGTTATAGTTAGAGATGTTTCATCTGTGTTACCTTCACCTGCTCCACCAGTTAGACCATCATCAGCTCTTCCTCCAGAAGGTGCTAAACCAAGTGTTACATTAGTTCCCATCATTTCAGGTGCAACGTAATAGAACGCATTACCCATAGCAGGCATTTCTACCGCACCATAGTTCATTCCATCATCAGCTTCTTCAAAAACGAAAGGTGTTACGTTATCAGTTGTTCCTGAACCATAACAAGTTCCACATCCGTCATCGTAAACTAATTTACCAGCATCACCCATGTCGATAGACAATTGAGATGAAGAGTAAGCCATTGCGTTACCAGTACCCAGTGCCCAACCAGCTGTCCAACCGTTATCTAGTTCAACGTCATCCATGCCGAAAGCAAGACCTGTTTTGTTACCCCAGGCTTGACCAGTTTGTTCGTCACTAGCTCCACCAGTGTAAGTTAGAACCCATGAACCTGAAACAGATCCAGCTTGTGCAACTGAAGCACACGCTAAAGAACCTGCAAGCGCAGTAAGTCCTATTTTTTTAAATTTATCCATAATATCTCCTTTTGTTATAATTAATATTAATTATGAATGATGCACTTTTATCACTATAATTCTCAATTAAATAAGAAATTTGGCCATTTATTGAATATTTTTGCTATGTGTTGCTTAAAAACAACACTAATTTATGTCTATTTTCAACATTTTTTTCGTATTTTCTTATTTTTCAATATAATACCTATAAATTATACAAATTAACAATAAAATATTGAATTTAAATAACTTAAATAAATATGTACCTTAATACAAAAAATGCCTTTTTAAAGTTAGTAATTATTTTTTTTCTAATGATTATAACTTTAAGTTCATGTGGTATTTATAAAAAATCTGATGCTAGAAAAGTTAGTCCAAATGCTGATGAAAGAGTAAAGCAAAATATTGCAGAAGGTAGGGGAATTAAATTAGGAAACTTTGGAGGAACTGGAAAAGCTGGAGATTTTCAATTTGCTTCTGCGAATGAGCTTTGGAGAGCAGCGCTAGAAGTTTTAGATTTTTTACCTTTGTCAAATGTTGATTATTCTGGCGGGATAATTATAACAGATTGGTATAGTGAAAATTTATCAAACAAAGAATCTATAAAAATTACAGTTAGATTTCTTTCTAATGAAATCCGTGCTGATGGGTTAGATATAATTATACATAAAAAAATTTGTAACGATTTTCAGAATTGTAGCATAAATAAATATAAATCCTCTATAGAAGATGAAATAAAACTTGCTATACTAAAAAAAGCAGCTGTTATGGAGAAAATTGGTTTGGAGAAATATATGAAAGAACTAAAAAAAAGACAAGGTTCAGCAAAAAGTTCTAAGAGAGCACTCCCAGGCACAGGTGACAAAGATTAACAATAACTCAAAAACTATTCTAAATAATTATATAAATGGAAAGATATAATTTTAAAGATACCGAAATTAAATGGCAAAAGTTTTGGGAACAAAACAATTTTTTTAAAACTAAAGAAAATTTTGACAAAAAAAAATTTTATTGTTTAGAAATGTTTCCCTACCCTTCTGGAAAAATCCATATGGGACATGTCAGAAACTATACAATAGGTGATGTTTTATCTCGTTACAAAACATTACAAGGTTATAATGTTTTACACCCTATGGGATGGGACTCTTTTGGTTTACCAGCTGAAAATGCAGCTAAAGAAAATAATTTACACCCACTAAAATGGACAAAAAAAAATATTGAAACTATGAAAAATCAACTAAAACAACTTGGTTTATCGATTGATTGGGATAGAGAAATATCAACATGTGATCCGGAATATTATAAACACCAACAAGAATTTTTTTTAGAATTATATAGCAAAGGATTAGTTAAAAGAAAAGAAACTTATGTTAACTGGGATCCAGTGGATAAAACTGTTCTAGCCAATGAACAAGTCATAGATGGAAAAGGGTGGAGATCTGGAGCAATTGTAGAAAGGAAAAAACTTTCACAGTGGTTTTTTGATATTACTAAATTTTCTCAAATTCTTTTAGATGGACTCAATCACCTAAAAAATTGGCCCAATAAGGTAAAATTAATGCAAAAAAATTGGATAGGTAAATCATATGGATGTGAAATAGATTTTCAAATAAAAGGAAATGAAAAAATTAATCAAATAAAATGTTTCTCGACTCGTCCAGATACATTATTTGGCTTATCTTTTTTAGCACTATCTATAGATCATCCATTAGCAAAATTTTACAGTGATGATAATGAGTTTAAAAAGTTTAAACAAAATTGTTCTAAAAGTGGAACTACAGAAGAATCTTTGGCTAATGCAGAAAAAATTGGATTCAAAACAAATCTATTAGCTATTAATCCTTTAGACGAAAATAACAAAGTTCCAGTTTTTTTTGCAAATTTTGTTTTGATGGATTATGGACTTGGTGCAATATTTGGATGCCCTGCACATGACCAAAGAGATTTAGATTTTGCAAAAAAATATAATCTTAAAATTACTCCTGTTGTTTTGCCCTTAAAAGAAAATGAAAAAAATTTTAAAATTAAAGATAAAGCTTTTACTGGAGAAGGAACATTAATAAATTCTCAATTATTAAATGGATTAAAAGCTCCGAATGAATCAATTTTAAAATCTATTTCATTACTAGAAGATAGAAAATCTGGAGAAAAAAAAATTAATTTTAGACTTAAAGATTGGGGAATCTCACGACAAAGATATTGGGGATGTCCAATACCCATTGTATATGATGAAAATGGTAATCATTTACCTATCCCCAAAGTAAATCTTCCAGTGCTCCTTCCAGAAGATATTGATCTAAACTCCTCAGGGAATCCTTTGGAAAATCATCCTGAATGGAAATACTTAAATATTGATGGGAAAAAATATATAAGAGAAACAGATACACTAGATACCTTTGTTGATTCATCTTGGTATTTTTTAAGATTTTGTTCTCCAGATTATAAAAAGCATGGATATGATTTTGAAAAATTAAAATATTGGATGCCAGTAGATCAATATATTGGGGGAATCGAACATGCTATATTGCATTTATTATATTCTCGTTTTTTTATGCAAGCGATCGCTTTAGATAATCCAACTTTTGATTTTAAAGAGCCTTTTTCAGCTCTATTTACTCAAGGAATGGTATGTCATGAAACATATAAAGATACTTTTGGAAAATGGATAGGTCCTGAAGAAATTGATAAAAAAGATGGGAAAACCTATGTAAAAAAAAATACTGATGAAAAAATTATCGTTGGTTCATCAGAGGCTATGTCAAAATCAAAAAAAAATATTATAGATCCCACTAGTGTCATTTCTTCTTATGGTGCTGATTCTATTAGATTTTTTATACTATCAGATAGCCCTCCTGGAAAAGATATTCAGTGGTCTGATGAAGGAATATCAGCTGCTTATAAATTTTTACAAAAATTATGGAATTTAAATTCCAACATCTTAAATAAAAAAAGAATAGAAAAAAATAGTAATGTTAATATAGAAATTGAAAAATATACCAATAAAATAATTTTTGAGATAACAAAAAATTTAGATAATTTTTATTATAACGTTGCAATAGCTAATATTCACGACATGTATAATAAGTTTATTATTTTTAGTAATAATTCAGATGTGTCATATAATGTCTTAATAAAAAATTATAAAAAAATATTAATATTAATAATGCCTATTCTTCCACACTTTGCATCTGAATGTTTATCTAAATTAGAGTCAGATTTAGAGTTAAGTAATTTAAAATGGCCTAATTACGACAGTAACTTAATTAAAGACAAAGAATGTAATATTGTTATACAGATTAATGGTAAAAAAAGAGGACTTTTAAAAATGCCTATAGATACGAATGAGAATGAAATAGAAAAAAATGTAATACAAAACTCAAATATAAAAAAATATTTAGAAGATAAACCAATAAAAAAAAGAATATATATAAAAAATAAAATAATAAATCTTATCGTTTAAAATGTTTAAATTTAATATAAAATTTTTATTAATAATTTTTTTTGTTACTTTAGTGTCTTGTGGATATGAACCTATATTTTCAAAAAAAAACAATATTATATACATAAAAGAAATTCAATATAGTGGTAGTGAAATCATAACCAGTGAATTAAAGTTGATTTTAGAGAGATATAAAATAAAAAAAAATACCAATCAAAATATAACTTTAATTATAAATTCATCTGAAAGTAGAGAGATAATACAAAGAAACACACAGGGAGAACCAAATTCATATGAAATAACTCTATCTGTAATTTTTGAAGTAAAAAATAATGGAAATACTTTATCAAAAAGAACAATTAAAAAGAGAAGCACATATGCAAAAAAAAATACAAAGTCTCAGGAAAAAGATTATGAAAATCGTATAATTAAAAATATGTCACGTCAAATTGCTAATCAAATTATTATGAATGTTACTCAAAAATTAAAATGATAATAAAATCTTTTGAACTCAATAAAATAAAATTAGAAAACGAAAATTTTTTTTTACTATACGGTGAAAATAGTGGCTTAAAAGATGATATAATCAGAAACATTGAAAGTAAAACAAAAAAAAAATTTGAAAAATTTAAATTTAATGAAAAAGAATTATTAGAAAATTCAGAAAATTTTTATAACTTGATAAATTCTGGAACTTTATTTGATACCAATAAGCTTGTAATTATTAACAACATTACAGATAAATTGATTAAAATAATTGATGATATAAAGGATAAGGAAAAAAAAATTTTAATTTTTTTTTTAGCAAATATATTGGACAAAAAATCAAAGATTAGAAATCTTTTTGAAAAAAATAAAGAACTAGTTTGTATACCTTGTTACGATGATAACAATATAACATTAAATAATATTCTTATTGCAGAAATTAAAAAAGAAAATATAAAAATTTCTCAAGAATCTATTAATTTATTAATAGATAGATCCAGTGGTGATAGACAAAATTTAAAAAATGAAATTGAAAAAATTAAAGCATATGCTACTAAAAAAAAGACACTAACTATCGAAGAAATTAAAATACTCACAAATTTAAGTGATAATTTTGACAATGAAGAAATTATAAATAATTGTTTAGCTGGTAATCAAAAAAAATTAAAGAGAATTATTGAAGAGAATAATTTTTCATCTGAAGATTATTTCATTTTATTTAAAATATTGAGTAAAAAAGTTCAAAGATTATTTGAAATAAAATCCTTAATTGATTCTGGAAAAAAAATGGATGTTGCATTAAAAGATATTAAACCTATGATTTTTTGGAAAGAAAAAGAAATAGTGGGGAAACAGATAAAAATGTGGAATTTAAAACAGTTAAGAGAGCTTTTAAGTAAATTAAATGATGTAGAGCTTTTATGTAAAAAAAATAATGAAATTGCTGTTAATATAATTTTAGATTTTATATCTAATATAAGTTTTAAGCTTAATAATTCTTCTTCACAATACTAATTAATCTTTCTAACTGTTCATTATCTTTATACTCAAAAATTATTGATCCTGAATTATTTTTATTTGATTTGATAATTACACTAAGACCAATTTTTTCTTCTAATTCACTTTCTAAGTTTGTTATATTAATATCTTTTCTTACTATTGCCTTTATATGTTTTTTATTTTTTAAAGCTTTAACTAAACTTTCTGCCTGTCTAACAGAAAGTTTTTTATCAATTATTTTATTAGCAATAAAAATTGGATTAGGAAGACCAACTAATATTTTAGCATGTCCTGCAGATATTTTTTCATTCTCTACATAGCTTATCACTTCTTTAGGCAAATTTAATAACCTGATGCAGTTCGTTACATGGCTCCTACTTTTACCTATAAATTTTGCAATTTTTTCATGGTCATAAGAAAATTCATCTATTAATCTCTGATAACCTTGTCCTTCTTCAACTGCATTAAGGTCTTGTCTTTGGACATTTTCAACAATTGCAAATTCAAGTGCTTTTAAATTATTAGCTTTAATAACAACGACTGGCACTTCATTAAGTCCAGCATTTTGAGCCGCAAGCCATCTTCTTTCACCAGCTATAATTTCATATTTACCTAAATGATTATTTCTAACAATAATTGGTTGCAGAACACCACTTTCTTTAATGGAGTCAGTTAATTCTTGAAGTTGTTCTTTATTAAAAGTTTTTCTTGGCTGATACTGGTTCCTAACTAAATCATTAATAGAAATTTTATTGACATTATTTTTAACTTTTGTGTCTCCAATTAAGGATGATAATCCTCTACCTAAACCTTTTTTTATTTTGAAAGCATCCATTGTTAAGCGGCACTTTCTAAAAATTTATCTTGAGAAATAAATTCTTCTGTAAAGCTAAAATATGATTTACTTCCTGGACAATTTTTATCGTATATTAAAACTGGCATACCATGTGAAGGCGCTTCTGATAATCTTACATTTCTTGGAATTATAGAATTGTAAACTTTTTCTTTAAAATAGTTTCTTGCTTCTAACTCTACTTGACCTGAAAGGTTATTTCTTTTATCAAACATAGTTAATAAAATTCCTCGAATACTTAAATTTGAATTTAACTTATCTTTTATTCTCTCAATAGTCTTAATTAATTGAGTCAATCCTTCTAAAGCAAAAAATTCAGTTTGAAGTGGTACAATAATCGAGTTTGAGGCTACAAGTGCCATAACTGTTAATAAACTCAAAGATGGAGGGCAATCTATAAAAATATGAGAGAATTCATTTTTATAAAGCTCCAAATATTCATTTAATTTTTCTTTTAAAAAAAAAGCTCTTTTACTGTCACTTGCTGTTTCAACTTCAAGCCCAGAAAGATCTACGTTTGATGTTATTATTTTAAGATTATTTACATTAGTTTTTTGGATAACTTGATCAATTTTTTTTGCACCTATTAATACCTCATAAATTGTATTTTTTGAATCTAGGTTTGAAAGCCCCAACCCAGTTGTAGCATTTCCCTGTGGATCTAAATCAATGACTAACACTTTTTTATTTTGTAATGCTAAACCGGCAGCTAAATTGATTACTGTTGTAGTTTTCCCTACTCCACCCTTTTGATTGATAACAGAAATTATTTGTGTCTTATTCAATTTTTTTTTTTAAATTTTTAATATTTAGTATCAACGAATCATCACTCGTTAAACTTTTTCTTTCTTTATACTCAAAATCCCAAACCTTAGAAGCATCTATTAAAGTTTGTTTCCCCTTTTTCCCCAAAAATAAAATTAAATTTTTATAATAAAAAAAATTTTTATTTAAAATTTCAAAAATTTGTTCTATTGGCTTAAACGCCCTTGCAATAATTATTTCAGACTGTAAATTTCTTAGCTCCAGTATATTTTTATTAATTACACTAGCGTCCAATTTGAGCTTATTTATTATTTCAACTAAAAACTCACTTTTTCTGTAACTTTTTTCATAAAGTAGGAAATTTGTTTTTATATTTTTATGTTTAGCTAAAATTGATAATACTATACCTGGAAATCCCGATCCAGTTCCTAAATCTGAACAATTTTTTATATTTTTATTAAACATATCAATTACTTGAGCACTATCATAAATATGCCTTAAGTCTATGATTTTTTCATCATTTTTACTAATTAAGTTTAATTTTTTATTTTTTTTAAGCAAAATATCTTTAAATATTTGCAAATCATTAATAGTTTCACGTGAAACGTTTAATTTATCAAAAATGTAAACCTTATTTGCCATTTTATAACTTTTAATGAGTTATAAAGTTATATTAAATGATTTTCTTTTAACATGGGATAACAAAGTATATACAGCTGCAGGAGTAATTCCATCTATTCGCAGAGCTTGTCCAAGAGTTTTAGGCTTAATATTCTTAAATTTATGTTTTACTTCGTTTGAAAGACCACTTAATTTATCATAATCAATGTTTTTAGGTATAATCAGGTTTTCATCCCTTTTAAATGCTAATATATCTGATTTTTGTTTTTCCATATAACCAATATAATGTGATCTTATTTCTATTTGTTCGTCAATTTCCTTATTAAAATTAGGTATTTCTGGCCAAATTTGTCTTATTTTATTCATATTAACTCCATTGATTGATAAAAGAGTATTTGCAGATCTAACAACACCATCTTTAGCAATTTTAATTTGATATTTAGCAGCTTTAGAAGGTGATAAATTTAGCAAACTTAGTTTTTTTGACAACCTGGATAAATTTTGCATTTTTTCTATAAAAATTTGCTTTCGATTAATTGATATTAACCCAATATTAATCCCCATTTGTGTAAGTCTTTGATCTGCATTATCTGCTCTCAGAGATAATCTATATTCAGCTCTTGATGTAAACATTCTATATGGCTCTGAAACTCCCTTTGTAACTAAATCATCAATCATTACTCCTATATAGGCGTCAGATCTATCTAAAATAAATGGTTCTAAATTTTTAACAGATAATGCTGCGTTAATACCAGCGATTATTCCTTGCGCTGCTGCCTCTTCATAGCCAGTAGTTCCATTAATTTGGCCTGCTAAATATAAACTATTAATTTTTTTAGTTTCAAGTGTTAAAAAAAGCTCTCTTGGATCAATATAATCATACTCTATTGCATAACCTGGCCTTAAAATTTTAACATTCTCTAACCCCTTGATATTACAACATATTTCTTGCTGTATATTTGCGGGTAGTGATGTGGAAATACCATTAGGATAAATTGTATTATCATTTAAGCCCTCAGGCTCTAAAAAAATTTGATGACTCTTCTTTTCAGAAAATTTAACAACCTTGTCTTCTATAGATGGACAATATCTCGGACCAACTCCTTTAATGCTACCCGAATACATAGCACTTAATTTTATATTTTTAGAAATAATTTTGTGAACAGTATTATTAGTATACGTCATGCGACATGAGATTTGTTTATTAAAATTTTTTTTTGTTAGAAAAGAAAAAAAATATGGATTGTTATCTGCAAACTGTTCTTCAAGATTTTCAAAATTTATAGATCTCGAATCTAATCTTGGTGGTGTTCCAGTTTTCAATCTTCCAATTTTAAAATTATATTTTTTTAACTGTTCACTTAAACCAGTTGAAGGTTTTTCATTGTACCTTCCCGCAGGAATTTGTTCTTTACCTAAATGGATTAAACCATTTAAAAAAGTTCCTGTTGTTAAAATTAATTTTTTACAAAATACAGTTTTTCCTGATGAAGTTTCAAAACCTTTAATGGAATTTTTCTCAAAAATAAACTTTATTACTGGGTCAGAAAAAACCTTTAAATTACAATAACTTAGAAGCTTTTTTTGCATAAATTTCTTATATAAAAATCTATCAGATTGGGTTCTAGGTCCTCGTACAGCAGGTCCTCTACTACGATTTAATAATCTAAATTGAATACCAGATTTGTCAGCTACTTCTCCCATTAAACCATCCAAAGCATCAATTTCCCTAACTAAATGTCCTTTTCCAAGACCACCAATTGCAGGATTGCATGACATCTCACCAATTGTTTCGATCTTATGAGTGTATAATGCTGTATTTACACCAAGACGAGCTGCAGCTGCAGCAGCTTCACATCCAGAATGGCCGCCACCAATAACTGCTACATCAAAATATAAATCATTTTGCATCTTTATAATTTATAGATGATCAACTAATTTACAAGATAAGAGATTTTTAAGAAGTAAAAGCCCTTATTTTTCAACGTTTTTGTGAAAAAAAAAACAAAAAAAGCAGTAAAAATGGCATTATTTACCTATACAAAAATCATTGAAAATACTGCCTAATATCTCCTCTACATCAACTTTACCAACCAATATTCCCAAATGTCTAGTAGCTAATCTTAAATCTTCAGCAGCTTTATCAAAATCCTTATTTTCATTTTTGTTTTTAAAATTTTTTAAGTTTAAAATACAATTTTTTAAATGTTGTCTATGTCTTTCTCTTGTAATTAAAATATCTTCATTATTGATAAACTTATTTTGTAGCTTTTTTTTTATTTTAGAAATTAAAATATCTAAATTGTAATTATTTTTAATTGAAATTATAACATGATCCATTTTCTTCATTTGTAAATCTAGTTCCCTATTTAAAATGTCATTTTTATTAACTACTAAAATAGAATTATCATCAAATAAATCTTTCAAAAGTCCAGTAAAATCAAGGTTTTTTGGCTCTACCACTACTAATCTTAAATCTGCTTCTTCAGCTCTCTTAAGTGCCAACTTTATCCCTTTCTTTTCTATTTCATTTTTAGAATCTCTAATTCCAGCTGTATCAGATATTACTACAGGATAACCATCCAGGTTTAGGTGAGTTTCAATTACATCTCTCGTTGTTCCTGCAGTCTCAGAAACAATTGCAACATCTCTTCTGGATAAATAATTTAATAAACTTGATTTTCCAGCATTGGTAGGTCCAACAATTGCAATTTTAAATCCTTCTCTTATTCTTTCACCAACTTTTTGGTCGTCTAATACTTTTTCTATTTCTATTATAACATCATTTGTAATTTGTTTTACTTTCTCTAAAATATTTTTAGGTAAATCATCATCTGGAAAATCTATTTTTGCTTCAACATAAGATAAAACTTTTAATATTTTTTCTCTCCATGATATAAATTGTTTAAAGGATTTCCCACTCATAATTTCTATGGCTTGCTTCCTTTGAATTTCTGTTTCGGATGAAATTAAATCTGAAATACTTTCTGCTTTTAATAGATTTATTTTTCCGTTTTGAAATGCTAACTTAGTAAACTCTCCGGGTTCTGCTAAACGACAATTTTTTATCTGGCTCATGGAACTGTGTATTGCATTTATAACAGCTCTACTCCCATGCACATGGATTTCAGCCAAATCTTCACCTGTGTAGCTGTCTGGTCCAGGAAACCACAAGATTATCGCTTCGTCTATAAGCTCATTTGTGTTGATATTCTTCACTTTTTTAAGAGTCGCTACTCTTGGCTTTGGAAGTTCACTTTTTATAATTTTTTTTAATACTGTAGCTGTATCTTTTCCTGATATTCTAATTACAGCTACACCCGATACTCCCGGACCTGAAGATAAAGCATATATTGTCATTAAATTAACCAATTATATTTTTTTTTATATTTTTCAAAGAAGTTTATATAATAACTGTTAACTTTTTTGTGTTTATAAATACTTTTTCTAATTTGTAAATTACTTGCTGTTGAAGCTATTAAATCTTTTCTTTTATAAAAATCTAGGCAAACTTTATCCCACTCCAAATCACAATACTTATAAACATTTTTTGACATTTGTTCAGGATTATTTAATAATTCATCGTAATTAAAATCATAAATAAGTTTGGGAAACTTTTTTTTATAATAATTTATTATTTTTAAATAGTTATCATAATATTTAAGTATATTTTCTACATTATGTGCCCAAGGAACTTCTGTTAAATTATTTTTAATAATAGATAGAATTGTCGAAATTGGATTTCTATTACAGTTTATAATTTTTGCACTTGGAAACATTTGATAGATTAGCTCTATAAAAAAAAAATTCTCTAAAGTTTTATCTGTAAACGTATATTTATTTTTTTTATTAATCAAAGATTTTAAATAATATTTCTTTACTATTTCCTCTTTTAAATGATTTATATTAGTTTCTTGTAATTTTTTTTTTAATATTTTATCCCCTATTGAAGAACTAATAATTCCACTCTCTTCTCCCAAGGGAAGTTTATTCTTTCCAGAAACAATAATTCTTTCAATTAATGTTGATCCAGTCCTTGGCACACCAACTATGAAAATTGGCTTAATATCTATAAATTCATTATTATTTTTACTTATATTGATTTTTTTTAAATAAGTTAAATTTGGAATCTTAGTAAGCCAATAATTCAATCCATCTCTAAACGATTTTCTTTTAAATTCATAATAATTTTCATGTCCCTTAATCAAGTAATCTAGCTCTTTTTTATAATTTTTTTCTTTTAATGCAAACTTTGATAATATGAAATAAGCATAAGCCAAGTTTTGTGTATTAATTTTATTATTTTTTATTATCTCTGTAATTTCTTTTTTTTTGAAATTAGTTAAATATTTTTTTTTATTAATTTTAATTAATCTATTAAGTGCTGCTAAATTAATTAATGGATTTAGATTATATGCTTTTTCAAAAGAATTAATTGATTTTTCAATTTCACCTAGTTGTAAATAATTATCACCTAAACTATGAAATGCTCTACTGTTTTTTGGATTAATTTCTATCGTTTTAATATAATAATTTATTGCCTTATTGTATTGACTCAAATTTCTATATGTGTTTCCTAAATTAAAATAACTATTTTCATTTCTTGGATCTAATTCTAATGATTTATTAAGATTTTCAACTGCTTTTTCATGCTGACCCAACTCAGCATAAGCACAACCTAAATTTAAATATGAGTTTGCATGTTGAGGTTGTAATTTTACTGAAATAGTTAAAATATTTTTTGCTTCTACATAATTTTTATTTTGTAAATATAAAGTTCCAAGATAAAAATTAGATTTTAAATCATTAGGTTTTTTTTTAATAATTTCTTTATATAATTTTTCAGCTTCACTAAAAAAATTTTTTTTATGATTATCAAGCGCAGAATCAAACAAATTTTTTAAGAAAACAGTATCTTTCATTGAGAAAAAATTATCATAATATAAACTAATAAAATGATAAATAAAATATCATTTAAAACTAAATTTGGGTGGTTCAAAGTATTTGAAAATAAAGGTAAAATCATTGGAATCAAAGAAGGTAAATGTAAAAATAAGCAAGTTAGTCCTTATTTAAAAAAATTTAAAAAAAACCTTATAAACTATTTCAATAAAAAAAATAAATTATCAAAATTTAGTTTTGATATAATTGGTAATCCAATACAAAAAAAAATTTGGAGAGAATTATTAAATATAAAACTAGGTGACACAAGATCATATGGTGAAATTGCAAAAAAATATAAATTATCACCAAGACATATTGGCAAAATTTGTGGACAAAATAATTTTATAATTGCAATACCATGCCACAGAGTTATTAGGTCTGATGGAAGCTTAGGTGGTTATTCTTCACCGGGTGGATTACAACTGAAGAAAAAATTATTAGACTTTGAAAATTCATGGAAATAATAGTTTTACAGCATATTAAAATTGAAGATCCCGGTTATATCAAAGATTTAATGCTTAATGATAATTTTAATATAACTACTATTGAACTAGATGAAGGTGAAAAAATTCCAAAAAATCTTGATAAATTTGATGGAATGTTTTGTATGGGCGGTCCAATGGATACCTTTATGGAAGATAAATACCCATGGTTAATTGATGAAAAAAAAAAGATTAAGGAATTTGTTGTTAATTTTAAGAAACCATATTTAGGTTTTTGTTTAGGCTGTCAGTTACTTGGCGAGGTAGTGGGAGGAGAAATTATAAAGTCTACACCAGCGGAAATTGGAATCATGGATATTAATTTTACAAAAAATAAAGAAAAAGACATTTTATTTTCTTCATTTCCTAATAAGATCAAAAGTTTACAATGGCATTCTTATGAGGTTAGTAAACTTGATTCAAATAAAGATATAACTATATTGGCCTCTTCACCTATTACAAAATATCAAATTTTTAAATACCAAAATCATGCGTATGGAATTCAATTTCATATAGAAATTAAAGATACTACAGTTAAAGAATGGGGGTGTGTTCCTGAATATAAATTGGCACTTGAAGAACAATTGGGAAAAGAGGCTTTACAAAAATTTGACCAATCAGCTAAAGAAAATATTGAAGATATGAATAATTATTCAAAGATTTTATATTATAATTTTAAAAATAATTTATTAAAAAAAAAATTTTAAAAAAACCAAATACTACTTTTTTCATGTTTTGCAGTAACAATTATTTTTTCACCATCAGATACATCCTTTGGATTATCGAATAAATAAAGTACATATTGCCAATGTGATCCATAGTCTCTCAACCTAGGATCATTTTCGTATTCTAAACCATCAAACATTCCAATTTTAATCCACTGGATTACTCCAAATATTTTGCCTTTTTTAATAGTTTGAATTTCAATTTTCTTTTCTTCGGGGAAGAAATTTTTATTATTTAAAAAATCAAACTTGAATGCCTCAATAGCATTACTCATTAAATTCACTTCAATATCTTGATTATGCAAAAGATACTTTTTTGAATTAATTTTATTAAATTTTTTCAATTTAATACCTTCATATTCCTCAGCATAAATTCTATTAGAAATTCTATCTCCTCCAAAAAGTGAAATCATAACACTTCCAAATTCTGGTATTATTTTAGCTTCTGAAGTTAATAATCTTCTTTTTGCATCTTCTAAGGAAGATAAAACACCTTCACCTAAAAAATTATTTGAAAATAATTCTGATAATAATATATTTGCAGGTTCATTTATATCTACTCCTACTTTAATATCATTTGATTTTTTAATAATTATATTTATTTTATTATTAAGATTATTTTCATTAATAATTTCATTTGCAATACCAGCAATAATATTATTTTCTTCGCAGGTATCAACTTTTTTTGCTCCTAATTTTGCTGCCATTATTGATAATAAACCTGACCCTGTTCCTATTTCTAAGACTGAAGATGTATTTTTAATTAATGATTTTAAGGCTGAATAGTAAAAAGAATTTCTTTTTTTATCATTTATCATTTCTGTATGCCAATATGGCGCTACACTATTTAAGATTGATGATTTAAGATTTGCTGCCTTGACCATTTCAGGTTCAATCTTAAGTGCTTTATTAACAAATGTTAGTGCTTTGTCTTTTTTATTAATATTCATATTTGAAAAAGAAAGCCCATAATAGGCTGGAGCAAAGTTTGGGTTAATCTCAATAGCTTTTTCATATTGAGTTATTGCTTTTTTATAATCTTTTAAAATTTCATATACAGACCCAAGATTATTATAAGATTTTACATAATCTGGCTTAATTTCAATTGCTTTTTTATAATTAGATATTGCTTTTTCAAAATTAGACTGTCTTTGGAAGGCTACTCCAAGATTATAAAAACCTTGAGCAAAGTTTGGGTTAATCTCAATAGCTTTTTCATATTGAGTTATTGCTTCTTTATAATCTTTTAAAATTTCATATACAGACCCAAGATTATTATATGCATCTATATGATTAGGTTTAATTTTAATTACTTTTTCATATTGAGTTATTGCTTTTTTATAATCTTTTAATTGCCTATATAATAAACCAAGATTATAATTTACAGAAATATTTTGAGGTTCTTTTTTTATAATTTTATTATAAAGTTCTTCTGCATATATTAAATTATTATTTTGCTGGTTGGTAACAGCTAAATTAAAAATTTCATCTATTGATAAATTTTCTATATTTTTCATTAAAGTATTTTAAATACAAATACTGACATTTTTTCCTTAGCGTGTCTATTTAGATAAACGATATTTAAATTATTGTTTTATATAAGTATTAAATTAGGCGGGTTTATTCATTGAGGTAAAAAATTCAGCGTTACTTTTGGTGTTTCTAAGTTTAGAGCTTAGAAACTCTATTGCTTCCATAGTTCCCATAGGTCCAATAATTCTTCTAAGAACATTCATTTTTTGAAGATCTCCTTTTTCAAAAATCAATTCTTCTCTTCGAGTACCAGACTTTGTTATATCTATCGCTGGAAAAATTCTTTTATCAGATATTTTTCTGTCTAAAACTAATTCACTATTTCCTGTACCTTTAAATTCTTCAAAAATTACTTCATCCATTCTACTGCCAGTATCAATTAAAGCTGTTGAAATAATTGTTAATGATCCACCTTCTTCAATATTTCTTGCTGCTCCAAAAAATCTTTTTGGTCTCTGAAGTGCATTTGCGTCTACACCTCCTGTTAAAACTTTCCCTGAACTTGGAACCACTGCATTGTAAGCTCTTCCCAATCTAGTAATCGAATCTAGTAAAATAACAACATCCTTTTTATGTTCAGCTAATCTTTTGGCTTTTTCAATAACCATTTCAGCTACAGCTACATGTCTTGAGGCAGGTTCATCAAAAGTTGAACTAATTACTTCACCCTTCACAGTTCTCTGCATGTCTGTTACTTCTTCTGGACGTTCATCAATCAATAAAACCATTAAATAAACTTCTGGGTGATTAGCAGCAATCGATTGAGCAATATTTTGTAGAATAATTGTTTTACCAGCTTTAGGCGGCGAAATAATTAATGATCTTTGTCCTTTACCAACGGGACTAACAAGATCAATTAATCTTGCAGTTAAATCTGGTTTTTTTTCTATTTTTGTAGTTTCGATTTCCATTTTAATTTGCTGGTCTGGATATAGGGGTGTTAAATTATCAAATGCTATTTTATGCTTCATTTTTTCAGGATCTTCAAAATTAATTTTACTTACTTTTAATAAAGCAAAATATCTTTCTCCATCTCTTGGTGCACGCACTGGCCCTTCAACAGTATCTCCTGTTCTTAAACCAAATCTTCTTACTTGACTGGGGCTAATATAAATATCATCTGGACCTGGTAAATAGTTTGACTCTATTGCTCTCAAAAATCCAAAGCCGTCTTGTAAAGTTTCTAATACTCCTGCACCTGTTATTTCTTCGTTTTTTTCTGCTAATTTTTTTAAAATTGCAAAAAGAATTTCTTGTTTTCTTAATGTGCTGGCATTTTCAATACCAAGTTTTTCAGCTTGTGTGATTAGTTCCTCTGAGCTATGATTTTTAAGTTCTTGAATGTTCATATTTTATGGTTGATTGTGTTTAAGAAAGGTTTGTTAGAGATAATATAGTTAGTAATTAATATATTTCAAGTCTAGAATATTGGTTTATAAACAACAATAAATACAATAATTATTAGTAATAAAGTGGGTATTTCATTGATTATTCTAAAGAATTTTGAAGATCTAGTATTTGTATTATCTTTTAAGGCCAAAAGACATTTTCCAAGATAACCATTATAAGCAGACAACAAAACAACCAAAGCAATTTTTATTTGCATCCATAATTGAGAAAAGATTTCTATTCCATTTAGATAAACTAGGATCAAACCAAAAATCCAAGTAAAAATCATTGCTGGACGCATGATATAAGAGAAAAGTCTCTTTTCCATCACCTCAAATATATCTGTTGCTTCTTTTTTTTCTTTATTCTCAACATGATAAACGAAAATTCTTGGAAGATATAAAAGGCCAGCCATCCAAGAAACAACAGCAATTAAATGTAGGCTTTTAAATAATAAATAACTATTCATAATTCAAACATGGGCATTTCTTAAATTGATTTGGGCATTGAATCTTTGGAGGATAAAGATAATCATTAAATTTATATTCATCTTTTTTAATTATTAATTCTGACATAGACTTTATAAACAATTCATTTGTACCTAATGCGGGTATCCTTGTATATTGTTTACATCCATTGTCTTTTGCCAACTTTTTATATTCTATATCAAGCTCAACGAGGGTTTCTGAGTGTTCCGAAACAAATGCTATAGGGACCAAAACAATATGCTTACCAATTTTTGAATTTTCAACAATTATATCATCTGTAGAAGGTCCAATCCATTTTAATGGACCAACTCTACTCTGATAGCTCAATATCCAATCTAAATTATCATAGTTTAAATTTTTAACTATTTTGTTTACAGATTGTTCAACCTGCCACTGATAGGGATCTCCCTTTTTTATATTTTTTTCCGGTAATCCATGAGCTGAAAAAATTAATTTAAAATTATTTAAATTCTTTATTTTTTTATCAATTTCATTTGTATGGGCATTAATAAAATTTTTGTCAGTTGGATAACAACAAATCGTGCTTGTTTTTATTTTATATTTTTTTTTTTTACATACATCTTTCCACTCCTTAATTGATGATCCTGAAGTAGCTGCAGAATATTGAGGATATAATGGCATTAATATTATTTCTTGGGGATTATATGATTGAACATCTATAATTACCTCATTTGCTCTAGGGTTCCAGCATCTCATAACTATAAAACATTTATATTCATCTTGTTCTTGATTTTTATTTAAACTTTTTTCTAAGGAGTTTGATTGATCTTTGGTTAGTGTTAATATTGGGGAAGAACCTCCTAATTCTTCATATATTTTTTTTGCAATAGGAGCTCTTCTTTTTGAAATAAGTTTTGCTAAGGGATATCTAAAAATTTTTGGAAGATTAAGAATTGCAGGATCATTAAATAAATTAAAAAGAAACGGTTCAACGTTTTCGAGTTTATCTGGACCACCTAAATTAAATAAAATTATAGCTTTTCTCATAAAGTTTTTTCTCTAATTGTTTTTATTACAAATTCTACAATTTTTGGATTTGTTTGAGGTAGAATACCGTGTCCTAAATTAAAAATATAAGGATAATCTTTAAATATATTTAGGTATTTATTAACTTCTTTTTTAATATTTTCTTTATTGGTTAAAAGTATGTTTGGATTCATTCCGCCTTGAATAGGAATATTATTTAATTTTTTAATAATCCATCCTGGATTAATTTCATAATCTATATTGATAGCATTGGGTTTAACAATATTACAAAAATCAATATACTTTTCTTTTTTTATTCCTCTTGGGAAACATATTATTGGTATTTTTTTTTTTTTAACATAATTAACGATTTTTAAATTTGGGATATAACAGTATTTTTCTAAATTTTTTTCTGGTATTAATTTTGCCCATGAATCAAAAACCTGAATAACATTAGCTCCAGCTTCTATTTGTTTGTCTATATGTAAACATATAAATTCTTCTAATTTTATTAATAAATTATTAATTAAAACTTTATCTTTAAAAAATTTTTTAATATTAAAATCTTTTTTGGGTGATTGTTTATGAATCATATAAATTAACAAAGTCCAAGGAGATCCAGCAAAACCAATCAACGATTTATTCTTATAATCCATGTTATTTTTTGTTAAATTTAAAGCTTTGTAAACGTTATTTAATTTATTTGTAAATTTATTTGATTCTGTTTTTAAAATTTTGTCTGTGTTAAACTTATCTAACATTGGGCCAAAATTTTTTTTAAAAGTTACTTTTTGCCCTAAAGCATAAGGTATCATTAAAATATCAGAAAAAATAATAACTGCATCAAGATCAAATCTTTTAATTGGTTGTAAACTAATTTTTTTTACTAGATTTTTATTTAAACAAAGATTTATAAAATTTAAATTTTTTTTTCTTATCTTTCTAAATTCATTTAGATATCTACCAGCTTGTCGCATAAACCAAATTGGTATTCCAGTATATTTTTTATTTATTAAACAATTGTTAAGTCTTCTCATATATAAATAAAGTATTATTAAGAGTATATTTAGTAGTATACTATGTTAATAAGTCTAATTAATAGTTTTACACAACTTATCCTATTTTTTATTAACTATTTAAATTAAAAAAAAGTTAAATTTTAAGTAATAATTGGGTTATTTTAGTTTTAAACACTATTAATATATTGTTATTTATTGATAATTATATGTGAATAATTATAAACTTAATTTAGTAAATTTTGTTATTAAATTAGAATATCGAATAATATTAAAAATTATTCAAAATATTAACAATTTATACATGGACAATATATATAAGATTTATTTAATTTCTGATTCAACAGGTGAAACTTTAGACAGAATATTTTTAGCATTGAAAGCACAATTTTTAAATTTTAAATGCTCCTCCTATCAATATGCATTTACAAGAACTGAAAACCAAATAACAAAAATATTAGAAACTTGTAAAAAAGAAAAAAATTCAATTATTTTATATACAATAGTGGATACTCAGTTAGCAAAGTTTTTAACAAATATAAGCAATAAAGAAAACATTCCGTGTTTTGGAGTTCTTGGAGATTTAATTTTAAGGTTTTCAAAATTACTTAATCAACGAGCATCTCACGAAATAGGAGGGCAACATATTTTAGACGACGAATATTTTAAAAAAATAGAAGCACTTAAATTTACAATGGCCCACGATGATGGAAATGGAATAGAAGATATAGAAGAATCTGATATAATTATACTTGGTGTAAGTAGAACGAGCAAAACACCAACTTGTATTTATTTGGCAAATAGAGGATTTAAAACATCAAATATACCAATTATATCTTCTATTAAACTTCCAAATAAAATCATAAATAAAAAAAAAAACATTTGTATTATTGGTCTAACAACTGAACCAGAAAGACTTATGGATGTTAGAAAAAATCGTATGAATTTAATTAATGAAAATCAATCTCAAGAATATACAAGTTTAAAAAATATAGAAAAAGAAATTAATCTCTCTAAAAAACTATTTAGAACATATAATTGGCCAACAATAGATGTTACTAGAAAATCAGTTGAGGAAACAGCCGCATCAGTAATTAAAATTTACAATATAATAAATAGTTAATGATTAGTTCGATTATATTAGCCTCCAAAAGTATAGTAAGAAAAAAAATTTTAGAAAAAAATGGAATTTTTTGTATAGTAGAACCATCAAATATTGATGAAGAATTAGTAAAAAAAAGTTTATTAAAGGAAAAAGAGACCCCAGAAAATATTTCAAAAAATTTAGCTGAATTAAAGGCTAATAAAATTAGTAAAAAAAATAATAATAAATTAACCATCGGAGCAGATAGTGTTATTGATCTAAATAATGAAATAATCTCAAAACCATCAAATAGAAATGAAGCTTTAAAAATATTAAAAAAATTAAATGGCCAAAAACATCATCTAATTAGCTCAGTTTGTATATCCAAAAATGGCTCTATGATTTGGAATTATACAGATAAAGCAGCATTAACAATGAAAAAAATGAGTGATGAAGAAATGAAAATTTATTTAGGAAAAATAAGAGATGAAGAGTTATATGCGTATAATGTTTATCAAATAGAAGGAGAGGGGAAGTCTTTGTTTTTAAAAATAGAAGGTGATGAAGAAACCATAATGGGCCTACCTGTTAAAAAAATTAAAGAATATTTAAATAGCATAAAATTTAATACCTCAGAGGGAAAAATTTAAATGAAAAAATATTTTGTGATAGGAAATCCAATAGAACACTCTTTATCACCTAAATTACATAATTATTGGATAAGAAAAAATAAATTAGATGCTATTTATGAAAAAGAAAAGATTAATAAAAATGATATAGAAAATATAATTTCCGAAATTAGAAAAGAGAAAATAGATGGAATAAATGTAACCACACCTTTTAAAAATTCAGTTATACCTTTTCTAGATGAATTGAGTTCTGAAGCAAGTAATACTCAATCAGTTAATACTGTTTACAAAAAAGAAGGAAAAATTATTGGTCACAATACCGATATTGCAGGTTTTGAGCTAGGCTTAAGATATATAAAATATAACGTTGAAAATAAAAAAATATTTATCATGGGCGCGGGTGGTGTTTCACCTTCTATAATTATAGCTTTAAAAAAATTAGGTGCTGGCAAAATTATATTAAGCAACAGAACAAAAAAAAAAGCGGAAGCACTAAAAAATTTTTTCTCTGATTTAGAAATAATTAACTGGGGAGAAGTTCCCAATTTTGATATGATTATTAATACAACAAGTTTAGGATTAAATGAAAGCGACGAAATAAAATTAAACTATTCTGACATTGGATCAAATAAATTTTTTTATGATATAATTTATAATCCTAGACAAACAGATTTTTTAAGTAAAGCTAAAGAATTTGGGAATAAAATTGAAAATGGTAAGATGATGTTTATTTATCAGGCACATCAAGCTTTTGTAATTTGGCATAAAGTTTTACCAAACATAGATGAGGAAACAATTAAATTATTAGATTGATGATTAGAATAGGTATTGTTGGAGACATAGGTGCGGGCAAAAGTTATATTGCTAAATTATTTAATTATCCTGTTTTTAATGCAGATGAAGAAGTATCTAAACTTTATAAAAAAAATAAAAAATGTTATGAGAAATTAAAAAAAATATTACCAAAGCATATAACTTCTTTCCCAATAAAAAAAAATGAACTTTTGAAAGCTATTTTAGAAAGACAAAATAATATAAAAAAAATTAATAAAGTCATTCATCCAAAGATTAGATTTATTTTAAAAAAATTTATAAAAAAAAACAAAAAAAAAAAATTTGTTGTGTTGGACATTCCCTTATTGTTAGAAAATAAGATTAATAAAAAAAATGATGTCTTGATTTTTGTAGACGCAAAGAAAAGTGAAATTAATAAAAGATTAATTAAAAGAAAAGGTTTTAATAAAAAAATAATTAAAAGTTTAAAAAAATTTCAATTACCTCTAGAATTAAAGAAAAAAAAATCTAATTTTGTTATTAAAAATAATTTTATTAATGAATCTGCTAAAAAAAGTGTTAAAAAAATTTTAAATAAAATATTATAAAATGAAAGAAGTAGTTTTAGATACTGAAACAACAGGTTTATCAATTAAAGATGGGCATCGAATAGTAGAAATTGGATGTATAGAGCTAGATAATCGTGTTGCTTCTAATAATAGATTCCACTGTATATTGAACCCAGAAAGAAAAGTTTCAAAAGAAGCTTTTGAAGTTCATGGCTATTCAGATGAATTTTTATCAACTAAAAAAAAGTTTTCAGAAATTGTTGATGAATTTTTAGAGTTTATAGAAAATAAAAAATTAATTATTCATAATTCTGTATTTGATTTATCTCATTTAAATAATGAGCTTGTCTTAGCGGGTAAAAAAAAATTAGATAAAATACAAGTTATTGATACATTAGATTTAGCAAAAGATAAATTTCCTGGATCTCAAATAAATTTAGATGCCTTGTGTAAAAAATTTAGAATAGATAATTCAAAAAGGGAAAAGCATAATGCAATAATTGATTGTGAGTTACTTTCAAAAGTTTATATTAATTTATTAAATGAAAGAGAACCATCATTTAATTTTTCAAAAACAAATAATTTATTAAATGAAAATAGTATTAGAGAAAAATTTAAATATTATAAAAAAATAATTATTCCATCTGAGCACGAAAAAAAATTACATAGTCAATATTTAAAAAAAGAAATTAAAAAAAATTATTATAATTAATTTAATTTTTCATTATATAATTTTTCAATATCAACTTTTTTTTTAATTTTTAACTCTGGAAAACCAGAATCTTTGACTAAAGAGAGAAATATCTTTTCTAATTTAGGATATATTTCTTTGGGTACTTTACTTAAGATAATCTTTTCTAGTTCTTTTTTATCCTCAAGATCACCTTCAAGTTTTATAATTGCAGAGTATGTAATTTCAAAATGAGATCTTTTGTTTTTTAAATTATTGTCTTCAAATTTTAATACTGTATTAATTTGAATGATTTTATTTTTTATTGCCGTGCTATTTATATCAATACTTAGATTATATTTTGATAGATTTTCTTTTACAAATAAATATGTTTCAACATCGGGTGTTTCGACAGATATATCTTTTATAAATTCTGTTAAAATTTTGTATTCTATACTCATAATTTATTCGTCCTTATCTTCGTATTCACCTTCTATATAATTATTCTTTTCATTACTTTTTTTATTATAATTTTTTGAGAACTTTTTTATAAACATTTTTCGTGTAATAGGAAAGATTAAAAGAAAACCTAAAAAATCAGTTGCAAATCCAGGTAATATTAAAAGTATACTTCCGAACGCCAAAGCTGCACCAGAAATCATTTCATATACTGGTATTTCATTTTTCATTAATTGTGTAACACCAGATTTAAGAGTGTTTAATCCTTCATATCTTGCGTAAATAATCCCTACCATTGCAGTTATTAAAATTAAGGAAATAGTGTTGAATGCTCCAATTTGTGATCCGATTTTAATAAATAAATAAATCTCTATTAAAGGAATACCAACAATTAAAAAAAATATAGATTTCATTTTATTTAGGTCAATTTTGCTTATTGAATTAAACTATTTATTTAATAAGATATAATATTATAAACATGAATTACAGCTTTGAATACATAGATTTGGTTCTTTTGGCAATGATTGTGGGATTTATTTTCATGAGATTAAGAGGAATTTTAGGAAGAAGAACTGGTCATGAAAAAAATTTTAAAAATAAATTTAATCTAGAAGCTGTAGAAAAAAATTTTAATGAAAAATTCACAAAAAATAACACCCAAGAATTTAATGATGAAGCAAAAGAACAATTTGTTAAAGGAGCCAAAGCTGCATATGAAATAATTATTAATTCTTTCTCCAAAGGCGATACAGAAAGATTAAAACCGTTGTTAGGCAAGAATATATTTAATGAATTTTCTAACGCCATAAATGATAGAAAAAATAAAAAATTTAAATCTGAAACTACCTTTATAGGATTTAAGTCGGCAAAAATTAAAGATGTTGATGATGCTAATAATATTTATAACGTAACTATTGATTTTATTAGTGAAATTATTACTTGTGTTAAAGATAATAATAATCAGATTGTTTCAGGTGATCCTGATAAAATTAAAGTAGTTACTGATACTTGGAAATTTTCAAAGATGAAAAAAAGCAAAAATCCTAATTGGTTGTTAATAGAAACAAAAGTTTAATTGATTAAAAAAATTTCACCAGAAGATTTAAAAGATTGGGAAAAATTTATATCTAGTGATAAACCTATAGAAAATAAAGACATAGTTTTAGAAAAAAATTATCAAGAAAAAGCTAAAGTTAAAAAAATTGATTTACATGGATATACATTAGATAAAGCAAATAAAATAACAGAAAATCTATTAATCCAATATTATAAAGAAAATGTTTTTAAGGTTATTATAATTACTGGGAAAGGTAATAGATCTAATAAAGGAAATAATCCGTATGTTTCAAAAGATTTAAGTATATTAAGATATTCTATTCCTGATTTTATAAAAACAAATTTAAATTTAAAAAAAATAATTAAAGAAATAAAATCAGCAGAAAAACATCATGGTGGGGATGGGGCTTTTTATGTTTATCTTAAAAAATTTAAAGAATAAATTTAGATAGATCAGTATCTCTAGCTAGCTCACCAATATTTTTTTCGATATATTCTTTATTAATAATAATTTTTTCACCACCTCTATCAGTAGCTGTAAAACTAATATCGTCTAAAACTTTTTCAATAATTGTGTGTAGTCTTCTAGCACCAATATTTTCAATTGTTGAATTAACTTCAGTTGCAATTTTTGCTATTGCTTCGATGCCATCTTCTGAAAATTCAAGTTCAACATTTTCAGTTTTAAGTAAAGCAATATATTGTTTAATTAAACTATTGTCTGGTTCTTTTAAAATTTTTTTAAAATCATCACTTGTTAAGGCTTCTAATTCAACTCTAATAGGAAGTCTTCCTTGGAGTTCTGGCAATAAATCAGAGGGCTTTGCTAATTGGAAAGCACCTGATGCAATAAATAAAATATGATCTGTTTTTATTGGTCCATATTTTGTACTTACAGTTGTTCCTTCTATTAATGGTAACAAATCCCTTTGGACTCCTTCTCTAGAAACATCTCCTCCAATACGGTCTCCTCTTGCTGAAATTTTATCAATTTCGTCTAGAAAAACAATTCCATTATTTTCTGTAGAAATTTTTGCAAATTTAATTATTTTATCTTGTTCAATTAATTTATCTGATTCTTCATTAATTAATATTTCATGTGATTCTTTAACAGACATTTTCTTTTTTTTGGGTTTTGACCCCATTGATTTTCCCAACATCTCACCAATATTTATCATACCTACATTTGCACCAGGCATTCCTGGGATTTCAAATGATGGCATTGAACTTCCTTCATTAATTTGTATTTCGATTTCATTATCATCTAAATCTCCATTTCTTAATCTTTTTCTAAAACTTTCTTTGGTTGCTACGCTAGCTTTTTCACCAACTAATGAGTTTAATACTCTTTCTTCAGCTAATTTTTGTGCTTTTGCAAAAACTTCTTTTCTTTTTTTTACTTTTTCCATAGCAATTGCTATTTCAAGCAAATCTCTAACAATTTGCTCTACATCTCTCCCTACATAACCAACCTCAGTAAATCTGGTCGCTTCTACCTTTACGAAAGGAGCTTCAGCAAGCTTTGAAAGTCTTCTTGAGATTTCAGTTTTTCCAACACCAGTAGGTCCAATCATTAGAATATTTTTGGGTAAAACTTCTTCTTTTAAACTTCCTTCTAAAGCCTGTCTTCTCCATCTATTTCTTAATGCTATTGCAACTGCTCTTTTAGCTTTTTTTTGTCCAATCACAAACCTATCTAATTCAGATACAATTTCTCTTGGTGATAAAGCACTTACAAAAGATTTTTGATTTTTACTTTTTTTAATTTCTTTTGGTTTAAATTCTTTAATATTAGATTTTTCCATTATATTTTTTCAATTTTAATATTGTTATTAGTAAATACACAGATCTCGGATGCAATTTTAATTGCTTTTTTTGCAATTTCTTCTGCGGATAAATCTGTTTCTAATAAAACCTTAGCAGCAGCTAATGCGTAGTTTCCACCTGATCCAATTCCTATTGCATCTCCTTCAGGCTCCAAAACATCACCAGTGCCTGAGATAATAAAACTTTTTTCTAGATCTCCTATTGCCATTAAGGCTTCCAGTCTTCTTAAATATTTATCAGTTCTCCAATCTTTTGCTAATTCAACAGCTGCTCTGGATAAATTTCCGGCGTGTTTTTCTAATTTTGCCTCAAGACGTTCAAATAAAGTTAATGCGTCCGCTGTAGAACCAGCAAAGCCTGCAATGACATTTCTTTTTTCAATTTTTCTAACTTTTGCAGCTGTACTTTTTATTACAGTATTGCCCATGCTTACTTGGCCATCACCAGCTACTACCACTTCATTATTTTTTCTTATAAGCACTATTGTAGTCATGTTTTATAAATGGATATTAATTTTTATTCTTCAAGTGCTTTATTACTATTATTGATATATTTAGATAATATATATATATACTTATAGAGATATTATGGCTCGAAAAGCAAAAATTTCTAGAAAAACAAAAGAGACTAGCATTATTGTTGATATTAATATTGATGGTAAGGGAAAATATAAAATTGATACTGGTATTGGTTTTTTAAATCATATGCTAGAGCAATTTTCAAAACATTCGTCAATAAACCTTAACCTTAAAGCTAAAGGGGATACACACATAGATTTACATCATACTACTGAAGATACAGGTATTGCGATCGGAGAGTGCTTAAAAAAAGCATCTAAAAAATTTATAGGAATTAAAAGATATGCACATGCAATGATACCTATGGATGAAACTTTAACTAGAGTAGCAATAGATGTTTCGAATAGACCTTATCTTATATGGAAAGTTAAATTAAAAGTTGAAAAACTTGGGGAGATGGATACTGAATTATTTAAAGAATGGTTCCAAGCATTTTCACAAGCAGCTGGAATTACTTTGCATGTTGAAAACATTTATGGTGAGAATAGTCATCACATAATTGAGTCTTGCTTTAAAGGGTTAGCAAGGTCATTACGCATAGCTTTAGAAATGGATCCTAGAAATAAAAATACGATACCTTCGACAAAAGGTTCTTTATAATTTTAATGAATGTCACAATCATTGATTATAAATCTGGTAACATTAGCTCTGTTATAAATTCTTTTAAAGAAGTTGCTCAAAATAAAGTTAATATAGCTGTTACTTCTAATTTAAAAAAAATTATATCAAGCGATAAAGTTATTTTACCAGGACAAGGATCATTTAAAAGCTGCGTAGATGCTTTAAATAATATTAATGGTTTAGTGGATATTTTAAATGAATTTGCCATTAATAAAAAAAAACCTCTTTTAGGCATTTGTGTTGGATTACAGATGTTTGCTGACATTGGTTATGAAGAAACTGAAACTAAAGGATTGGGCTGGATTTCTGGAAAAGTATCAAAAATAAATAATCAAAATGGTAAATTTAAACTCCCTCATATTGGTTGGAATGAAATAGAAATAATTAAAGATAGTAAAATATTTAAAAATATCGATAATAAATCACATATGTATTTTGTTCATAGTTATGAATTTATCCCGGATGATAAGAACGTAATTTCTGCAACCACTGATTATGCATCAAATATTGTTTGTTCGGCTGAAAAAGAAAATATTTTTGGGACTCAATTTCATCCTGAAAAGAGTGACAAAATGGGACTACGAATTATAAAAAACTTTATTACATTATAAGAATAAAAAATATGTCTAATTTACTCAAAAAAACTAGCTTATCTGTAAATAATGCAGATAAGATTGTTTCAGAAACATTGCACAAATGTGATGATGGTGAATTATATTTAGAAGACACAAAATTTGAAACTGTTACACTAGATGACAATAAAATTAAGAACTCAAAATATAGTACTGATTTTGGTTACGGATTTAGAGCAGTTACTGACGATGTTATTGCCTACTCACATTCTAATGAAATTTCAGAAAAGTCACTTAAAAAATCAAGCGATAGTATAAAATCAACACTTAAAAGTAAAAATGGAATCTATAATTCTAATATAAAAAAAACTAATCAAAAATTCTATAACGATATAGATCCTATTGAAACAAAGTCTTTAAATGCAAAAATTGAGTTATTGAATTCAATGAATGAGTATTCAAGATCTAAAGATCCATCAGTCAAACAGGTTACTGCAAGCTTTATTGGTGAAAAAAAAAGTATTGAAATTTTAAGATCTGGAGGTGAATTTTTACAAGATAGCAGACCACTTGTTAGAATTAATATATCTATGATGGTTGAAAAAGATGGACGAAAAGAAACTGCTGTATATGGGGTTGGTGGAAGACAATCTTATGAGGAATATTTAAAAGATGGTAAATGGAAAAAATTGTGTGATGAGGCTTTTAGAATTGCAACTATAAATCTAAAAAGCAAATCATCTCCTGCAGGGGAAATGAAAGTAGTTCTCGGACCAGGTTGGCCAGCTATTTTGATACATGAAGCTATAGGTCATGGTTTAGAAGGAGATTTTAACAGAAAAAAGACATCTGCATTTCATAATTTGATTGGTGAAAGAGTTGCTAGTGAGGGAGTTACAATTATTGATGATGGGACAATTGATAATAGAAGGGGAAGTTTAAATATTGATGATGAAGGAACTCCTACAGAAAGGACAGTTTTAATCGAAAATGGAATTTTAAAAAATTTTATGCAGGATCGATTAAATGCACGTTTGATGAATACCAATTCTACAGGCAATGGAAGAAGAGAAAGTTATAAGCATATTGTATTACCAAGAATGCGTAATACTATTATGTTAAACGGAAATCATACTCAGGACGAGATGATTAAATCTGTAAATAAAGGAATTTTTGCAGTTAGTTTCGGCGGTGGACAAGTCGATATTACGTCAGGAAAATTTGTTTTTAATTGTACAGAGGCTTATGAAATTATAGACGGAAAAATTGGAGCTCCTTTAAAAGGAGCAACTTTAATTGGTGATGGTCCATCATCTTTAAAAGAGGTGTTAATGGTTGGAAATGATATGATGTTAGATCCAGGTATTGGAACTTGTGGGAAGGATGGACAAGGAGTGCCAGTTGGAGTTGGTCAACCATCATTGTTAATTGATAATATGACAATTGGTGGCACTAAATTATAAAAATGATCAAAGAAAAAGACTATTTAAGCACTATTGCAAATCAATGTTTATCTAAGGCTAAAAAGCTTGGTTCAACAGAGGCGAATGTGATTGTGATGAATTCTGTTTCTGAAAATGTAAACGTAAGAAATAGAAAATTAGATGGCTCAACAAGGTCTGAAAATTTAGAAATTACACTAACAACATATATTGGCAAGAGAAAATCTTCAATATCATCATCAGATTTTAATAAAAAAAATTTAGACAATCTGATTGAGAGATGTATTGAGAGTACAAAAATTACACCTGAAGATGAATTTAATTCTCTTGCAGATAAAGAGTTATATTTTAAAGGCGATAAAGATCTAGACTTGTATGATGAAACAGTTTTAGAAAATCAACAAAAAATAAACTACATAAAAGAAGCTGAAGAAGAGGCTTTTTCAAAAAAAAATATAATCAATACAAATGGATCAGGATTTGGTCAAAATAAAACAAATTTTGTTTTAGCAAATTCAAATGGGTTTTCTGATGGATACAAAACATCACAATTTACAGCATACTGTGAAGTAGTATCAAAAAATAATGGTAGTATGGAAAGAGATTACGAATATAGCAGTAAGCGTTTTTATAATGATATTTTAAAACCAAAAGAATTAGGTGCTAAAGCTGCTGAACTTGCATTAGAAAAATTAAACCCTAAAAAAATTAAAAGTGAAAAATTAAATATTGTGTTTGATAAAAGAATTGCAAAAAGTTTTTTATCAACTTTCTCAAGCGCAATTTCTTCGAGTGTAATTTCAAAAGGCACTACTTTTTTGAAAGATAAATTAAATAAAAAAATATTTAGCAATAAAATAAATATTCAGGACAAAGGTGATATAAAAAAAGCAAATGGATCTAGGTATTTTGATAGTGAAGGAGTTAAAATTAAATCCTTAGATCTTGTTAAAAATGGTGATTTAAAAGATTTTTTAGTAGACAGTTATAATGGTAAAAAAATTAAAATGCAGTCCAATGGTAGAGCTAGTGGATCTACAAATTTGTATTTTTTGAACGGCACTTTAAGTTTTAAAGAGCTAATTAATTCAAGTAAAAAAATACTTTATGTAAAAGAAACGATTGGGAGAGGAGCAAATTTAATTACAGGCGATTATTCGGTAGGTGCATCTGGTTTAATGATTGAAAATGGAGATTTTTCTTATCCAGTAAGTGAAATTACAATAGCTGGAAATTTAAATGATATTTTTAAAAACATATCATTAGCAAATGATTTAGAATTCAATTATTCTACTAATTCACCGACAATG
>MDSV01119087.1_pt1 | contig 33824 bp, 30 predicted proteins | sample 810851 | NCBI WGS metagenome assembly MDSV01 (sample SAMN05326640, study PRJNA326480) | marine metagenome | isolation source: seawater | place: Atlantic Ocean: North East | collected 2012 | reverse complement strand
TGTTCCGGCTACTGCTGTGTCAACTGTACTTGTGGCTGTAATATTTGCAGATATATTACCATCTACATTATCTGCAGCTGTTGCATTAGCATCTGTGTATGTAGCACCTTGGTTTACAGAGACTGGTGATGTGCCCGATAGTGTAATAACTGGAGCCTCTGTGTCTAGTACATTAACTATTCTTACAAGTGCCAAGGCAGTATTGCCAGCTGCATCTGCAACACTGTAAGTAACTGTGTATGTTCCTGCTGCGCTTGTGTCAACTGTACTTGTTGCTGTAATATTTGCAGATATATTACCATCCACATTATCTGTAGCCGTAGCACCAGCATCTGTGTATGTAGCACCTTGGTTTACAGAGACTGGTGATGTGCCCGCTAGTGTAATAACTGGAGCTTCTGTATCTAATACATTTACTGTCCTTACTTTTTGTGTTGCAGAATTTCCAGATGAATCATTAACATTGTATGTTATGAAATAAGTCCCTGCAACATTTACATTTACAGAGCCCGCTATAACTATTGCGCTAGTATAACTGATTCCTGGATGATCAACAGCAGTTGCATTAGGTTCGGTATAAGTACCTCCTTGATTCATTAAAAGAGGATTATCACCAAGTAGTGTTATAATTGGAGCTACAGTATCTACAACAGTGACTGTTCTAGTTTTTTGGATAGCTGGATTTCCTGCAGTGTCAGTAACGTCATATGTAAGCGTATAAGTCCCTGGGATAGATGTATCTACAGTTCCAGAAATAGTTACATTCGCAGCTAAATTATTATCAATATTATCTGTTACTGTAAATCCAGGATCAGTATATGTTTCATTATTGTTAATTGAAAAATTACTTCCGCCCAAAAGGGTTATAACAGGAGCTTCATTATCCAAAGTTTCTGTTAAAATTGCTGCTCTGCTAAAGCTATTTATCTTTAAATTTTCAGATGATGTAGTGCCGTGTAGAAATACAAGTGTATTCCCGTAGAGAAAACTAGAAAAAAAAAGCACTACAAAATGTAATATATATTTCAATTTCAATTGGTTATTTTATTTAAAATCAACCTTATACAAATATAGTTACTTATTACATATAATTTTATTTTGACAGTATATGCATACAGTTATTATTAAAACGCAATTAATATGTATTTTATTTCAGTTTGTTTGGAAATATTTAATTAAACCTAACAGTTTAATATGAAAAAAATCTAATAAATTTAAACCTAATAAAAATAAAGTATAAAAAAACCCCACCAAAAGGTGAGGTTTTGATTGTATTGACGGCTTAAACTATTAAGCTTTCTTAACGAAAGGAAGACCAGTTCGTTCGTTTTCAACTACCTTCTTACCAGCTGGTAAATCACAAGCGTTGACACGCTGATCTTTAGCAAAGTAATAAATGGTTTGGTTTCTTCCTCCTTTTAGAGTTACATCTTTAGTATGTAGGTAATAAGTTTTACCCTTACTATTTTCAAATGAGTATGCCATATTTATTTAATTTTCATAAAGTTAGTAAAAAAAATGCACATCTAACCTGTAAGTGATATAAAAATGCATGTTTTATTCACATATTCTAAAATTTAACAAAAAATTTTAACCTTAATTGTATCATATTTTTTTTAAAAAATTTTAAATATCTGAAAATGTGCTAGTTATGTTTTAGCGAAAAATATTCTCCTTCGCTACTATAAGGTAAAAATAAACTGAATTAGCCAATGATTATTTAATAAAAAAGACACTTTTTGTTAATAAGGTGTCTGCTCAGAGGCTCTTAAAAAGTCTTGGATGGAGATTTTCAGGCAAGGTCATGTTTGAATAAAGGTGCTTTGTCAATCGATGAGCAAGAAATGGTGTCCACAATACTCTAAGGGACCCATTCCGTTTATGCAACTTAAAAAAGTTAAATTGGAGTGCATAAAAAACCCACAAATGTGGGTTTTGATTAATTAGTTAGGCCAAAGATCTTGTTCAAAGTCTCGAATAATATTTTTAAGCCTCTCGGATTCAATGAGCTGCATAAAGGGATCATCAACATATTGATCAACAGGACGGTCGTTGAAAACATTGTCGATAGCATAGATACGTGCAGCAAAACGTCTTGAGGTCAAAAGGTGATCAAATGAAATACGACTGGCATTGTTTTGATCATCGAAAACAAGTTGTTCATGGAGTATAGGTCGCAAGTCTTTATACCACAACCAAAATAAATCCACAGGATCATTATTGTCAAGGTTATTCATGTCTTTACCACGAGGCATAACACCAAGTAGTCTGTAGCGTAATTCTCCGATACGCTTATCAATGTACCATATACCTTTAAGTTTGTACGAGACAATATCCATAGATCTTAGGGGGACAACTTCAGGTCCGTCACGATTTTCAAGACGCTTTAGATATGTTTCCTTATCAAAAAGCTCTGTAAAGTTGGGATTTGCATCATTATAAACATCTTGAATTTTTCCATCAAGGATTGCCTCCTTAATGGTGCGCCAAAGAGATTTACGTTCACTGATGTAAAGCCCGTCTTTTGGAAAAAGTAAAGGGTGATTAAATTTTTCACTTAAATCAATCTCCTCATAAACAATCTTACTCCACATAATATCCTTCTCATCAACATAAGGATACGAAAGGTATTTTTTATCTGAAAGCTGTTCAATTTGTTCTTTAGAATAAACGCCAATTTCAGAAGGCTTATCAGCATTGAGTACGTTTACTTGAGCTTGTAGATATATGCTACAGCAAATAAGCAATAAAACGGCATTTAGATTTATTTTCATTATTTAATTGTTAGGGCAAAGTCTGTTACTTTAATGTCGTCTATAACTTGGGTTTCTGTTTTTACCTGAGCTTCAATGTTATAAACAAAAATTATATCTCCACGTGATGCATTATCCAAATAAGAACGAATAACGCGAGAGTCTTTAATTTTATTAGAATTAATGGGTATTGCCGCTCTACTACCTACTTTAATGTTAAAGCGTTTAACAGTCACATTCAAATTGTAGTCAAAGTCATCAGGAAATTTAGCTGCAATGGTACCAGCCGGAACGTATTCTCTAATGATTTCACCACTGTTGAATTTACCAAGACGCTCACCCAAATCAATAGAACCTAAGGCAGGCGGTAAAGGTTTAATCCTAAAGTCTTGTCCAGGGGCGTTAATAGTCGATCCGTTAATTTCTCCAGAAACAAAAATACGCATGCTCTCACCTACTTTATCTCCATCTGGAATAGCCTCAAATTTTAATCCACTACGGCGTACTTTACCGTTTGTAGCACGAACGCTTAATTTATTGTTAGGAATACCAGGGATTGAAATAGATAAATCGTTGGGTAATCCGCGATACACAACCTTCATTTGATCGGCAGAAATAACAGCGTCGTTGGGTTTATCAATCACAGAAATCACTTGTGCTACATCAACAGATTGTTCCTTATTGTTACGCTCGAAAAATAGTTTGCCTGTCAACTTATAAGAACCTGGTGTACTAAAACGTTTATTTAGTTGAACACCACCGGCAGCAATTTCGAAATCTCTGCCTTGACGCATAGGTCTGTCGTTGAGCGATAACTCAACTCTGTCGGGCTTAAAGTTGGAGTCCTTTTTACCCATAACAATAGAGGCATCAACTAATTCACTTGTATAATAAGATGATTTTGACGTTTCCAAAAGGGTTTGGTATTTGTTAAGCCCTCCCTCATGTGCATTAATCGTACTCAACATATTTTCCAATATTTTATTTTCAACAAATCGAATATCAGATTGAATTTTAGTAAGTTTAGATAAAGATGCTATTAATGGAAATCCTTTATAGTGGTAGTCTAAGAAAGGCTGTTGTTTCCCGTCTCTGTTCAATACCATTTCCGAATATTCGAAACGCGAAAATAGATCATCAAGAAAAGAAAAATCAAAATCGGCATATTCCCCTTCAGGAGAACCTTCTATTGGGGGATCTTTTTCAATATCAGCTTCTAAAAAATTATTTAGTACTTGCTGTATATTAGCAGGAAAATTTGCAAAACGATCCACAAATTCTTGTCCTGAATCCGAATAAACATTACCAATAAAAAAAAGTTCGTCAAGATATTGAGACTTATCCATTACTTGATAGTCTATAATAGTATCCGTTATTCCTGTTTCAACATCCTCACGCGCAATACGATAGCCATTTTCTCCTGTACCAATCAAGCGGTTTTTGAGCGTATCGATGTAGTTAAAGTATTCATCAACTATAACCTGAACTTTAGGTGCGCTTTGGGCAGCAACCTTATAATAATCATTGTTACTATTATTACTGAACAAGCTGTATTTCTCATTACTATCCATCACCAAGTCTCGGGTTGCAGTAGCAATATCATCATTAATTAAACCTAAGGTGGCCAATACTTCCTTACTAATATTCAAGGCCAACATGGCGATGAATACCAAGTACATCATATTGATCATTTTTTGCCTAGTATCCTGTTTACCTGCAGCCATATTTATTTTTTCATTGCCCCTAAAATCTCGGCATATTTTGCATTAAGGTTAGCAACTGTGCTTTTCATTGTCGCCAATTCAACATGTAATGCATTCATGCTATCTACTACATCTGTGTGAGCTTTTGGCTCTGTAGCGACAGCATCTTTCGTAGCGCTGTAGGCCGATGCAAGCTGATCTAAAGCTTCATTTGTTTGAGTAACGTTATTATTCAAACTAATCATGTTTTCAGAAAAATCAGTAGGAACTTCTAAAGATCCTGTTGCGCTAACCGCAGATGTTATGTTAGTGCCTAAAGTTTCAAGCTGTGCAGTAGCGCGCTGATAGGCAGCCTTAAGGGCTTGTGCCTCAGCAGAAATATCAGATAAATCTGTTGCTTCCTCAGGATCTGTGGATGAGGATTCACTTGCTGTATAATAGCCCCTAATACCTGCAATAAGGAAAATCACAGCTTCTGTAACTAAACCTGCTGTGAGCCAGGTGTTCCCTGAAAAAATAAAGTCATTGTGTGTTATTTTTAGTAATGCACCAATAATAACAATTGATGCACCTGCTCCAAAAAGGAGTTCTAAAATATTTTCTGGAATTGGAAATTTATTTTTTTTCATATTATGTTATTGTTGAATTTTATTTGTTCCTAAATAATTTCGTGCCAAGCGGAATCCAATATAACTCCTTGCGCTGTCTGCGTACTCGTAGTCTCTTGAAGCTACACGCAGATAATAAGCAACATCTTTCCAGGAACCCCCACGAACAACTTTTTGTTTATCCTCAAAATTATCATAATTAGGATTTGCAGAGGTAAGAAAATCATATGTAGCTTTAGAATATGTTGAGTTTGTCCATTCCGATACATTACCAGCCATATTATAGAGACCATAGTCATTGGGGTCAAAAGAGTTGGCTTCAACCGTATAAAGTGCCTCGTCTGCAACATAGTTACCGCGTTTGGGCTTAAAATTAGCCATAAAGCATCCTCTGTCGTCTGTCAAGTATGGGCCTCCCCAGGGATAAGTAGCGGATTCTAAACCACCGCGAGCAGCGTATTCCCATTCAGCTTCAGTTGGAAGCCTAAACTTAGCTGTAGTAGATTTTCGCTTTTTTCTACTTCTGAGGTAATCGTTTCTAATTTTTGTACGCCAATGGGCAAATGCGCGTGCTTGGTCCCAGTTAATCCCAACGACTGGATACGATTCATAAGCTTGATGCCAAAAATAATCGTTATGCATTGGTTCATTGTAACTGTACTTAAAATCTTTTAACCAAACCGTGGTGTCTGGGTATATTTCGTGTACTTCATATCGAGTAAATGCAGAGCGTGTGCTATCAGGATTCTGAACTGCTTTTTCAAGATCTACACTAGCAAAACGGTATTTTAATAATTTGGTATTAACAACTGGGTCTCCAGTAAACCACTCACTTTCTGGTAAATAAATAATCTCTTCTATAACTCGGGCATATTCTGCATTTGGATATTCCTGTCGGTCTTTAATAATGTCAACGTCTCTGTTCAAGGGAAGACTATAATGGAACAATGTATCAGGTGCTTCTTCTGTCTCATAATAATTTGAAACCGCATCTGAAAAGTTTTCTTCCAAGAATTGCTGGTATCCGCTTTTATCCTCGTCGTCAGTAACTTCTAATGCATCTATATCATATTTAGGTAAATAAGCTAAAATGGGGTTTTCATCAATTTCATCATCAGTTGAAGGGAACTCAGAAACAGAAAAATATCCACCACTTAGCAATGCAGCCTTTGCCAATTCAGTACGAATAACTGAATCTTTTACCCATTCTACAAATTGACGATATTCTCCATTGGTAATTTCAGTTTCGTCCATCCAAAAGGATCGCAAACTAACTGTTCGGGTAGGATTGTCGTTCGCAGCTATTACATCTTCATCTGAAGATCCCATAGTAAATGAGCCGCCAGGAATTAAAACCATTCCGTGAGGTTTTTGTGGGTAAAACTTTTTTTGCTTTATACCTACAAGCTCACCTTGATTTGATTTACCACATCCAATTAGGGTCGTGGCGACAAGAAAAAATAGAGTTACCTTCCTCATTTAATTTTAAATAATATTACTTTAAAATAAAGTAATGCATCAAAAATATGGAATTTAATGCATACTTCGCTTAACTGATTTCCACCAGCGACTAGGAATTTCTCCTTTTTGAGCCAATCTATAGTCTTTTTCAGCACATGGTAATAACGTAACTTGGTCATTATTATTATGTTTACCTTCTTTTGGGACTTCAATCCACCAACGCTTACTTTTCTCACTTCTATAAAAAATGAGTTCTGTTTGTTCTTGTGGAACGACAAATTTTGTACAAGCTTCGTGTGTTGAAAACGGATATTCGTTTACACGATGACAATATCCCTCAAGCACATACCATATCATTTGTGCGAGCAACTGATCCGTTCTTTGGCTGTCTGAAATATTAAAAATACCCAAAACACTTAGTCTATCACTTAAGCCCGCATAACGCATAAGCTTGCAAATTTGCGCACCATCAAAGCCGTTAGGCAATCCCTTAGGATTGTCCAATTCGCTTGCTTTTACAGAACTCAAATCGACTGAAAGTATATCCGTATCTCTTAAAATCGGTTCAGACTCGTGTATGTCAGCAGATATGTCTCCTAAACGATATGCATCAAAAAAGAGCTTTTCCATGAGGTCCAGCTCTTCTTGTGAAACATAATATGACTGGTATCCAAGATTGGTAAACTGCTTTAGGTTATTTGGTTTGTCAATAATGATTTTTGACATGTAACTATCATCTGAAATCAAAACCCCGGGCTCTCCAAAATCAAGATGTGCATCAATAGAGGTCAAATTGACATAAGCGTTCATTCCGCTTAACCCCCTAAACATTCCAAGTGTATTTTCCTGTTCGCCTCCTACTATAATAGTAAGTATATTACGCTGATAAAGTTCTTTTACCAATGATTTTAATGCAAACAAGGTGTCATTAGGATGGTCCCCACTTGGCAATACACCAAGGTCAGCACATATAAAATCCCAATTTCCAGTAAAGAGTTGATAGAATTGCTCTCGAAAACGCAAATGCAGTGGTTCCCCTTTAACCAATCGTGGCTCTAAAGACACCATGGCAACACTCACATCTGTCAATTCAGGGACCCCGTCTTTTTGGGTATGAATACGGAGATTGGTGCCTAAAACTTGATTTGGCAGTATTTGGTTGTGTGCCAACAGTCGGTCATCGATAGGACTTAAAAAATCAAAATCCACTTTATTTCTTTTTGGTACGCTTTTTCTTCTTGGGTTTTTGCTTCTCCAGGTAAGACATCGCTTGTGTAAGCGTCATTTTTGACACATCGATTGTTTTTTGAAGCTCGACTTTTTGTTTGCCTTTGATGATATTGTGTCTGCCCCAACGTGCTTTTTCAACTTTAACTCCTTCATCCTCCCAATTATGAACAACACGTTCTGATTCTTTTTTCTTCTTGTCCTCAATCAATTGGGAAATATCTGATTCTGTCAAATTATCGAAATCGTATTTCTTTGAAACATTCACAAACCAACCATTCCATTTGATAAAAGGACCAAAGCGTCCAACTCCTTTGGTAACTGGCAATTCTTCGTAAGTAGCTATTGGCGCATCAGCGATGCGCTTTTCCTTAATTAACTCAATAGCTTCTTCAAGTGTAGTCGACAAAGGGTTTTTCCCATTTGGCAGCGAAATAAATGTTTTTCCGTGACGTACGTAAGGCCCGTAACGTCCATTGTTAACGTCAACCGATTCAGATTCAAATTCACCTAAATTCAAGGGTAGTTTGAACAAGTCCAGCGCTTGTTCGAAAGTAATTTTAGTCAATTGTTGATCAGGATGTAAACTTGCAAACAAGGGTTTATCTTCATCTTCAGCAGTACCTATTTGAGCCATGGCGCCAAACTTTCCTAATCGAACACTAAGTTGACGTCCAGTTTTAGGATCTACACCGAGTACGCGCTCGCCAATTTCACGCTGTGCATTTTCTTTGACATCTTCAACGACAGTATGGAAATCTTTATAAAATGATTTCATCATATTTTTCCAATCTTCATTTCCTAATGCTATCGAATCGAAGCTTTGCTCCACTTCAGCGGTAAAGTTATAATCTACAACGCGAGGGAAATTCTTTACTAAAAAGTCATTGACCAGCATTCCTACGTCAGTGGGAACCAATTTGCCTTTTTCAGAACCGATGCGTTCGCTGAGTATTTCTTTTTTGATATCATTTTGAATCAAAACTAGTTGGGTGTATTTTCTTTCATCGCCCTCAACGGTTCCCTTTTCAATGTATTTACGATTGATAATCGTTGTAATTGTCGGAGCGTAAGTCGAAGGACGACCGATACCCAACTCTTCTAAACGCTTAACAAGAGAAGCCTCTGAGTAGCGGGATGGAGGTCTGGTAAATCTTTGCGTGGCTGTGATTATTTTGACGTCTAATTGCTCGCCTTGAGTAACTTTTGGCAACATGCCTTCTTGAGCTTCTTCCTCTTCGTCTTTTCCTTCAAGATAGACTTTAAGAAAGCCTTCAAAAGTAACCACTTCACCGCGAGCGGTAAATTTCTTATCGTGCTTGTCAGCACAAATATGAACAACGGTTCGCTCCAAATTGGCATCGCTCATTTGAGAGGCTATGGTCCTTTTCCATATCAATTCATAAAGTCGCAGCTCATCAGGTGAAGCATCAATGCGCGTTCTAGCTGGTTTCGTTGGGCGTATTGCTTCGTGCGCTTCTTGTGCGCCTTTATTTTTTGTTTTGAACACACGGGTATGTGCGTAATCTGGTCCATATAAAGTGGTGATGACCTCACGTGCCTCGTTTAGGGCCTGTTTGGAAAGATTAACACTGTCTGTTCGCATGTAGGTAATATGCCCTGCCTCGTACAAACGTTGTGCATTTGACATTGTTCTACTTACCGAAAAACCAAGTTTTCGAGACGCTTCTTGTTGCAGAGTCGAAGTGGTAAAAGGCGCCGTTGGTGATTTGATTGCAGGCCTTTTTTCCAAATTTAATACTGTAAAAATAGCATTTATGTTTTGTGATAAAAAGGTCTTTGCCTCCTCCTCAGTTTTGTAAGTAGCTGCAGAAAATGCTTTGATAGATTTTCCTGAACCTGTCAGAAAAATAGATTGGATTTTATAAGAAGTTTTTGGTGAGAAGATTTCAATTTCACGTTCGCGTTCCACAATTATACGAACCGATACCGATTGTACACGACCAGCCGAAAGGCCCCCTTTTACTTTGCGCCACAGTATCGGGGAGAGTTCATAACCAACTAATCGATCTAATACGCGACGAGCTTGTTGTGCGTCTACCAAATGTTGATTAATTGATCTTGGGTGCTGGATGGCATTCTGAATGGCATCCTTTGTTATTTCGTGAAAAACAATGCGTTTTGTGCTCTGTTGGTTTAAGTCGAGTTGTTGTACAAGGTGCCAAGCAATCGCCTCCCCCTCTCGATCTTCATCGCTTGCAAGCCAAATGGTTTCTGCGTTTTTGGCCAATGTGCGTAGTTCTCGTACTACCTTTTTCTTGTCATCGTTTACAATGTAGTTTGGACTAAAATCGCCCGCAACATCAACCCCCAACTCCTTGGATGGAAGGTCTGAGATGTGACCGTAGCTAGAAACCACTTTGAATTTATCACCCAAAAACTTTTCAATTGTTTTAGCTTTTGCAGGTGATTCAACTATGACTAAATTCTTAGGCATTGATAGAAATTAAAGTAACAAAAGTAGGCGAATTTATGTTTTGTAAAAATTATGAAACCGTATTTAACTTTAAAAAAACTTTAGGACAGTATTTTTTTTAATCAAAAGGAATGATTTTAATGCATGGCTTTAAACCACTGCAATATCAAATATAATTACGTTTTTATATGCTAAATTTTGATGGAAAATATCTTTTGTTTTAAAAAACTTGTGGTGTTGCATTGACAAAAACCTGACAAAATGTCAATTTCGATGATATTTTGTACTTTTGTTTACTCAAAAAAAAAGACATGCCAATCGCGCAGTTTGTTGATCCAAAAAACCCAAATGCCTACAATGGCGAGGTACTGACTCTTTCTAATGACTCAAACAGCAAGGGTACAAAAAAAATGTTTATCGAATCATATGGCTGTCAAATGAATTTTTCTGACAGCGAGATTGTTGCGTCCATATTAGCCGAGGCCGGCTATCAGATAACAAACGAACTTAACGAAGCTGACCTAATACTAGTCAATACCTGTTCTATTAGAGATAAGGCTGAGCAGACTATTCGCAAACGTCTTACCACTTTTCAGAAAGTTAAGAAATCCAACCCTAATCTAAAAGTTGGTGTTTTAGGTTGTATGGCCGAAAGGCTTAAAAGTGCTTTTTTAGAAGAAGAAAAAATTGTTGATTTGGTAGTAGGACCCGATTCCTACAAAGACCTCCCAAAACTTGTAGCAGAAGTTGAATCAGGTAGAGAAGCTGTTAATGTTATACTTTCAAAAGAAGAAACATACGGCGATGTGCAACCTGTCCGATTGCAATCAAATGGGGTAACAGCTTTTGTTTCCATCACACGTGGTTGTGATAACATGTGTACGTTCTGCGTGGTCCCTTTTACGCGTGGACGTGAGCGGAGTCGAGACCCAAAAAGTATTTTATTTGAAGTTAGTAATCTAGCCAAAAATGGCTTTAAGGAAGTTACCCTTCTGGGGCAAAACGTCGATAGTTACCTTTGGTATGGAGGTGGTCCTAAAAAAGACTTTCGAAAAGCTAGCCCGCTGCAACAAAAAACTGCCGTTCAATTTCATCATTTGTTGGACATAGTAGCACAAGCACATCCAGGTATTCGTATACGTTTTTCTACTTCCAATCCACAAGACATGACTCGAGACTTACTTCACATCATGTCTAAGCACCCTAATATTTGCAATCACATCCACCTCCCAGTTCAATCTGGTAGTAATGAAGTTCTCAAAGCCATGAACCGTCAGCACACACGTGAAGAGTACATGGCATTAATTAACGATATAAAACATATTTTACCAGATTGTGGTATATCCCAAGACATGATTGCTGGCTTTCCAAACGAAACAGAACAAAATCATAAAGATACACTTGACCTAATGGAATATGTTACCTACGACTTTGGATTTATGTTTATGTATTCCGAGCGACCTGGCACTCCTGCTGCAAAAAAATTAAAAGATAATATTCCAGAAAATATCAAAAAAAGAAGACTTCAGGAAATTGTTGATATGCAACAAAAACACGGACGTATTAGAAACGAGCAACAACTTGGAAAAATATTAGAGGTACTTGTTGAAAAAACATCTAAACGATCTGAGCACCAATGGAGCGGAAGAGCACAACAAAACACCGTTGTCGTTTTCCCAAAAAGCGATTATAAAATAGGTGATTTTGTTTCTGTTATAATTGAATCTTGCACCTCTGCAACGCTTGTTGGTACTGCTGTAGGATATGGCCCAACTCAAAAATATCATTATGGATAATGTTAAAAATATAAAGCAACGTTTTGCTATAATTGGCAATGATCCTCAACTTAATTTTGCCATTGGCAAGGGAATTCGTGTGGCTCCCACAGAAATTTCCGTTTTGGTAACGGGAGAGTCTGGTGTGGGTAAAGAAATTTTTCCACGCATCATTCATCAATTATCAAACCGTAAACACGGAAAGTTTATCGCAGTTAACTGCGGTGCTATTCCAGAGGGAACCATAGATTCTGAATTGTTTGGGCACGAAAAAGGCGCCTTTACTGGAGCCACCCAAACTCGAAAGGGTTACTTCGAAGTAGCCGATGGTGGTACCATATTTTTGGACGAAGTTGGAGAGCTTCCATTATCTACCCAAGTAAGACTACTTCGGGTTTTGGAAAACGGTGAATTTTTAAAGGTTGGGTCGTCTAAAGTGCAAAAAACTGATGTACGATTAGTGGCGGCAACCAATTTACCTATGCTCGAAGCCATCCATAAAGGGAAATTTAGAGAAGATTTATACTACAGGCTAAGCACGGTTGAAATCAACCTGCCGCCGCTTAGAGACAGAAAGGGTGATATTCACCTATTGTTTCGAAAGTTTGCTGCTGACTTTGCGCAAAAATACCGCATGCCTACCGTGCGCTTAGACGACAAGGCACAAACACTACTTAAGCAACAACCATGGGATGGAAATATCCGACAGTTGCGAAACATTGCAGAGCAACTATCGGTTTTAGAACAAGAGAGAAACATCAATGTGCAAATTTTAAGCCAATACCTTCCTGCGACAAAAGCAAATCTGCCTGCGATTATTGACCTAAAAGAATCTGGTGGTGATTTTTCTTCAGAACGTGAAATTCTATATAAGATACTTTTTGATATGAAAGCTGATCTCAACGATTTAAAAAAACTTACACATGAGCTCATGAATACTTCAAGTATGGATCAAGCTAAAGCCCAACACGAGGGATTAATTGATAAAATATATGGAGACAAAGCCAATGAAGAAGAGCCCTATCAGTTACAAAGTACTACTGCAGCCACCACATTGCAACAAGATTTTAATGACCGATATGAGTATGCGGAAGAAATTGAGGAGGCAGAAACCCTATCTTTACAGGATAAAGAGTTAGAGCTAATTGTTAAAGCATTGGAACGCAACAAGGGTAGAAGAAAGGCTGCAGCTGCAGAATTGGGTATTTCGGAGCGCACACTTTATCGAAAAATTAAACAATTTGATTTAGACAAATAATATGAAAAAACTCGTTTTTTTAATTTTTGTTTTACTTATGGGTTGCAAGTATTATTCATTCACGGGGGCTTCAATTCCAAAGGGTGCAGAGACAGTTCAAGTTAATTTTTTTGTAAACAATGCCGCAAATGAAGTAGGTTCCGTTTTTGAACCAGGTCTAGATCGTGATTTTACAAATGCTGTTCAAGAAATGTTGCTCAATCAAACTAACTTAGATCTGACAAATGTAAATGGGAATTTAATTTATGAAGGGGAAATTGTAACTTATCGGGTGACTCCCATGACTGCAACAGCTCAAGAAACTGCAGCACAAAACAGACTTACTATGGGCGTTAACGTGCGTTATTTTAACACACTCAACGACGAAGATGATTTTGAAAAAAAGTTTAGTTTCTTTTACGATTTTGATGCTGCTACTCAAGTTCAAGCGATACAATCAGAAGCACATGAAATACTATTCGAACGAATTACTCAAGACATTTTTAATGAATCTTTAGCAAAATGGTAAACAGCAAAAGTACATATTTGACAAAATTAATTGAGCAGGGATACGATGACCCAGAAGCTACATTAAACCGTGTAGATACCCTCATACAACAATATCCCTATTTTCAAGCACTATACCATCTAAGCTGGCAAATTGCCGAAAAGCATGAACTAAAGCAGGCAACTTCTTTTTTAGCATCCTGTGCAATACACACCAAAAATAGATTACACTTAATCAAATCGCCTACAGGTGATGCAGAACGTGTCACACTTGCGCAACAAATTCATGAAGTAGACCAGGTCATGTCGTTTATGGATTGGTTACGCCAAATAGATGATTGCTTGCCGAAAGAAACTAATCAAGAGCTGCTCATTGATAAATTCATTTCCAATACTCCTAAAATTGGTATAGTAAAAGATGACAAAAAAACAGTTGATTTAACCCAAAAACAGCGATTTGATTACAAATCACTGATGACGGAGACCTTGGCAAAGATCTATGTAAAGCAGGGGAAATTTAAAAACGCAATAAACGCCTATGAAATATTGGCATTGAAATATCCAGAAAAAAGTAGTTTATTTGCAAACCAAATTAAAAAAATTAAGAAAGCACAAAACAAAAGTTAATATGAGTTCATTTTCCGTTTTTCTAGTACTAACAATCATAGTTTGCTTTCTGCTAATCTTAGTGGTAATGGTTCAAAATCCTAAAGGAGGTGGTCTTTCATCTGCATTTGGTGGGAGCTCTCAACAACTTGGTGGTGTTCAAAAAACGACCGACTTCCTAGATAAAAGCACCTGGGTGCTCGCTACTTTATTATTAGTGCTTGTTCTGATTTCTAATTCCATGATTAGCATGCCGTCAAATGCGGGTGAGTCTACATTAATTGACGAAACAACAATTGAAGAAAGCATTCCGGAAGCTATTCCAGAGCAACTTCCCGAGTTACCACAAACAGACGGAGAGAACTAAAATGTCAAGCTGTCAGTTTTTTGACTCATTTTTTCTTATTATTTGATATGGCACAGTTGATGCAATATAATTTTTATAAACTAAATTTTTAGACATGAGTACGATCAATATTAAACCTTTAGCTGATCGTGTCGTAATTGCACCATTAGCTGCAGAAACGACCACAGCATCAGGAATTATTATTCCGGATACAGCTAAAGAAAAACCACAAAAAGGAACTGTAGTTGCTACAGGACCAGGGACTAAAGACGATGCTATCACTGTAAAGATTGGCGATAACGTGTTGTATGGTAAATATGCTGGTACAGAACTAAAATTAGACGGTGGCGATTATATCATCATGCGTGAAAGCGACATTCTAGGAATAATTTCATAAAAAATAATCATGGCAAAGAAAATTCAATTTGACATAGAAGCCCGCGATGGATTAAAGCGCGGTGTTGACGCACTTGCTGATGCAGTAAAAGTAACACTTGGGCCTAAAGGTAGAAACGTAATTATTGGCAAATCTTTTGGTGGCCCACAGGTAACCAAAGACGGTGTTAGTGTTGCAAAAGAAGTAGAACTTGAAGATGCCCTTGAAAACATGGGTGCGCAAATGGTAAAAGAAGTAGCTTCCAAAACCAACGACCTTGCTGGTGATGGAACTACCACGGCAACAATACTTGCACAAGCCATTGTTAAAGAAGGGCTCAAAAATGTTGCTGCTGGAGCTAATCCTATGGACCTAAAACGCGGCATTGACAAAGCTGTTGAAGCTATAGTTTCTGACCTTAACAAACAATCTGTTGAAGTGGGTAACTCCTCTGAAAAAATCAAACAAGTGGCATCAATTTCAGCCAATAACGATGCAAATATTGGAGAGTTGATTACAGCGGCTTTTGAAAAAGTAGGAAAAGAGGGGGTTATTACGGTAGAAGAGGCCAAAGGAACCGATACAACGGTTGATATTGTTGAGGGCATGCAGTTTGATCGTGGTTACATATCACCATACTTTGTTACAAATTCAGACAAAATGGAAGCAGACATGGAATCTCCGTACATTCTATTGTATGACAAAAAGATTTCTACGATGAAAGACTTACTTCCTGTTTTAGAGCCTGTTGCCCAAAGTGGGAAACCATTGGTAGTTATCGCAGAAGACGTTGACGGAGAGGCATTAGCAACACTTGTGGTTAACAAACTTCGCGGTTCGCTTAAAATAGCAGCTGTTAAAGCTCCCGGTTTTGGTGACAGAAGAAAAGCCATGTTAGAAGACATTGCTATTTTGACTGGAGGAACGGTTATTTCTGAAGACCGTGGATTTACACTTGAAAATACAACCATTGACATGTTAGGTACCGCTGAAAAAGTAACCATCGACAAAGACAACACCACAGTTGTAAATGGTGCAGGTAACACAGACGATATCAAAGCACGTGTCAATCAAATCAAGTCTCAAATTGAAGCTTCAACCTCTGACTATGACAAAGAAAAACTTCAAGAACGACTTGCCAAGCTTTCTGGAGGAGTTGCGGTGCTTTATGTAGGTGCAGCTTCAGAAGTTGAGATGAAAGAAAAAAAGGACCGCGTTGACGATGCATTACATGCTACAAGAGCTGCCGTTGAAGAAGGTATTGTTTCCGGTGGTGGTGTAGCATTGCTACAAGCGTTACCATGTTTAAGTAAACTCAAAATCATAAATGCTGATGAGCAAACCGGAGTTCAAATTGTGTCTAAAGCAATCGAATCACCCTTACGCACAATTGTTGAAAATGCAGGTGGTGAAGGCTCCGTGGTAGTTGCTAAAGTAATTGAAGGCGAAAATAACTTCGGATACGATGCCAAAACAGATAACTATGGTAATATGCAAGAAAAAGGGATCATTGATCCCATGAAAGTAACGCGAATTGCACTTGAAAATGCTGCTTCTGTAGCTGGGATGATTCTAACTACAGAATGTGCATTGGTCGATATTAAAGAAGATTCACCGGCTGCCGCAATGCCACCTATGGGCGGTGGTGGCATGCCAGGCATGATGTAAAGAATCCATTATACGCTGCCCCTTTATGGGGCAGTTTTTTATGTACAAATCCTTACTTGAAGATATTGCCCAGTATTTATGGCAAAATCCAGATCCACTACAGGCACTGGAATGGGTTTGTACTGAAATACAGCAAAAACTCTTTTTATACGATTGGGTAGGATTCTATTTTCATAATCTCGAAAAAGAAGAACTCCACCTAAAAGCATTTGCTGGAAAACCAACAGACCATACAGTTATCCCTTTTGGAAAAGGTATCTGCGGACAGGTAGCTTTGAGCAACCAAAACTTTGTGGTTGCCGACGTGTCTAAGCATGAAAACTATATTGCTTGTAGCTTAAACGTGAAGTCTGAAATTGTAGTCCCGCTTTTTGTCGAAGGGAAAAATATTGGGCAAATTGATGTTGATTCTAATACAGCCCATGCTTTTAAAAAAAAAGACGAGGTATTTTTGGTTGATGTAAATCGTCTAGTTGCTGCTTATATATTGCGTTCAAAAGTGAGCCTTTAGTGCGATAAAATTCCTACTTTTGTGCTTTCAATTTTTATTTCATGCAAGACGCTATTCAAGCCACATCTGCCCTTATTTCTGTATACAACAAAGAGGGTCTAGCTCCCATCGTTACCAAAATGCACGAATTGGGAATTACACTCTACTCCACAGGGGGAACTTCAGCCTTTATTGAGGCACAAGGTGTTCCCGTAATCCAAGTAGAGGATTTGACTTCATACCCTTCTATTTTAGGCGGTCGTGTTAAGACATTGCACCCTAAAGTATTTGGCGGCATTCTAAACCGTAGGTCAAATGAAAATGATCAAATAGAGATGGCGCAATACAGCATACCGAATTTGGATATTGTATTAGTGGACTTATATCCATTTGAAGATACTGTCAAATCTGGAGCATCTGAAGCAGACATTATTGAAAAAATAGACATTGGTGGGATTTCACTTATTCGTGCTGCTGCTAAAAACTACAAAGATGTATTATGCTTATCATCGGTTGATGATTACGATGCATTTATAACGCTACTAGATAGTAAAAATGGAAAAACGGAATTGACCGACCGCAAACAATTTGCCGCAAATGCGTTCCGCATCTCTTCACACTACGACACACATATTTTTAATTTTTTTGAAGAACGTAATGATATGTTAAAACTAAGCTATAACAACGGAAAGGAGTTGCGCTATGGTGAAAACCCACATCAAAAAGGAACTTTTTTCGGAGATTTTGAAAAGGTTTTTTTCAAGCATAACGGCAAGGCACTTTCCTACAATAACCTCCTTGACATTGATGCTGCAGTAAGATTGATGGCAGAATTTGAAAATGATGCGCCAACTTTTGCTATTCTAAAACATAACAACGCTTGTGGTTTGGCTACGCGTGATAACATATCACAGGCCTATACAGACGCACTTGCAGGAGATCCGGTGTCTGCATTTGGCGGTGTTCTAATATCCAACACCAACATAGACCTAACTACCGCTGAAAAAATAAATACGCTTTTCTTTGAGGTTGTTGTTGCACCTGCTTTTGAAGCAAATGCCTTGGAATTACTTAAACAAAAAAAGAAAAGAATTTTATTGGATTTAAAAAGCTATCCACAACCCACTAATTTGGTTCGCTCTTGCCTCAATGGATATTTAGTGCAAGAAGTAGATGGTATAACAGACAAACGGTCTATGCTTAATGAAGTCACTGAAAAAAAACCCACTGCGCAGGAAATTGATGATTTGTTGTTTGCTTCTAAAATTGCCAAACATACCAAATCCAACACAATTGTTTTGGCTAAAAACAGACAGTTATTTGGTGCTGGAACAGGCCAAACTTCTAGAGTTGATGCTTTAAATCAGTCTATTAAAAAAGCTAAACATTTTGGCTTTGATTTGACTGGAGCAGTAATGGCCAGTGATGCCTTCTTCCCTTTTCCTGATTGTGTTGAAATTGCACATAATGCAGGTATTGTAGCTGTAATCCAACCCGGAGGGTCTATCAAAGACCAATTGAGTATTGACTATTGCAATGCAAATAATTTGGCAATGGTTATGTCTGGCATAAGGCATTTTAAACATTAATTCGTATTATTACATCCCAATTTCAATTACATGGGGTTTTTTGATTTTTTGACCGAAGAAATAGCTATCGACTTAGGTACTGCTAACACACTTGTTATTCACAACGATAAGGTAGTGGTTGACAGTCCATCTATAGTAGCTATGGACAGAAGGAACGGGAAAATTATTGCTGTTGGCCAAGAAGCCAACCAAATGCAAGGTAAAACTCACGAAAACATAAAGACAATACGTCCGCTAAAAGACGGGGTTATTGCTGATTTTAATGCTTCTGAGCAAATGATCAGCTTATTTATTAAAAATATTCCTTCGCTCAAAAAACGCTTTTTTACTCCATCGCTTCGTATGGTCATTTGCATCCCATCTGGTATCACTGAAGTAGAGATGCGTGCGGTTAGAGAATCTGCAGAGCGTGTTAACGGAAAAGAGGTCTATTTAATTCACGAACCTATGGCAGCAGCTATTGGAATTGGCGTTGATATTATGCAACCAAAGGGAAATATGATTGTAGACATAGGCGGGGGTACCACAGAAATTGCAGTCATTGCACTTTCTGGAATTGTATGTGACAAATCGGTTAAAATTGCTGGTGACGTATTCACAAACGATATAATCTATTATATGCGTACACAGCACAACCTGTTTGTTGGTGAACGCACCGCAGAACGTGTCAAAATAAGCATTGGTTCTGCATCTGAAGAATTAGAAAACCCTCCAGAAGATATGTCGGTTCAGGGACGAGATTTATTAACAGGAAAACCTAAACAAATTCTTATTTCATTTAAAGAAGTCTATAAAGCACTAGATAAATCTATAATACGAATTGAAGATTCTGTTATGGAAACACTTGCTCAAACCCCTCCTGAACTCGCGGCAGACATTTACAATACTGGCGTATACCTAGCAGGTGGTGGTTCTATGCTACGAGGTCTAGATAAAAGACTATCTCAAAAAACTGAATTACCCATTTTTATTGCAGAAGATCCATTAAGAGCTGTAGTTCGTGGAACAGGCGCAGTTCTTAAAAATATTGATCGATACAAGTCTGTTTTGATAAAGTAGTGTAACACATGCAAAAATTACTGAACGGCATACTGCGAAACAGAACGCTACTGCTGTTTATTTTGTTGCTAGCGCTGTCCCTTCGTTACATGGCACGTAATCACTACTACCAGCGCACTAATTTTCAAGCACTTAACAATGCTACCCTAGCTCCTTTTTTTGAAGCCCGCCATCAGCTTTTTTCTTACTTTAGACGCGATAAGCATAATAAGCAGCTCCTTGAAGACAACCAATATCTTTTAGAAAAGCTTATCAATAAGCAAAGTAAATTGCTTCTTCTAGACAGCATTCCATTTCAAGTAATTCCTGCTCAAGTTATCCGCAATAGTATTCAGCTCAACTACAATCATATTACGCTCAATGCCGGAAAAAAAAGCGGTATCCACAAGGAAATGGGGATTATTTCTGCAAAAGGAGTCATTGGGATTGTTAATAGAATCAATGAAGAAACCAGCAGTGTTATTTCATTGCTAAACAAGTCGCTGAGTATAAACGCAAAACTTAAAAATAGTAATCATTTTGGAAGCCTGCATTGGAATGGTGGATCTCCAAAAGACATGATGTTGTCTGACGTCCCCTTAGCTGCTAATGTGCAAGTAGGTGATACAATTGTTACAGGAGGAATGTCAGCTGTTTTTCCAAAACATATTGAAATTGGTGTTATTAGTGATGTTATTGTCCCTAAAAACGACAACTATTACCAAATACACATATCGCTATTTCAAGACATGACCAATCTGGATTATGTCTATGGCGTAGTTATACCTCGGGCTGAAACAATAAAAAAAATGATTTTCGATAATGAATAAACCAATAAGCATACTGGTTTGGTTTTTGTCACTTGTCTTTGTGCAGGTTTTCATGTTTGACCCTATCATGCTAGGCATACCTTATTCGCCGTTGATTTATGTTCTTTTATTTGTGTTGATACCTCACCAATGGGAGGCCTGGGTAGTGTTATTGATCGGATTTATTGTTGGGCTTATGGTGGACTTGCTCTTCTTGTCAGGGGGCATTCACACCGTAGCAAGTTTAATTGCTTGCTTCACAAGACCACTGCTTATGCGAGCTGCATACAAAGACACCATATCATTAAGAGATTTGAAGATTGAAAACGAATCTTTCAGAAGCCTTTGTATTTACACATTGCTTATCATATTGGTTCATCACCTTTTTCTTTTTACTGCCTTGACAGGAACCTTGTCGAAGTTTGGCTGGTTGTTAAGGGCATGGGGGGCAAACAGTATTTTAACCTTAATGACCTGTTTCTTGCTGCTTGTATTAACCAAAAAAACAAATTGATGAGAACCCGCTTTTTTAACACAACGATTACAATTGTATGTGTCATACTGTTTATTAGGTTGTTTTACCTTCAGATTGTATCAGATCAATACGTCGATCTTTCCTTAAAAAATTCGGTATTAAAGCAGTACGTGTATCCAGAAAGAGGATATATTTTTGACAGAAACGGATCCCTGTTAGTTTCCAATCAACCCATGTATGACTTAATGGTGATTCCCAAAAACCTTAAGGCATTTGACACGTTGGCCCTTTGCGAAATGCTACGTTTACCTAAATTAAAATTAGTAGAAAGCATAAACAAAGCTCGACGTTATTCACTGCGTGCTCCATCGGTTCTTTTAAATCAAATTTCTAAACAAGATTATGCAATTTTACAGGAAAAGATGTGGAAATTTCCAGGAATGTACGTTCAGCGTAAATCTGTTAGAAACTACCAGACGATAGTAGGTTCGAATCTTTTGGGTTATATAAGTGAAGTTAATAATTTTGATATCCAAAATAATCCCTACTACGATAAAGGAGAGCTCATAGGTCGTCAAGGAATTGAAAAAACATATGAGAAAATACTGCGAGGAACCAAAGGAGTTTCTTATCTGCAAAGAGATAAGTTTAACAGGGTTATTGGCCCCTATAAAGATGGCAACCTCGATACCCTACCAGTACCAGCACAAGACATAACACTATCAATTGATATTGAGCTTCAAGAATACGGTACTAAACTACTCACAAATAAGCGTGGAGGTATTTTGGCAATTGAACCAGAAACAGGAGAGGTTTTGATGAGCGTAAGCACGCCGACCTTTAATCCAAACGCACTTGTTGGTAGAAATCGTTCTGCTTTTTTTGAAGAATTAAAGCAAGATACCCTTAACAGGTATTTATTTGACCGCTCGCTACAAGGACAATATGCGCCTGGATCCCCTTTTAAAGTATTAAATGCACTTATAGCGCTTGAAGAAGGTGTGGCTGAATCCAATACAAATTTCACTTGCTATAGCGGACACTATTATGCAAAAAATCAGTTTATGGCATGTATGTGTTCGCCTGGAACTAAAAATAATCTAAACAGAGCTATTTACAAGTCATGTAATACTTATTTTTCTAATATTTATAGGCGTATTATTGATAAAGACAATAATGTAGAAGAAAATATCAATGACTGGTACAAACACCTTAATAGCTTTGGTTTGGGAGAATATTTGGGATATGATCACCCAGTGGGACAACCCGGATATGTTCCCAATGCAAATTTCTATAATCTTTGGTACCCCAATCAGCGATGGCGCGGGTCTACCATAGTTTCTAATGCTATTGGACAAGGTGAGATCCTTATGACTCCGATTCAATTGGCTAATGTTACTGCAGCTATTGCAAACCGTGGTTTTTTTTACACACCTCATTTTGTAAAAGGAATACAAGGAGATTTTATTGATTCTAAATACAAAACTAAACGTATAACTTCTATTTCGAAAGAACATTTTAGAAATATCATTGAGGGAATGGCTGATGTAGTTAGTAAAGGAACAGCACGAGTTGCTGCTATTAGAGGAATTGAGGTCTGTGGTAAAACAGGCACAATTGAAAACTTTACGAAAATCGATGGTATCAGAACACAACTAACAGACCATTCTGTTTTTATTGCTTTTGCACCAAAAGACGATCCTAAAATCGCACTTGCTGTTATCGTGGAAAACGGATATTGGGGTGCTCGTTGGGCTGCCCCTATTGCAAGTTTAGTGATCGAAAAATATCTGAAGGGTAACGTCGAACGCAGATGGCTGGAGAACCGAATGCTCAACGGAAGCCTAGAAGAAGAATACGCTAAAGTAACAAGTAACAAGTCTTTTACCATAAATGAATAAGTTTTTAAGATTTGACTGGTATGCTTTAACCCTCTATCTCATGTTGGTAGGCATCGGTTTGATCAATATTTTTTCTGCTGTATACGATGTCGATAACACGGAAATTGCTAATGGATTTATGCAAAAACAGTTAATTGCTTTAGGAATAGGTTTAATAATGATTTTCTTATTTCAATTTATTGATATCAAGTTTTTTGAACGTTATGCTAGCATCTTATTTCTAGTTTCAATACTAAGTTTATTGGGACTGTGGTTATTTGGAACAGACGTATCTGGAGCAAGGTCTTGGTATTCCATTGGCGGATTTAGCTTGCAACCATCAGAGTTTGCAAAAGTTGCTGTTGCACTTGCAATTGCCAAACACCTAAGCAGCTTTAACACTCGCATTGATAGAGTAAAAGATTATTTAGGTGCCTTTGTCATAATAGCTATTCCTGCAATATTAACTATACTCCAGCCAGACCCTGGGACAGCCATGGTACTTTTAAGCTTTTTTTTTGTACTACATGCCGAAGGGCTTTCTACCTACTATCTTAATACCCTTGTACTTTTGTTTGGACTATTTATCCTAACTCTACTAATAGGAACTAATTTTACACTAATTACTATTGGAGTTTTGTCGCTATTTGTCTTTATATATAGGTATTTACGTAAGTTGAAAAAAGTACTCTGGCCTTTAATATTAATTAGTTTTTTGGGTGCTGCTTTTACACTTTCAGTGTCCTATATTTTTGACAATGTATTTGAACAACGACACAGAGATCGTTTTAATATTTTATTAGGAAAAGAAGTCGATATTAGAGGGGTGGGCTACAATATAAACCAATCTCAAATAGCTATCGGTTCAGGCGGCGGTTTGGGTAAAGGCTTCCTACAAGGGACACAAACTAAAGGAGGGTTTGTACCAGAGCAGCAAACCGATTACATCTTTACAACTGTTGGTGAAGAATGGGGATTTTTAGGTACGGCCTTGGTTTTGGGTCTTTTTATGATGCTAATGACCCAAATTATCAAAACAGCCTACAAACAAAAAAATACTTTTAGCCGGGTGTTTTGCCTTGGGTTTGCTTGTGTACTACTCATTCATGTAAGTATTAATTTAGGGATGGTAGTTGGATTGGTGCCTACAATTGGTATTCCACTCCCATTAATGAGCTACGGAGGATCTAGCCTGTTGGCTTTTAGTATGTTTATGGGGATATACTTACGATTATATTTTCAGAGAATACAATAGATTAGCGCTTAAGGGCAAGGGGTTTTTTACTTATAAAGTTTAAATCCAGCGCTTGTAAAATAAAAACTGCCTCGTTGATATACATATCCTTATTCAGAGACTTTTTCCAACGATTACGTTTTTCAGCAAGAATGGTGTCTGTTTTCATTTTTGATAACTCATAAGGAAGTGATTTAAATGTTAGTGAATTAGAGTATTCATTAAGTATTTCAAATTGATCTGCAAAGGTTTCGTCTTTATCTATTTCATGTGAAAATAGCTTATAGTTCAACGAAAAATCATTTTTATCTTGTTGTGCTCGCACCCATTTAGCATTTTTATCAATAAGCTGAAAGAAGGTGTCACGAGCCACACGAGCTGCACTATCTTCAATAACCTGCTGATAGTTTTGATAGCCATCCCATTTGTTAAATGAAGCCGAAGAAATCTGATCCCATACTAAGGGGTTTACTTCGTCTTTTTCGCCAATATCAACATAAGCATATTGGTCCGGTGCTACAACATCGCTATATACACCTTCTAACTGTGTAGACTTGCCTGTAATGCGATAAAACTTTTCAGTAGTAAATTTCAAAGCACCTAAATCACCATAAGTACTCTTTGAAACGAAACGATTCAGCTCAATTATGTTCTGAACAGTTCCCTTACCAAAGGTTTGCTTGCTACCCAAAACAACAGCTCTCTCATAGTCCTGCATAGCAGCTGCTAAAATTTCTGAAGCCGAAGCCGAAAGCTCATTCACCATTACTACAAGTGGACCGTCCCAAAGTGTCTTACCATCTCGGTCTTTCAAAACCTTACTCCCAGAATCACTAGTCTTTACTTGCACAACAGGTCCTTCATTAATGAAGAAACCGGCCATATCCACGACTGTTTGAAGGGAGCCACCTCCATTATTACGCAAATCAATAACCAAGCCCTGAATCCCTTCTTGCTTAAGTCGAATTATTTCTTTTTCCATGTCCTTCGCAGCATTACGCTCTTTATAATCCTTAAAATCAATATAAAACTTAGGAAGGTGAATCAGCCCAAACGTTTTGCCTCCTTTTTGGATTAAGGATGACTTCAAATAAGATTCCTCTAACTCAACAGTATCTCGTTTGATAGCTACCTCCTCTACAGTACCATCTACTCGTTTTATGGTTAGGTAAACCGTCGTTTCAGCCGGTCCCTTTATTAGTTTAATGGCATCATCTAATCTCATGGACTGAACATCAACGGGACCGCCCTCCTCTTGACGCACCATCATAATTTGGTCACCAACTTCAATTGATTTTTCGCGCCAGATAGGCCCTCCTGAAATCACGTCAACAATCTTGATGACTTGATTTCGCTTGGTAAGTCGGGCTCCAATTCCTTCATACTTCCCAGACATAGATGCATCAAAACGGTCTTTATCTACAGGAGCAAAATAAACAGAATGGGGGTCAAACTGAGTTACAAAAGCATTGAGATAGCTTCCAAACCAATCCTCTTCGCGCACGTCTTCCATTAAGGAAAAATAGTTTTCCATGTTTTCTCGGGTAATAGCTCTGGCCTCTTTTTCTAAAACTTCAAATGTTTTAGGCGCATAGCTTTCATTTTTTGAAGCTAGCTTTTCCTCCTCTTCAAGTTTATTATGTAAAATGTTGAGAGTAGAAAGCTTAAGTTGCTTGCGCCACTTTTCAGTTTTTTGTCTTAGATTGTTAGGGTGTTGTTGATTTTCATAATCCACATTTATCCCTTCTTTTTTATTAAAATCAAAAGGCTTTTCTAAAATCTCACCATAAAAAGATTTGGCCTCATTCCTGCGATCCAAATAACGACTATAAACCAAATCAAAAAAATTAGTTTGTAAAGCTCTGAACTCGTCGTCCAATGAATATTTGAATCTATCAAATTGAGCGATATCTTTTTTAAGAAAATACCGTTTTTGACCGTCTAACATTTCCAGAAACGTATTATACAAATCTTCAGAAAAGTCATCACTTATGTCCTTAGGATCGAAGTGCCCACGTTGCATAAAATAGGTGATTAGCTCCATCAGGAGCTTGTCTTTAGAAGCGTCCTCAGAAAATTGATGGTTTGTTGGAGTATTAAAACGAGTCCATGCGACGAGCATTAGGGCAACAAAAAACAGGGGGACAAAAAACTTTTTTTTCATAATTCTTTTCGGAAGCAATGATAAAAATACGCCTTTTTCATAACTTTTTTAACAACTATTCGATATAGGTGTTAAAAAAAGTAAATATGAAGTAGTCATTGTGTATTTTTAACTTTTAAAATTATTATGTGAAAAAGCCTTTGATTCTTGTGACAAACGATGACGGAATTAGTGCTCCAGGGCTACGAAATTTGATTCACGTGATGAACAGCATCGGGGATGTAGTGGTTGTGGCGCCCGAAGGTCCGCAATCTGGAATGGGTCATGCCATTACCATAAACAACACACTCAGATGTATTAAGGTAGCCATTGATGATGGGCCTCAGACAGAATACTCCTGCTCAGGAACACCCGCTGACTGTGTAAAAATGGGAGTGCATGAAATTCTAAAACGCAAACCAGACCTCTGTGTTTCTGGCATCAATCATGGCTCAAATTCATCAATTAATGTTATCTATTCAGGAACCATGAGTGCTGCTGTTGAAGCAGGCATTGAAGGAATTCCAGCCATAGGGTTTTCACTTTTAGACTATGCATGGGACGCTGATTTTGAACAAATAAATAACTTTGTAAAACGTATTGCCCAGTCTGCGCTCTTAAATGGAATTCCAGAAGGTGTAGTGCTAAACGTAAACCTACCCAAATTAAAAGAAAAGGAGATTAAAGGAATACGCATATGCAGACAAGCGATGGCATATTGGGTTGAAGAATTTGACAAAAGAGAAGACCCAACTGGCAAAGAATACTACTGGCTTACAGGAAAGTTTATTAATGAGGATAAGGGCGAAGATACTGATGAGTGGGCACTTGAAAACGGGTATGTAAGTGTTGTTCCAGTTCACTTTGACATGACAGCACATCATAGCATAGAAAAATTAAATACGTGGGGCTTTTAACAAAACAACTGCTTTGGGGTTTGCTGCTGGGCATAGGCTTGCCTTTATTTGTGCTTGGCATTATAATATTAAATTTAGATTTTCAACTTTTAGAGCTACATAAATTTGCTGGTGTCACAACACTTTGTACACTTCCTAATTTACTGTTATTTTTTGGATCACTCCGAAAAAATAATGAGACTTTTGCCTACGGAATTCTCGCAAGCTCCATCTTGTGGGCATTGTTTACCTTTGGATTAAAGCTTTTTGGATGAAGTACTACATCATTGCCGGTGAAGCATCTGGTGATTTACATGCTGCTAACCTTATAAAATCTCTCAAGCAAGAAAATATTAATACAAGCTTTCGTGGTTGGGGGGGTGACCGAATGAAAGCCCAAGGTGTAACCGTTGTAAAGCACTACCGCGACTTAGCTTTTATGGGTTTTTGGGAAGTCGCCAAAAACATCCGAACCATTTTCAAAAATATACACTTTTGTAAAGACGATATTTTTGCATTTCAGCCCAATGCTATTATCCTTGTTGACTATCCTGGTTTTAACCTTCGCATCGCCAAATGGGCGAAAGCCCAAAAAATCCCCGTTCATTATTACATAAGTCCACAAGTTTGGGCATGGAAAGAAAACAGGGTAGCGCTTATGAAAAGGGTTATTGACTATCTGTACGTAATACTCCCCTTTGAAAAGACCTTTTTTGAAGTCAAACACCGGCTGAATGTTGATTTTGTTGGACATCCACTGCTGGATGAAATTGCTCAATTTAATCCAGGTAGTAATGAAGCCTTTAGAGCAACACACAAACTTCCAAAACACAAGCCTATTGTGGCTTTACTTCCTGGAAGCAGAGAGCAAGAGGTAAGTAAAATGGTGCGTATTATGTCGAACACGGCCAAAGAATTCCCAGATTATTGTTTTGCAATTGGAGTAGCACCGCACCTAAACGAAGCTCTCTTTGAAAACCTTGAGATTTCAATACAAAGAAAAAAATTTAATTCTCGACAAAAAATTAGGCTAAACATTGTCAAAAATGACACTTATAAATTGTTAGCACATTCACATGCCGCTCTTGTTGCCAGCGGAACAGCAACCTTAGAAACAGCATTATTTGGAGTGCCACAAATCGTATGTTACAAAACCAGTGCTTTTAGCTACGCCATTGGAAAACAAGTTGTAAAGCTGCCTTATATATCACTTGTGAATTTAATTTTAGGACAGATGGCAATACCTGAACGATTGCAGCGCAATTGTAATGCAAAGCAATTATCTAAAGACCTCTTCGAAATTTTGAATGGCCCAACAAGAACAGCCCAACTTGATGCTTACAACGTGCTGAAAGAAAGGCTGGGTGGAAGTGGCGCTAGTGATCAAGCGGCTAAACTAATCTCACAACGAACACATGCGTAAGCCGTTTATTTTTCTATTGTTGCTAAGTATAGCTTCTTGTGGAAGCTTTCGCAAAGGCAGTAAAATGAAACCCAGAGACGGGGTTGTTTATTATGCGAAAGGGTATTTAGGCACACCTTATGCTTTGGGTGGAAATACTAAAGGCGGTATTGATTGCTCGGGACTTATTTACAATGCCTACCTCCAACAAGGCATTAAAATACCTAGAACAGTTGATGCCTTGCGAAAAAAAGGCAAGCGCATATCTGTCAAAAAAGCCAAAAAAGGAGATCTCATTTTTTTTAGGACTTCAAGGAAGCGTAAACTTACCCATGCCGGTATTGTAGTAGGCACCAAAAGTGGTATTCCTCAATTTATTCACGCCTCTTCTTCAAGTGGAGTAATTATCTCAACAATCGAAAATACTTACTGGAAAAAAGCCTACGCACAAACCCGAAGATTGCTTAAAAAATAAACTATTGCGTATTCTTTAGTATCCTCAATTAAAATATAACCATTGCTCTTACCATATCTTTTTTTGGCATGAGTATACTTTTCAAGAATTTTTCAATCTAGCCTAAGCTAATTATATCTTAAACTGATTTTTGAAAGCTTTGATATAGGCCGTAAAATCGTCGGCTGTTTTGAACTCCAAATAGTCCTGTTCATATATAAGTTTAAGGTAAATTTCAATTTGTTTTGGGTTTATATAGCCAACCACTGGGGTAATATAGTTACCGTCTTTATCGAAAAACACAAGGGTTGGATAGCCAGACACACCTAAATAGCGTGTTAGGTTATGGGAGTTATTACGAGTTTTAGCACGTTTGGGGTCATAATTTGGATTATCATAAACTTTACCTTCAAAACGCACCACTTCATTGCCTTCAGCATTAAATTTTACAGGATAAAAGTTTTCGTTTAAGTAGTCGCTTACATCCTTATTACCAAAAGTATTTTTATCTAACAATTTGCAAGGACCACACCAAATGGTGTAAGCATCCACCATAATAGGCTTTGGATCTATTTTTTGTGCTTCAAAAGCCTCCTCAAAAGTATACCAATTTACCTGGGCATTTAGACCAAGGGAAAATGTTAGTAGAATTAGGGTTGTAATAACTTTAATCAATTCCATGCATTTTTTTAATAAGAATAGGTTTTAATAAAATCATCAATATTCCTGCCAAAACAGGAATTACAAAGAAAATTAAGAAAAAGTTTGATAGGCCATAGGCCTCTGAAATTTTATCAATATAACTTCCAGTTTGACCGCCGAGGAAATTAGCGATTGCACTACAAACAAACCAAAAGCCAAACATTAAACCAACTAACTTAACCGGAGCCAACTTACTAACATAAGACAAGCCAACGGGTGAAATACACAGTTCTCCCATGGTATGAAACAAATAAGCCAAAATAAGCCAAATAATACTTACGCCAGCCTGCTCTGCTCCAAGTGGAATCCCCCAGGCACCAAAAGCTAAAAAAGCAAACCCTATTCCCAAAAGAATAAGGCCAATAGCAAATTTTATTGGTCCACTTGGGTTGAGATTAGAGGACCATATTTTAGAAAATAAAGGAGCAAGCAATATAATGTATAGTGAGTTCAGTACTGAAAACCATGAGGCTGGAATTTCAGTAGCTGATTCAGAAAACTCACGTTTAATCATCCAAATAACAATAGCCCAAATTATGACAAAGCTTGCGCCTAAAAATAAATTGGATAGCATAAAATTAGTGAGCATTTTACTGAACAATCCATATAGGACTATAGTTAAAACAACCATTGGCACTAGCGTAATAATAGTGTTTGCTAACTTAAAAATAAGAGATGCGTCTCCAACCAATGTACGCTGAGTAAAGTCTTTTGCAAATATGGTCATAGAGCCGCCGGCTTGTTCAAACGCCCACCAAAAGAAAATCGTGAATATGGAAAAAACAACGACGACAATTAAACGGTCAATCTCTACCTTGGTAAATCCTGTTTTTACGTTTAGGCCTTTACTAGTTGGCTGTATTTCTGCCAATTTTTTGGGAGTTAAGCCAATATTACCAAATATTTTTTGAGCATACCAAAACTGCAACATACCTAAAAACATAAAAATACCAGCTAAGCCAAAACCCAAGTGCCAACCTATATTTTCACCAATATAACCGCAAAGCAAAATTCCCAGGAAAGCACCAGCGTTAATACCCATGTAGAAAATGGTATAACCCCCGTCTTTGCGCTTATCTCCTTCTTTATATAACTGTCCTACAATGGAAGAAATATTTGGTTTAAAAAAACCATTCCCAATAATTAACAATACCAAACCAATGTAGAAAAAAGAGTGGGTAAAAGTTTCCAATGCCATTGAGGCATGTCCTAATGTCATTATTAGAGCGCCTAAAACAGTTGCGTTGCGGTATCCTAAAAATTTATCGGCAAGGAATCCGCCAAGGATGGGAGTAAGATATACTAAGCCTGTGTATAGCGCATACAGCTGTAAAGCATCTTCATTAGACCATGCCCAACCATCGTTCATGATGGAAGAAGTGAGAAACAACACTAATATAGCGCGCATACCGTAGTAGCTAAATCGCTCCCACATCTCGGTAAAAAACAAAACAAATAGACCTATTGGGTGGTTTAAAATGGTCTTTTGGTTAAGGGCGGAACCCCCAAATTGTGCTTCCATAAGATAAGTTGATAGATAGCTAATATATGATTTTTATATAAAGTTACACTTTCCCCAACAGTCGTATCTTTGTAATATGACAAAAGGGCAAGGTGCATTCGTTTCGGGGTTTTCAAAAAAAACCAAGGCTGAAAAACTAGATTGGATCAGCGATCAGTTTCACAATCCAGTCCAAGCATTGGAGGTGCTACAAAACTACAACCACAGCGACAAAAAACTGCAAACCCTTCATGATGAGTTTACAGAAAATGCCTTAACCAATTTTTATATGCCGCTTGGTGTGGCACCAAATTTTAATATTAATGACACTATTCTTACCATCCCCATGGCGATTGAAGAAAGCTCCGTGGTTGCAGCAGCATCCAACGCCGCCAAATTTTGGAGTACCAAAGGCGGTTTTAAAGCAACAATCATAGGTACCGAAAAAGTTGGACATGTTCACTTCATATATCGTGGTGACTCCAAAAAACTGTACCATTTTTTCGAGCAGCATAAAGCCTCTCTTTTAGCATCAACATATGAAATTACGCGTAATATGCGCAGGCGTGGTGGGGGTATTACAGCACTTAGCTTGGTTAACAAAACCGATGCTATAGCAGATTATTACCAACTGGATGTGCGTTTCGAAACCCAAGATGCGATGGGAGCAAACTTCATCAATTCCTGTTTAGAACAACTGGCTACCCAACTGAAAGCATTGGCTGCAAAACAGCCTGACTTTTCTGAGAAAGAAAAAGCCATTGAGGTAGTCATGAGCATATTGTCAAACTATGTACCCAGATGCATGGTTGAGGCGGCTGTTAGTTGTCCAGTAAATGAACTTTTATCAACTAATGAGGATAGCAAACTCTTTGCCGAGAAGTTTGTGCAAGCCGTAAGGATTGCAGAAGTAGAACCCTTCCGAGCGGTGACCCACAACAAAGGCATCATGAATGGTATAGATGCCGTCGTAATGGCTAGTGGAAATGACCTTAGGGCAGTGGCCGCAGGCATACATGCCCATGCAGCAGCAAGTGGGCAATACCGTAGTCTTTCTAAGGCGGAAATCAAAGATGGTATTTTTAGATTTTCAATTAGTGTGCCATTGGCATTAGGTACTGTTGGTGGATTGATCAAGCTTCACCCTTTGGTGCGTTGGTGTCATGAGCTCATGGGAACACCCAATGCACAAGAGCTGATGCAGATTGTTGCGGTAGCGGGATTGGCACAGAATTTTGCAGCGATAAAAAGTTTGGTTACCACTGGCATCCAACAAGGGCATATGAAAATGCACCTCTTGAATATACTAAACCAGCACCAAGCAACGGAATCAGAAAAAAAAGCAGCAATAATACACTTTAAAGACAATACCGTTTCCCATCATAGGGTTGCTGACTTGCTGGCAAAACTCCGCAACACATGAAGTTTTACGCCAAAGGAAAATTATTGCTTACTGCAGAATATGCCGTTTTGGGGGGGGCCAAGGCACTTGCACTACCCACCAAATTAGGGCAATCACTCGAAATTACCCAAACTACATCCGGTATAATTACATGGAAAAGCGTTGACGCCAATGGACAGCTGTGGTATGAAAATAGCTTTGACAAAAAAACTTTTGCTCCACAACAACAAAATGATGCTATTGGGGAGCGTTTACAGCAACTCTTTCTAGTAATCAACGAAGTAAATCCAACGCTTTTGGCAGATACCAATGGGCTGTTGTTTATGAGTTCTCTCGAGTTTAATCGCAGTTGGGGGCTGGGAAGTTCTTCAACGTTAGTTTCGCTATTGGCCCAATGGTCTGAAGTGAATCCTTATGTACTCCTTCAAAAAGTTTTTGGTGGAAGTGGATATGATATTGCCTGTGCAACAGCTGATGGAGCACTTTTGTATGAACGCACAAATGCGATTCATCCAACCATTACTGCGGTTGATTTTAATCCCTGTTTTAAAGACCAATTATTTTTTGTTCATCTCAACCAAAAGCAAGACAGCCAACAGGCAGTTGTCGCCTTTGACAACGGTGTGCTCACTCCACAAAAAATGAAAATAATAAGTGGGCTAACGCAATCTTTTATATCGAATCTAATATTAATGGATTTTCAAGAATTGATGACGCAACACGAAGCAATTATTGCTAGTTTGATTAATGCAACGCCCATTCAAAAACGTTTATTCAATGATTATCCAGGAACCATCAAGAGCTTAGGTGCGTGGGGTGGTGATTTTATTTTGGCTTGTGGAGGTGCTAATACTCCAGACTATTTTGCACACAAAGGTTACAAAACATGCTTGACCTACCAATCGCTCATAGGTTAATAATAACATGATCTCAAATCAATTATAAAGTAAATAATAAACCTTATGACCAAAAAAATGAAATACTAAAAAGAAGTTAGAGCGAGTTTGGCATGGTTCGTGTAATTAAATATTAGTAATGTCGTAACATTTTTATTGGTTATTGTTTTGACACCCGCATTTTTCGAAGTGCGGGTTTTTTTGTAGGC